>SXGS01363357.1_pt1 | contig 36992 bp, 12 predicted proteins | sample 3174681 | NCBI WGS metagenome assembly SXGS01 (sample SAMN11356861, study PRJNA531348) | freshwater metagenome | isolation source: freshwater sample F1-80 | place: China: Fuxian Lake, Yuxi | collected 2017-12-25
ACGGTCACGTCGAGATCAACGAGTCGACTTCGTTGACGGGCACGTCGAGATCGGGGAGTCAACTTCGTTGATGCGATCCGCACGTTGACGGTCCACCCGGGCTCGCGCCCGGGCCTTGGGTTTTGTCCCGGGTCGCCCCGCCCTCCGGCGGGGCTGGCGATGGGGCGCCAGCCCTCGTGGGGCGTTTCACCCATGTTGACTTCAGAGGAGATGTTGGGGGATGGGAAGCAGACATCGAGCTAGCTTGAGAGGGTCTGTTCCCCGATTGTTGAAGGCCCGTCGCCAGCCCCGAAGGGGCGTCCCTGGACAAATTGTAGGCCCGGGCGCGAGCCCGGGTGGACCTCCAACGTGCGGATCGCATCAACGAAGTCGACCCGCCGATCCCGACGTGACCGGCATCGAAGTCGACCCGCCGATCCCGACGTGACCATCAACGAAGCCGACTCGCCGATCCGTCTTGCCCCAACCGCGAGCGTCCCTCCCCCTTGTGAAACGAGGGGGAGGACAGGAGGGGGAGTGAAACGAGGGGGAGGACAGGAGGGGGAGTGAAACGAGGGGGAGGACAGGAGGGGGAGTGAGGCGAGGGGGAGTGCAGCCAGGCTCACCAGGGGTCGACAGCGGGAGGCTTGGGGAGGGCCTGATCGTCGCGGTAGATGTCGGGGGCGAAGTGGACGAGGTCGGTGTCGGGGTGGACGAAGGTGGTGTTGTACTCGAAGAAGACGGGGATGGGCGTCTTCAGGTCGATCTTGCGGGTCTGGCGCTTCGAATCGAGGGCGCGCTGAAGGATCTCGACGCCCTCGGCGCCTTGCTCTCGGGCGATGAGGTGCTCGGCGATGCGCTGGGGGTCCTTCAGGCGGATGCAGCCGTGGCTCAGCGCGCGCTCGTCGCGGTCGAGGAGCTCGGGCTGGTTCGTGCCGTGCAGGAAGATGAGCGGGTGGTGGGGGAGCACCCGCAGGACGAGCGCCCCGAGGGGGTTCTGAGGGCCTGGAGGGACCTTCTTGGGGTTGTTGCGGACGCCCCACCACCAGGGGTGGGCCTCCAGGCGATAGATCACCCCGTCGAAGCGCGGCGTCGGGCTCCAGGGCGCGCCGACGACGGCGTCGAGGCGCTCAAAGACCTGTGATCCCTCGACAATCTGGACCTTGAACTCCGGCAGGTTGACGCGGACGTACTCGCCGCTCATCCGGGTCAGCGAGCGATGCCACCGCACCAGGCCCAGGCGCAGGCGACCCACGAGCGCCTCGGCGGGCACGGAGAGCGCCTTGAGGGTGTCGGCGTCCAGCGCCCCCGTCCCCGTCAACCCGCGCGTCTGCTGGAAGCGCCTCAGCTGCGCGCTGAGCGCGCCGTCGAGGGCCTCGTCCTCGACAACAAGCGGCCCAAAACCCTCCGCCACGAGGCGCCGACGGACGGCGACGAGGCCAGGGTGGCGGTCGCCCAGCGCGAGCCCTGCGGGGAGATCGTCGGGCGGGGGGGCCAGCGCCCCGGCCCTGGCCAGGGCCGTGTAGCGGGCTAAGGCCGCGCGGAGCCTGGCGTAATCCTCATGGTGGGGCGCGACCCGATCGAGGTTCTCAGCGGGCCAGACGGCCACGGGGTTCTGCGCGCGCCACTCCGTAAGCTGCTTTCGGGCCCTCAGGCGCCACCAGTTGCCAAACTGCGCGTCGGGCAGGGGCAGGCGCAGCGCCTCGTCCAGCGCCCATATCCCCTGGACCAGGGCGGCGTCGAGGGCGGCGACGGCCCCGCGCCGATCCACCGCGAGCCGATCAAGGCGCCGCAGCTCGTCCTGCGCGCTCTGCGGCAGCGTCGCCGCGTCCAACGGCGCGCTCAAGTCGACCTCGCCGCCCTCAAAGCCCGCCAGCGCCTCCTCGCCGAGCCCGCCCTCGGCGGTCGCCCTGGCCTCACGGTCGATGGCGTCGAGGGCGGCCAGCGCGTCGTCGACGGGCGGCCACCCCTCGGGCCGGGCGATGCCGTGGGTCCAGGCCTGGGCGGTCAGCGCTCCCCCCTCGAAGAAGACCGGGGTGTGGAGCCGGTGCGCGTAAAGCCCCTCGACGGCGGCGCGCGCGCCCTCGTCCGCCAGCGCCGCGCGGCAGCCAACGGCCAGCTCCTCCGCCTTCGGATCGGTCAGCAGGCGGCTCCAGCGTCGGGCCTTGATCGCGCGCCACTGATCATCGAGCCGGGCGGCGCTGGCCGCGTCCAGCGCGGGCCGAGGGGCCTGCACGGGCTTGGGGCCGCTGGCCGGGCGAGGGGGCTCGGCGCACCCCAGACACAGGCACAGCGCGAGGCTCGTCGCCATTGCGGTGGTGGGGAAGGGCAGATGTCGGGCCAGAGTCACGGTGGGGCCTCGCAGCGTCGTGCCGCACAAGATTACGGGTTGCGCCTTCTCAGGCAATTTGTTTGATGCTCCGTGGCGCGAGGCACCTCGACGATCCAGGATCGCCGGTGTAATTCGAATGAGGGGTTGTCGCTGGCGTGGGGGCGAGATGTCGGAGGGCGGACAGGGGGAGGGGGGCGGCGGCAATGTCCGGGTGCGGCGCTTCGAGGTGGATCAGAACTTCGAGGGGTGGCGGCTCGATAGCTTCCTGGCCAACCGGGTGTCGCGCCTGTCCAGATCGCGGGTCGGGGAGATCGCCCGCAATGGGGGCGTCGAGCTCTCGCCGCCGCGCCGCGCGCGCCCTGGGCTGCGGCTCCGAAGGGGGGACGTGGTCACGTTGCGCGAGCGCCTCCCCGATGAGCGCGTTCAGGACGATGAGGTCGAAATCCTCTATAAAGACGAGGTGTTGCTGGCGTTGAACAAGCCCGCCGGGATGCTGGTCCACGAGGCCGCCAGCCAGCGCCTCAACACCGTCCAGCACTACCTCGGCCGCGCGGGCTTCGAGGGGGCCGAGCCGGTCCACCGCATCGATCGCGAGACGAGCGGCGTGCTGGTCTGCAGCCTCGCGCGGGGTCACGTCGCCCCGCTGCGCGAGCAGTTCGCGGGGCGCGGGACGCGCAAGGTCTACCGCGCCCTGGCTCTGGACCCCGATGGCCGCTGGGAGGTGGGTCAGCGCTCGCGCCTGGACACGCCGCTCGGGCTCGATCCGGCCAGCCTCACCGGGGTCCGCATGGGGCGAGGCGACCTGAGCGCGCTGACCCACGTCGAGGTCCTCGGTCGGCGGGAGGGCGGCCCGCACGGGGCAATGGCCGACCTCGCCGTCCGCATCGAGACCGGCCGTCAACACCAGATCCGCGTCCACCTCGCCCTGGAGGGCACCCCCATCGCGGGGGACAAGCTCTACGGCCAGACGGACGACTTCTTCAGGGCGCTCGCCGACGATCCCGACGACGAGGCGCTGTTGGCGACCCTGCCTTTCCCGAGGCACGCGCTGCACGCGTGGCGGCTCCGCTTGAAGCACCCGGACACGGGCGAGCCGGTGGCCTTCGAGGCGCCGCTCCCGGCGATCTGGGGCGAGTGACGCCCGATCGGCGCGGGCGCTCAGGCGGGTTGGCGGAAGATGGCCTCGATGCGCTCGGCGTCGGCGACGTTGTCAAAGCGCAGCTCGACCTTGTCGGGGGAGTCGACGCCGAGTCCGAACTCGATGCCGTGGCGGATCTGCGGGCAGGCCCAGGGGGGGCAATCGACGAGGAAGGGGTGGCCGGCGTCGGGGATGGGGATGGGGGTGCGCCCAAGCTCGAGCTTGAGCAGCGCGGCGCCGCAGGCGTCCAGGGCGAGCCTGTCGACGCTGGCCAGGACGAGGCCGGGCAGGGTGCGGACGGCGTTGGCGCCTGCGCCGCCGGGGCCGCCGTTGATGAGCGCGGCGCGGGCGTCGAGGATGTTCAGGCGCGGGGCGAAGGCGCCGTTGAGGATCGCGATGTCGCGCGAGAGCTGGTCGGGGCGGGAGCGGACGTAGTGCATGGGGTTTCGGGAGTCGTCGCCGATGGCGCCGATGAGGTTCTTCATCGACAGGGAGAAGACGGCCCACTCGTGGTTCTTGCACACGGGCAGGTTGATGAAGTGGTCGGCCTCGACGATGCGCCGCATGGCCAGCAGTCCCCCCAGACCGGCCCAAGTCTCTTCGAAGCCGGGCGGCTGGAGCAGGACCCAGGCGTCGGGGTCTTCGGAAGGGCGAGGGGCGGCGTAGACCTCGTCGGCGCCTGCGGCCAGGGCCGCCTCGCGCTGGCCGGTGGCCTCCAGGACGGGGGCGGAGTCGTGGCGGCGCGCGGGGCGGTCGCCGACGGTGACGTGGCCGGCGCCCAGATCGCGCATGACCCGGACGACGGCGGCGATGACCTCGTTGCTCGTCACGATCCCGGGGCGGCCCGCAACGACGCCGTGGACGGCGTTGGTCTTGATGAAGACCGTGTCGCCGGGGCGGATCTCGGGCAGCCCCCCCGCGAGCTGGACGGCGCGACGGACGGCCACCTCGGCGTCGAGGCGGTGGACGATGGCGACGGCCGCCGTGCCCTCCTCGATGGGGACGGGCTCGCCGGGGGAGGCGTCGACGTTGTCGTCGATGCCGCCGTCGCGGGGGATGGGCGGCGTGGTGATGTTGGTGCCCTGGCCTTCGAGGTCGCTGGAGCAGGCGCCCAGCGCCAGCGCGCCGGTCAGAGCCCCGGCGCGCTCAAGGAAGGCCCTTCGGGTGAGGTCAGAGCGGCTCTTCATGGTCTCAGCGCCGCCTGATGAAGGCCACGAGGCCCAGTGCAAGCGCCGCCAGCGACCACGGGAGGCGCTGGTGGCCTGTGTCGCCGGCCGGCAGGGTGCAGAGGCAGGCGTTGCCCTGGACCGTGAAGGAGATATCCTTGCACAGCCCGTCGGTGTCGCAGACCTCGCCGTCGAGGCACTCGCTGTTGTCGACGCAGATGTCCTCGCAGATCTGCTCCTCGGGGGTGCAGCGCTGGCCGTCTTCGCAGTCGAGATCGGAGGTGCAAGGATCCTCCGGGCTGCACAGGCGCGAGTCTGGATCGCAGATCTCGCCCTCGGGGCAGTCGCTGTCCTCGTCGCACTCCGGCTCGGGGCGGCACTGGCCCGCCTCGATGTCACAGACCTCGCCCTCGGGGCAGTCGCCGTCGTCGTCGCAGCGGTTGCGCGGGACACAGACGAGGCGCTCGGGATCGCAGCGCTGGATGGGCTCGCAGTCCTCGTCGAGGCGGCAGCCCTGGCGGCAGATGAAGTCGTCGCAGATCTCGTCCTCGGCGCACTCCTCGTCGGTGGTGCAGCGCACGTCGGGGATGCAGACGAGGCGATCGGGGTCGCAGACCTGATCCTCGGCGCAGTCGGCGTCGAGGCGGCAACCCTGGCGGCAGATGAGATCGTCGCAGATCTCGTCCTCGGCGCACTCCTCGTCCCTCGTGCACTCCGGCGCCGGGATGCAGACGAGGCGGTCGGGGTCGCAGACCTGGTTGTCGTCGCAGTCGGGGGTGCTCCGGCAGCCTTCGCGGCAGACGAAGTCGTCGCAGATATCGCCCTCATCGCAGTCGCTGTCCCGGTGACAGGGCAGGTCCTGGACGCAGACGAGGCGGTTGGAGTCGCAGATCAGGCCGCCCTCGCAATCGGTGTTGCTGCGGCAGCCTTCGCGGCAGATGAAGTTGTCGCAGATGTCACCTCCCTCGCACTCGTCGTCACGACGGCACTCAAGGCCAGGGCCGCAGACGAGGCGATCGGGGTCGCAGACCTGGTTGTCGTCGCAGTCGGGGGTGCTGCGGCAGCCTTCGCGGCAGATGAAGTCGTCGCAGATCTCGTCATCGCCGCACTGCGCGTCGCGCGTGCAGCGGAAGCGGCAGATGTTCGCGTCCAGGTCGCAGGACTCGCCCTCGCCGCAATGGAGGTCGAGGTAGCAGTCGACGCAGATACGGTCGGAGGGCTCGCAGAAGTCGCCGGGCAGATCGCCCTGGGGGCAGTCGTCGTCGTTGTCGCAGACAGGGCAGGCGCCCAGCCCCCGGAGCGAGGCGCCCGCGGCGGACGCCCGGCAGGCGTTGGCGTAGGTCGTGTTGTCGCAGCCGCACACCGGGTCGAAGTCGTTGGAGCAGACGATCGGCCGCAGAGTGCAGAGGCCGCCGCCGCCGCAGGTGGTGTCGGGGAACTGGCAGAAGCGCCCATCGGGGCAGTCCGCGTTCGTGTCGCAGGGCCGCCCGACGCACACATTGCGGTCCAGGTCGCAGATCTCCCCGTCGTCGCAATGGGCGTCGAGGTAGCAGTCGACGCAGACGAGGTCTTCCGGCTCGCAGAAGTCACCCTCGAAGCCCGGCTGCGGGCAGTCGTCGTCCGTCCGGCACAGCGGGCAGGCGCCCTCGCCGCGCACCGTCACGCCGGCCCTCTGCGCCAGACAGTCGTTGTTGTAGGTCGTGTTGTCGCAGCCGCACACCGGGTCGGAGACGCCGGGGCAGACCTGGGGCCTCACCGCGCAGAGGCCCGCGCCGCCGCACTGGTTGTCCTCCTCCCCGGCGAAGAGGCAGAAGAGGTCGACGCCGCAGTCGCTGTTGTCGTCGCAGGGCTGGTCGACGCAGGTGCGGGTACCCAGATCGCAGCGCAGGCCGCCCCCGCAGTGGGCGTCGAGGTAGCAGATGACGCAGACGAGATCGGTCGGCTCGCAGAAGTCGCCCTCGATGCCCGGCCGCGGGCAGTCGTTGTCCGTCCGGCAAAGCGGGCAGGCGCCCTCCTCGGCCACGTCGACGCTGGAGCGGGCCGCGAGGCAGGCGTTGTCGTAGGTGTTGCCGTCGCAGCCGCAGACCTGCGCGTCGAGCCCGGTGCAGACATCGGGGATGTCCTCGCAGATCCCCTGGCCGCCGCAGACCACGCCGCCCTGGTCCGGGAAGTTGCAGTACTGGACCTGGGAGCAGTCGCCGTTGTCGTCGCAGGGCCGGCCAACGCAGATGTTCCGATCCAGATCACAGACCTCGCCCCCGGTGCAGTGAGCGTCGAGGTAGCACTCGACGCAGACGAGGTCGGTCGGCTCGCAGAACTCGCCGTCGAAGCCCCGCTGCGGGCAGTCGTCGTCCGTCCGGCACAAGGGGCACTGCCCGTTGGCCTGGACGGCGGCGCCCGCGGCGTTGGCCAGGCACGCGTTGTCGTAGTCGATGTTGTCGCAGCCGCACACAGGGTTGATGGTGTTCGGGCAGTTCACCGGTCGGTTCGCGCATATGCCATCGCCCTCGCAGGCGTCCTCGCCTTGATCCGAGAACTGGCAGTACTGGGTCTGCAGGCAGTCGCCGTTGCGGGTGCAGGGCCGGTCGATGCAGACGTTCTGGGCGCAGATCTGACCGTTGGGGCACTGATCGTCGCGGGTGCAGCCGAAGGCGATGACCCGGACCTGATCCGGCGTGGCGGTCTCGGTGCCCTGGTAGAGCTTCCGGGCGCCGAAGCTGAAGCCCGTCCCCCAGGGCGACGGCAGCGGCACGGTGAACTGGTTGCGCAGCTGCCCGTTGGCCGGGTTGTACTCAAAAAGGTCGCCGGGCTGGCCGTTGTTGAAGCCGATGACCCAGAGGCTGTTGCGCACCGTGTCGAAGGCCAGGCCCGTGCGGTTCAGGGTGGGGATCGCGAACTCGAAGCGGCGATCCATGATGACGTCGTCGAGGATGGTCCAGACGCGGAAGGCGTCCGTGCTGAAGGTCTCGGTGCCGGTGACCAGCTTGCCGGCCGCGAAGGTCAGCGAGTGGCCGTAGGGGCCGGGCCTGTTGACGTCCCGGCCGAAGCGGCCGCCGATCAGGGCGCCCGTCTCGGGGTTGAGCTGACAGAAGCCGCCGTTGTTCCAGGTCCACACCCACAGGCTGTTGCGGCCCGGATCATAGGCCATCGAGGGATCCTCGCCGCCGCATTCCTCCATCTCGAAGGTGCGCTCGCGCACGAAGCGACCCTGGCCCTCGCGCCGGAAGACGTTGACGGTCGATCCGAGATCGCTGATCCACACCCGGTTCTGGAAGGCCGCGACCCCGGCGCTGAAGCCCAGCCCGGAGAAGAAGGTGTCGACCTGCTGACCCTGGGCGTTGTAGACGCGCATGCCGCCGCCGATGCCCTCGGCCAGATAGAAGAGCCCGAGCTGGTTGGAGAAGTCCATGTCCTGGAGGTCCGGCAGGCCAGGGTTGAAGGAGAGCGCCGGGGCCACCGAGGCGCCGTCGGGGTTGTCGAGCAGATCGTCAAAGGCCATGATGATCTTGCGATTGTCGTCCGAAATCCACATCCGGCGCCGCGCCTCGTCGTAGGCCAGGCCGTGAATGGTCCGGGTCCCGATGCCCGTGATGACCTTGTCCAGCCGCACGTCCACGACGCCCTGCGTCCGGCGCTCGAAGACCCGCACCTCGGTCCCCTGGCCGTTGCTGACGTAGATCGTCGACCCGTTGACCGCCACGCCGCTGACCGGGCCGTTGAAGGGCGCAAACCCCTCCACTCGCGTCCCGAAGGGGTCAAAGCCGTCCACGACGTTGTCGCGCGCCACGCACATCAGCTGGGTCTGATCCGCCCAGGCCAGATCCCCCAAGCTCCCCGTCACCGGGAAGCTGAAGCCCCCCGTCACCGTCGACCTGTCCGGCAGGCCCAGGATCCCCGACCAGCGGAAGATCCGCCCCGCCTGGGAGTCCGCGCCGAAGATGTCCTGGGAGTCGTCCTTGAACGCGACGCCTCGGATCGAGCGCCCCTCGGTCGCGTCGATGCTCTTCTCCAGAAAGGGGGCCTGAGCAAGCGCTGCGGACGACACACACAAGGCCGTGACCAACATGGCCACGACGCCAGCTATTCTTGGCTTCATGGATTCAACCCTGGACTCAGGAGATGAAGACCACCTCTTCGGGGATGGGACTCAAGGTAGAGAATTATCAAAACTTGCCCTTCAATGCAAGAAGCGCCAGGGCGGGTTCAGGGACGCCGGGGATTGCAAGGTCGGCAAAGCCCGCGCTATAAGTGCTCAAAACCTTCCCCGGCAAGACAGAGCGGAGCGGCGAATGGGACCTTTTGAGGATGAAACGCAGACCGTCCTCATCGTGGACGACGATCCACTCAACCTCAAGGTGATCGTCGAATTCCTCAAGGCATACGGCTACATACTGTTGATCGCGCGCGACGGCGAGACAGGCATCGACAGAGCCCGCAGAGGCCACCCCGACCTCATCCTGCTGGACATCATGATGCCGGGCATGGGCGGGCTGGAGGTCTGCCGCCGGCTTCGCCTCGATCCCCTGACCCGCGACACCCCCGTGATCTTCATGACCGGCCAGGCCAGGACCGAGGACAAGCTCCAGGGCTTCGAGGCCGGCTGCGTGGACTACGTGACCAAGCCCATCGAGGAGCGCGAGCTGCTGGCGCGGGTCCAGGCCCACCTGAAGATCAAACTCCAACAGGCCCACCTGGAGCGCTACGTCGTCATGCTGGAGGAGCGCCTGTCGGACAAGTCGGCGGTCGTCGAGCAGGAGCGCGCTCGCCGCGAGTCGCTGGGCAAGGAGGTCGACGCCCTCAGAGCGAGACTCGACGCGCAGAGCGAGCAGCTCGTCCAGATGACGGGCCTTTGGATGAAGCAGCGCATCGGGCGGGCCGATCCCCCGGAGGAGCTCAACGCCTCGGGCCTCGATCTCATGAAGCTGCACTTGAAGCAGGCCCAGGGGTGGCTGATGTCCATGAGCAAGGACGCCATCGAGGCCGCCCATCGCCACACCCTCATCGCGCTGGAGCTGTCCGAGACCCTCGACAAGGTCCGCACCACCCCGGCGCCCGACCTGCCCGCGCAGACCGGCGAGAGCCCCTTCGATACCCTGTCCAGCCGGGAGCGCGAGATCGTCACCCTGCTGGTCTCGGGGCACTCCAACAAGGAGATCGCCTTTGGTCTGGGGATCGCCGCGACGACGGTGAGCACCTACCGCAAGCGGATCATGGAGCGCCTCGACATCAACGACCTCCCCGCGCTGGTCCGGCTCGCCCTTGAGCACGGCGTGACCTCGTGAAAGGAGACCGCCCCGTCGACCAGGCCCCTCCAAGGCTCGACACCCTCGCGCTCGAATACGCCGAAGAGCTCTTCTCGCGCGGGAACCCCATCTTCCTGATCCTCATCGCGGCCGCCGCGGGCCACGCGATCTTCTCCATGGTCAGCGAAGGTCGCTCCTGGCTCTACCCCTTCACCCCCGTCCTGATGGCCGCCTTGCTGCTGACCTACCTCGCCTTCCTCAAGCGCCGCAAGGCGAGGATGCATGGTGTCGCCCTCTTCACCTTTGCGCTCGCGACCCTCCCAAGCCTCAGGGTGGTGTTGAGCTTCGGCCTGGACGACAAGGACATCCCAGCCTCCTTCTTTTTCAGCCCGGACAACCTGGTCTGGACGACCCTCATCATCAGCAGCGGCCTGCTCCTCAATCGCCGCTTGATCTACGCTCTGACGCTGTGGTGCGTCCTGCAGAACACCTTCGTGTTCTTCATCGTCAGGGCGACCTTGCTCGGCCTCAAGGAAGGCGCCCCGCTCATCGAGCCCCTGATCTCCTTCGACCACCTCGTCGGCAGGACCCTCTCCCTCCTCTCCATCGGATGGATCATGGGCCTCATCATCGACCTGACGAAGAAGATCATCGCGCAGCTCCACCGCGAGGAGTTCCTGCGCATGGAGGTCGAGGTCGAGCGGCAGCTCGCAGAGCGCGAAAGCCAGACCAAGAGCGTCTTCATGGCGCACGTCAACCACGAGCTCCGGACCCCCTTGAACGCCATCCTGGGCTACACCCAGCTCCTCCTGAAGCGACAGGAGCTCACCGCCCCGATGAGGGAGGAGATGCGCCTCATCCTCGACAGCGGCGAACACCTCAAGGGGCTGATCGAGGACGCCCTGGACATGTCCAGGATCGACGCCCTCAAGATGGACATCTTCCCCACGGCGGTGCGCCTCACCGCCCTCATCGATCTCGTCGTCAGGCCTCTCGGCGCGCGCGCCGAGCACAAGGGCGTCGAGCTGCGGCTCTCCCTCGACCCGAGGCTGCCCGAGATCGTCCTGGTCGATCAAAAACGGCTTCGGCAGGTCCTCTTCAACCTGCTCGGCAATGCGATCAAGTTCACCCACGAGGGCCACGTCGGCCTCGACGTCTCCCTGTCCGATGACCCCGGCCCGCCCGGCTGCGTCAAGATCCGCTTCACCGTCGAAGACACCGGGGTCGGGATCGCCCCCCAGGACATCGACACCATCTTCGATCCCTTCTCTCAATCCGGCGACCTTCACCAGCGCCAGGCAGGCGCAGGCCTCGGCCTCTCCATCAGCGTCGAGCTGATCAAGCTGATGGGCGGAGACATCAAGGTCCGCAGCGGCCTCGGAGAAGGCAGCGCCTTCTGGTTTGAGCTCGCCCTCCCCCCCGTCAGCGCCGTCCTCGGTGAGCGCCTGGACAGAGCCATCCTTGGCTTCAAGGGCGCCCAGCGACAGATCCTCGTCGCCGACGATCACCCCCTCAACCGCGACATCCTCGCGGAGATGCTCGGCCGGCTCGGCTTCGAAGTGCGGCTCGCCTGCGATGGACAGGAAGCCCTGGAGTCCTGCCTGCGACAACGCCCGGACCTGATCCTCCTGGATCTGCTCATGCCAAACCTCAACGGCGTCGAGGCGGCCACCGCCATCCGCGCCTCCTGCGCCGGAGCCCCCCTTCCCATCCTCGCCATCACCGCCAGCGCCATGCTCCTGGGCGAGTGCACCTGGGAGAAGTCCCTCTTCGATGGCCTCCTCCAGAAGCCGGTGAGCTTCCCCATCCTCCTTGACGAGATCCAGCGCCACCTCGACCTTGAGTGGATCATCGAAGAACCGCCAGAACCCCCTCGACCTTCTCCCCCCCCCCTGGGCAGCCACACGCCCCCCTTGGAGTCCCTCGACGCGCTCCGAGAGCTCGCCCTGCTCGGCAACCTCCTCCAGGCCGACGCGATGATCGGAGAGCTCCTGGCCAAGGACGACAACCTTGAACCCTTCGCCTCGGTCGCTCGGCAGATGATCAGGGACTTCGACGACAAGGCTCTCCTCAACCTCCTCGACGGCCTCCGGGACACCCCACCCACCCCGCCGAAGTCGAACAAGAACGACAACCCCTGAAACTCATTCGACAGCCAGGGTTGATCTTCTTCGATTGTCCTCCCCCCGGATACAGACCATCCTTGACTCCAATGAACCTGTCCTTCGACAGCTTGAGTCCATAATCTCTACATTCATCTCTTCATGGGGATAGAAATGGGAGTGTTGATCATGCGCCTGATGTTTGGGCTCTTGTTGCTGATTGTTTCAGCCTCAGGCTGCTCCGATGATCCCGTCCCCGCTGTCACGCCGGGTCCCGTGGAGGTCCCTTGTGAGACCTCGGAGGACTGCGACGGCGGCCTCTGCCTTCTGTCCCTCTGTCGCGCTTGTGTCGACGACGCGGCTTGCATCCAGGACGACACCTACGGTCAGGGCGCGACTTGCCAGGAGGGCGCCTGCGTGTCCTGCGTCGGCGAGCTGGGGTGCCCCTGTGATGGTGGGGGCGCCTGCTCCGGCGATCTCGTCTGTCAGGGCGGCCTCTGCGCCGAGTGCCCGACCGGGAGCGAGTCCTGCGCGTGCTTCCGGAACAACACCTGCCTCGATGGCTTGCGCTGCGAAGGCGAGTCTTGCGCGCTCTGCCCTCTCGGCGCCGAGGGCTGCGCCTGCGCTCAAGATGAGCCGGCTTGCGGTGAGGGGCTGGTCTGCATGGAGGAGGTCTGCGCGCCGGTCGAGTGCGTCGTCGGCGAGGTCGGATGCCCGTGCCGGGGAGAAGGCGAGGAGGCGCGCTGCGACGAGGGCCTGACCTGCTCGGAGGGCGGCATGTGCGCCGCGTGCAGCTCGGACATCGAGGGCTGTCCTTGCGATGAGGCGGGGGAGTGCCAGAGCGACCTGATCTGCGACGAGGAGGACACCCTGTGTCGCCCCCCCCGCGCTTGCGCGGATCTGGCCTGCGTCGAGAACCAGATCTGCGAGGAGGCCGCCGAGGGTGCCGACGCGCGCTGCCTCGAGGTCTGCGCCGAGGGCTTTGAGTTCAACCCGCTGACGGGCTTGTGCGAGGTCGTGGTGATCGTGGATCCCACCCCCAATTGCACCGAGGGCGCCGAGCTGAGCATCCTGTCCGAGTGCGAGGCCCAGCGCCGCGTCTGCGTGCAAGGCGTGGGCACGGCGGCGTGCGGGGGCTGCGTGGCGAACTTCATCGAGGAGGGTGAGGTCTGCCGCGCGGCGCGGACCTGCGCGGACCTGGATTGTGCGCGGCAGAGCCGCGAGTGCACGGCCAACACGGAGGTCACCGACGCGTCCTGCGCGGGCTGTCAGATGGGCTTCGAGGAGATCGACGGTCAATGCCAGCCTGTCCCCGTGGCCAACTGCACCCCCAACGATCCCGACAGCATCCTGGCGGATTGCCAGGTGCGAGACAGGGTGTGCGTCGAGGAGGGGAACACGGCCCGCTGCGGGGGTTGCCGCCAGGGCTTCGCCGAGGACCCCGACACGCAGCTCTGCGTGCGTCGGCTGTGCATCGATCTGCCCTGCGCGGCCCTGGGTCGATCCTGCGGAGGCGAGCCGCTGGCTCAGTGCGGCGGGTGCCTCCCAGGGCTCATCAACACCGACCCCGACGACCCCTTGAGCCAGTGCCGGGAGCTGATCCGGTGTGGCGACATCAACGATGAGTGCGCGGCCAACGGGCAGATCTGCGCCCCCCGTCCGGGTCAGGACGCCATCTGCTCCGAGTGGCCCTGCCTGTTGCCGGACAACACGCCGGACTTCAACCGGGCCTTCCGCGTCGATCAGAACCGCTGCACGCTGCGCGAGTGCGGGCTGGCCTGTGGCCTGACGGGCGAGACGGGGCGCATCCACCCCTTCACGCTGGAGAACTCCGAGCGCTGCATCTGCGAGACCCAGCCGGGCTTCTTCATCCTCCCCGGCGGGGACTTCGCCGCCAAGCCCTGCGACAACGACGGCGACGGCTGGGTGGCGCTGACGGCCAGGGACGCCTTCGACTCCGGCGATCCCGCGCTGATCGAGAACGCCCGGTGCGCTCTTCGAACCATCGACCGGGTCGTGCTGGAGAACGAGTACCGCCAGAGCATGACGCTGAAGGTCTGCGAGGAGGGGCTCGTTCCGGAGGTCGCCTGTTCGGTGGACAGCTGCGACCGCAACGGCCTGAACTGCCAGGATTGCAACGGCGGCAGGTGCAACCCGTTGTCCAATGTCTGTCAGTGCACGCTGACGCGCTTCGTGGACTTGTATGAATCGGTCAGAAATGACGATCAGCAGACCCTCGACGCCGAGGGCGAGAACGACGCGCCCAGATACCGCAACGACGAGCGAGGGCGACGGCTGCGCGCCGACGAGATCAACCCGCTGACGCGGGCCTGCGTGACGGTCACGGGCGACTACAACGACAACGGCGTGCGCGACATCGTCGAGTGGCAGGGCGACGACCCCAACGCGGACCCGGACATCAACCTCTTCATGAGCGTGGCCTACTTCGTCGAGCTCCACGAGGGCCGCTTCGAGCGCACGCTGGGGGAAGAGATCGGCCGCTACCACATCCGGGAGCGCTCCAGGTGCGAGGCGGGCTTCCCCGTCCAGTACGGCGACGACTTCGACGGGGATTACTGGCGAGATTGCACCCGGAGCCGGGATCAGGGCTACGACCGTCGCGGCGACAACCGCCTCATCGGCCACGACTTTGCCCAGTGGTCTTGCGATCTTCCGGCGCTGAGCTGCCCGATCCCGCCGCCGCTGACGGACTTGAGCGCGGACGGCGAGATCCCCCCCCACGGGTTGTGCGAGCAGGGGGTGACGCTGCCGCCGGTGGACGGGGTCTGGCGAGGGATGCACCACGCCAGCCAGTTCAAGTGCGTGGAGATCGTGGACGTCGTCCCTCAAAACCGCGACGACCAGTCGCCCCACCTGCGCCTGCTGACCGATCTCCTCGGTGATGACGGCCAGGGTGCGTTCCAGATGAACACCTGCTCGGTGGCCTGCCCTGCGTCTGACGATCTGGCCTGCGTCCAGGACTGCCAGGGGTCGCGGTGCGCGGCCTCGTCGGTGGCCGCCGAGGGCAACCCGAGCAGCCCCGTCATCGAGTGCAGCCCTGTGGTCCGGGGGCAGGTCGGGGTCGGCCGCGTCGGCTTCGCCGGGGTGCGCTACGTCGAGCAGACGATCGGCGTGCGGGGCTGCGTCGATGAGAGCAACCCCGATCCCAACGGGGAGCTCTCGGAGCCCTGGCGCCAGATGTGCCCAGGCTACCTGACCAACCCGGACGCGGTCGTGGTCGACGCCAACCCCTCCGACTTCGGCAAGCTGATCTGCGGCTGCGGCTTCAACTTCGGCGGCCCCAACTGCGACGTGGGCTGCACGGGGAACTTCGAAGAGGGCAGCGTCCACTACGGCGGTGACCACGAGGGAAGCGCGTGCGCCAACGGCTACTGCGCCGTCAGCACCGAGGAGGGCGGCGGTCGCCTGGGCTTCTGGATGTGCGGCGATCTCTCGACGACCAGCTACGAGCAGGAGGGGCCGCCCGAGCTCAGCGGCGAAGGGTGGACCCTGGACGGCGAGGTGCCTTCGAATGGGGTCGATCGGACGAGGTTGTGCGCGGGCGAGGACTGCGGCTCCGGCTTCAGCGTCCACTGACGGACCTACGGTGGAGCATAAGATGAGGAAGTACAATATGTTGCGACTCAACTGGGGCGGCGCCTTCGGGGCGATCATGGTGGCGGCGATGTCTCTGGCCGCTTGCGGCGACGGCGGCACCGCGACCCCGACGCCCGCGCCCGAGCCCGAGCCCGAGGCCGAGGGCGGGTGCACGCCCGGCTTCCTGGGCTGCGAGTGCATCGACGGTACGGCGTGCTTCCCAGGGTCGAACTGGGTGTGCCTCGACGGCGCCTGCCGGGAGCCGGTCTGCGAGCAGGGCACCGAGGGGTGCGTCTGCTTCGCCAACAACACCTGCGACATCGACGCTGAAGGCGAGCCGATGCTCTGCGACGGCGGCCTTTGCAAGCTTCGAGGCTGTGATCCGGGCACGGTCGGCTGCGAGTGCCTTGAGGGGCGCGCTTGCGGTCAGGGCCTCGCGTGTCAGTTCGAGGCGGGGCGGGACATCTGCGCGCCGGACGGGTGCGAGCCCGGCGCCCAGGGCTGCCCCTGCGGTCAAGGGAGGGTCTGCGATCCGGGGCTGGCCTGCGCTCAGGGCGCTTGCGTGGCCTCGTCCTGCCGGCCCGGGTCCGAGGACTGCTTCTGTCGGTCGGATCTGGGCTGCGACGAGGGCCTGGCGTGCGGCGAAGACGAGCGCTGCCTCTCCATCCCCTGCACGCCGGGATCGACGGGTTGCCAATGCAATGAGGGGGGGTGCGCGGCGCCCGACGCCCTGTGTCGGGGCGGCGCCTGCGAGCGGGTGGACTGCCCCTCGGGCGCCGAGGGCTGCGCGTGCATCAACGGCACCCGGTGTGTCGTGGACGGCTTCGGCGAGCAGCTCTTCTGTGAGGCCGGCGTGTGCCGCGGGCTGAGCTGTGCCCCGGGCGACGTGGGGTGCGGCTGCGTCGGCGGCGTGCGCTGCGACGAGGGCGGGGCCTGCGTCGATGGCGTGTGCAGGGTGGCCGACTGCGCGGCGGGCACCCTCCACTGCGGCTGCGCCGGGGGGCTGTGCGAGTCGGGCCTGCGGTGCCGCGAGGACGACGTGTGCGTGGACGGCGCGGGCTTCATCAACAACCCTTGCGCTCAGGGGCGCACTTGCGAGCGCGGATCGCGGTGCACGGAGGCCGACGTCTGCCGCCGCTGCACCCTCGGGGTGCCCGGCTGCGGCTGCGACGACGGCGGCAACTGCCTCGTCGGCGCGGTCTGCCTCGCCGGGACCTGCGTCGCGGAGGCCGACGTGCCGCCCCAGCGGCCGGAGGGCACGCCGCGCTGCTACACGCATTGTGCTGAAGGCGCCGAGATCAACGGTCAGTACGTCGAGTGCGGCCCGGATGGGCTGATGGAGGCCTGCCTGGGCGGTCGCCAGTGCCGCGAGGGCTCGTGCGTGTTCTCCGACGACGAGGTGGTGACCTGCGGCTCGGAGCTGGACTGCCCCCACTGGCAGACCTGCATCGAGGGCCTGTGCATGTCGGAGTGCAAGGACATCGAGGACTGCTCGCCGGGCAAGCAATGCCACGACCACATCTGCCGGGTGCCCTGCGAGGGCGAGGGCGTCGCCTGCCCGAGGGGCCAGCACTGCGCGACGACGGACGGCGAGTCGGGCTTCTGCCTGCCGAACCACCCGGCCGAGGGGGAGGAGATCCGCCGGGTCCCGGGCGGGTTCGCGGTCAGCGCGACCTCCCTGGAGTTCAGCAACACCCAGGTGACCCAGCGCTTCGCCATCTTCAACGACAGCCCCTCGTTCCAGAACTTCAGGCTCGTGCGGCGCAGGCACCTGCTGCAGTTCGCCGACGGCACCTCGGATCGGGCGACGCGGGCGGCCGACGGGCGCATCGAGTGCGTGCCGGGGGTCGACGAGGGCTGCGTGTGCGACCAGGACAACCGCAACTGCGCCTGCCAGGGCCCTGGCTGCGTCTGCACCCAGGGGAGCGACTGCGAGGGCGGCTTCCAGTGCCACCTGGGGGCCTGCCGCCCGGCGAGCTGCACCGCGGGCACCTGCCCGCTCTTCTGGATGCGCATCGGCCAGGGGCGCGACGAGCCGGTGGCCGATGAGGAGATCGAGGTGGGGGTCGTCTCGGGGGGCACCGTGGAGGTGACCTTGACCGACGCGGCCTCGATGAACGGCGTGCGCTACCAGGCCACGCTGGACATCGTCAACCCCCGGCTTGGCACGCAAAGCGTTGATATTGTTTACAATGAGGTGCCTGAGGGGCAGTGGGCCGGCGAGATGGTCTACCTGGCCGACTTCAACGACAAGGGCCTGGAGCCCTGGCGCGTGAACCAGCAGACGCGCAACACGGTCGAGCACGAGCCGCCGCTGGCCAACGCCCTGCTGCGCCTGTGGGTGGCCTTCCGCAACGGGCGGATCTCCCACGACGAGATGGAGGCCATCCTGACCTCCATCCAGAGCGGCTCGTGGAAGTTCCCCAACGTCGTCCAGGGCTGCCGCTCCCAGAACGGGGCCTGCTACCCCTACGACATCGGGACGCTGGGGCTGGAGACCCTCACCAGCGATCTGGCGCAGTTCCCGGTGCCCTCCGGCGTCGTGGAGCTGCCCTTCGGCATGAACCTGCGCTCGCCCGACTCCGAGGGGGACCCGGGGCTCATGGTGGGCCGGATCGCCTCGGACAAGGCGCTGCATTACGCCGGCTCGCCGTCGGTGTCGCTGCGCTTCCTGACCAGCCCCCAGAGCTGCGACATGGAGGCCTTCGGGACCTGCGTGGCCTGGATCGAGGACTTCGAGGCGGACATCCTCGTCGGCGGGCGCTACCTGACGACCCCCGACGACACGAGCTGCGCCGCCGAGCGCGACACCACCTACGCCCATGTGCGGGAGCCCTGGCTGGTGCCCGGCTTTCTGGCCCGCACGGAGCTGGACGTCAACACGGGCCAGCGCTACCGCTACGAGTGCCGCGACAGCCGGCTGCCCTTCTCCAGCCCCGACGCCAGCGAGCGGGAGCGCCTGGCGCCCTCCAACCTGAGCCTGGCGCTCTCGAACCCCGTCCCCGACGGCCGGGCTCGCCGCCGCAAGCTCAAGATCATCGACGGCGCGCTGATCAACCAGTCCCAGATGGTCATCATCTTCGAGGAGCGCTTCGACTCCTTCCTCGGCGACGACACGGCCGGCTTCACCGCCCACGGCGTGATGCGGCTGCGGCGGCGCGCCACCGATCTGGACGCCGCCGACGTCAACAACAACGAGATCGCGGACATCTACGAGGGCTCCGAGGCCCAGGACGATCGGATCGAGCCCGAGGGCGTCCTGGCGCCGCAGTGCTCCGGCGACATCCTTGGGCGCGTGCTGGGCTCGAACACCAACATCACGCAGAGCAACCTGCCGGCGCTCGTGTCGACCCTGATCGACGGGGTGCCCAGCGGCATCACCGCCCAGGTGCTCAACAGCGACAGCGACGAGCAGGTCCACTTCTTCTGCGAGGAGACCGGGCTCTTCGACGGCGGCCCGGAGAACGGGACGCCGCCCTTCATCGCCGATCTCCTGCCCAACGACAACAGCTGCGGCTTCTCCAGCAACGGCACCTGCGAGGACGGCGGCCCGGGCTCGGACTTCGGCGTCTGCGCGCTTGGGACGGACAGGTCCGACTGCGGCGACCGGACCGACGACGACCTCGACGTGCGCGTCGAGTGCCCGGTCGGCAGCCGCGTCGAGTTCTTCACGGTCTCCAGGCGGCGCATGAGCCAGTCCTCCATCGCCGAGCAGCCTTGTCAGCTCGAGGGCACCTGCCAGCAGACCCTCAACCTGTGGAAGCAGAGCGGCATCGTGGTCCAGCAGAACCCGCGCTACAAGTGCGCGGATCCCAACGCGATCTTCTGCGACGATCAGCGCCAGGACCTGCGCCGGGGCAAGGTCTTCTTCGCGGCCACCGAGTCGCGCGCCGTCTTCGTCCAGCTGCCCTCCTTGATCGACGAGGCCTTCCGCTACAAGACCCGCTTCGTGACCCGCCAGGGGCAGAACATCGGCTTCTCGCCCGACATCTGCGAGCCGGGCTCGGACGCGCGCCCCTACTGCTACGACCCCGCTCAGATCGAGGAGATCGAGGCGCGGATCGACTGCCTGCTCCACATCCACCAGGAGCGCTACGACGATCTGCGCGGCAGCCAGGCCCGCGACGCGGCCCGCCGTCAGCTCGACAGCTTCTTCAGGACCAGCTTCTCCCAGACCGAGGAGCGGCGCGACGATCTGTCGACGCCCATCGTCCACGACGGCTTCGAGCGCCAGCTGGCCCAACTCCAGATCATGCTCGGCGACGAGTCCTTCACGCGGGCCTTCGCCAGCCGCTTTGATCTGGACGCCTCCAGCACGGCCTCCTTCGAGGGCGCGCTCTTTGAGCCTCGGGGGATCAACCTGTCGGGTGCTGCGGGCTTCGAGATGTTCTCGCTCTACCAGGCCGCCCAGACCTACCAGATGGTGCTGGACCGCTTCTACGGCCTGAGCCCCGTGATCTGGGAGGCGACCCGCTTCGGGGTCAGCGCCCGGAACTTCGTGACCGCCGACACGGTGCTGCGCTACCTGGACCGGGTCGTGCGCGCCTCGACCCAGAAGGCCAGGACGTGGGGCGAGATCGCCAAGCGCTATCAGGCGCTGGGCCGGCCCGATCTGGCCCGCAGCGTGGCCGAGCGGGCCTACACGGCCACCTACCTCGAGTCCGTCGTGATGAGCCGGATGATGTTCCAGATCCTCGAAGGGTCCACCCTGGCCGAGAACAGAGGGCAGATCGAGCGGGCCATCGAAGACTCACAGCTGCGCTACAAGGTGGCGCTGGTCGACATGCAGAACGCGCACTCGTCGATCTCGGACAACTTGACCAACTTCGGCTTCGAGCCGGACTTCGTGCCCTTCCCGGCCCTGGACGCGGCCGACTTCCGCCAGTCCAACGCCTTCGAGGTGCTGCTCTTGCGCGCCCGCAACAAGCTCCAGTTCGCCCGCGAGCGGGAGGATGTGGCCCTGAACCAGAGCCGCGACTTCGAACTGAACCAGGCCCAGTTCCAGTCCGAGCTGACCCAGGTGCGCAACAACTTCGAAAACCAGCTCGCCGATCTGTGCGGCACCTTCGTCGTCGGCGGGGAGGACGCGGACCCCAACAACGATCAGGTGCTGCCGGCGATCAAGAAGTACGCCCACCTCAACGATCAGGCCACGCTCTTCTCCGATCCGTGTGGTCAGTCCGGCAACGGGCAGATCTTCCAGACCAGGGCCGCGCTGGAGGACACGGCGCTGGACGCTCGCGTCCTCCAGGTCCAGGTCGAGAACGTGCTCGAAGAGGTCGAGATCGAGCGCGAGCGGGTCAGCGCCCAGTGCGGCGAGATCCTCGAGGCGGCCGATTTCCTCTACGGCAAGTGCGAGCGCTCTCGCTTCAACGCCATCCTCGACGACATCAACCCCTTCGAAGATCCCGACCGCTCAGGCTGCCTCCAGGTGCAGATCAACGACCTCCAGTCCGACATCCGCGGCGGGCAGTTCGTCATCAACCGGCTCCAGCAGACCCAGGCCGTCTTGAGCACCAGCGTCAGCCTGACCAAGTGCTCCGTCGGCACCAGCACGGACTGCCCCACGGCGGTCGCCAGCCTCGCCACCTTCGTCGTCGGGACCGCCCTGACGGAGGTCGGCATCTCGGCCACCGAGATCGCCATCAACGCCAAGGAGGGCCAGATCGCCGAGCTGGAGCGCTTCAAGATGAAGTGGCAGACCCGCAATGAGTGCGATCTGGCCAAGGTCGAGTCCGCAGCCCGCGTCCGCAACACCCTCCTGCGCCTGCGCGAGCTGGATCTGGAGTCGCTGCGCCTGGAGCACCGCACGAGGCTGGCCCTGAGCGAGGTCCAGCGCCTGAGCAACCAGGCCCGCCGGCTCGAAGCCCAGCAGATCGAAGCCGAGCAGCTCTCCATCAACGTCCAGGTCGCCCACAGCAACCCCAACGTCCGAATCTTCAAGAACGACGCGATCATCAACGCCGAGATCGCCTTCGATGACGCCATCCGCGAGGTCTACAAGCTCACCAAGGTCTTCGAGTATTACACCTCCCAGTCCTACGCCAACAAGAACGACCTCTTCCTCATCCGGATGGTGTCGCGCGGCGACAAGAACCTGGAGAACTACGTCAACGAGCTTGAGAACACCTTCTTCGACTTCGAAGAGTTCTTCGGCATCCCCTCCAACCGCGTCCACATCGTCTCCCTCAAGAACGACATCCTCGCCGTCCCCTTCTCCGACGAGCAGGGCCGCTCCCTGAGCGACTCCCAGCGCACCTCGATGATGCGCCAGCGCCTGACCGATCCCGGCCTGCTCGACAGCGCCGGCTCCATCGCGCTGCCCTTCTCCACCCACTTCGAACAGCTCTCTCCCCTGACCCGGAACCACAAGATCCTCTACGTCGAGGCCGACATCTACGGCAGCGACACCGGCGACCTCATCGGCCGCGTCTACCTGCGACAGAAGGGCACCGGCGTCATCAAGGGCGTCAACGACGACCGACAGTTCTTCCGCTTCGACGAGCGCACCAGCGTCATCAACGCCATCTTCGGCGGCGTGCGCTTCTTCGAGAGCACCATCTACCAGAACGGCCGCCTCCGAGATCGACCCTTCGTCAACACCCAGTGGGAGCTGGTCATCAACCAGCGCGACGAGTCCGTCAACCAGGACATCAACCTCAACGCGCTGACCGACGTGCGCGTCAACATCTACTACACCGACTTCACCATCTTCTAAGCCAGGAGAAACGCCATGAACCTGTCCTCGCCCCACACTCGGATCGCCGCCGCCGCCGGAGGCTTGAGCCTGGGCCTCATCCTGGCGCTCGCCTTCGGGGTCTTCGCCGAAGACTCCGAGCTGGACGCCGACCCCCGCGTCATCCCCTACAACGGGGTGCTGGAGTTCGACGGCCAGCCCTTCACCGGTCAGGCCGACTTCCGCTTCGAACTGACCGACGACGAGAACTGCGACGTCGCCGAAGACCATGAGCAGGTCGATGTCTTCGGCGGCCGCTTCGCCGTCAACCTCGGCACCGTCCTGGGCGACGTGCCCGAATGCGTCTTTGACGCCGACCGCGTCTTCCTCTCCATCGCCGTCCGGCCGGCCGAATCCGTCGATCCTCACACGACCCTGAGCGGCCGCCAGCGCATCAACCCCGTCCCCTTCGCCTACTGGGCCGCCGAAGGCAGCGACTTCAGGGTCGACGGCGATGCCAACATCCTCGGCAGCGCCAACATCAGCGGCAGCGCCAATATCGGCGGCAACATCGCGCTTATCGGCAACATCGCGACCCCCGGCGCCAACGCCGTCGCCATCAACGATGACCTGACGGTCACCGGCGCGATCTCGGATCCAGACTCGGATTTGACCATCAACGATGGCCTCGTCGTCACGGGCAGCGTCTCGGACAGCAACTCGAACTTCACCATCAACGATGGCCTCGACATCACCGGTGATATTCAGGACACCAACAGCAGCGTGATCATCAACGATAGCCTGGACCTCCGGGGTGGCGTGTCCAACGCCACCGGCGACTTCACCGTCAACGACAACCTCGACATCACCGGCGACATCCAGGATACCGACGGCAGCGTGATCATCGACGATAGCCTTGATCTCCGGGGTGGCGTGTCCAACGCCACCGGCGACTTCACCGTCAACGACAACCTCGACATCAGCGGCGACATCCAGGACTTCAACAGCGACCTGACCATCGACGATGGCCTCGTCGTCACCAACGCCGCTGACCTCCGGGGTGGCGTGTCCAACTCCACCGGCGACGTCGTCGTCAACGATAACCTCACGGTCAACGGGAAGCTCCTGAAAAGGGTCCTCTTCACACAGCCGGGAGATGCAAACGCGGCCATCCAGGTCAACGGCGCCAACATCCTCACCAGCCAGGCCATCTGCTTCATCGTGAAGATGGACGGCTTCAACGAGCTCGAAGATCGATGCCAGCTCGGCTTCGGAGGCACCGGAGCGGCGGAGCACTGGACCTACAACGCCCGTGAGGCGGACTGCTCCATCATGTGCTGGAAGTGGAACTAGGCTCTACTTCGATGGCCTCCCCCTGAGTCTTCACACTTCAAGGAGCAACCGAATGATCTCCTGCACCCTCAAGAGAGCCGCGCTCGCCACCCTGATCCTCGGAGCGCTCGCCGCGTGCTCCGATCCGCCCGAGAAGCAGGCGCCCGCAGGCTGCGATCCTGGCGCCCTGGGCTGTCCTTGCAAGCCTGACAACACCTGCGGCGAGGGCCTCGTCTGCATCAACGCGCTGTGCATCCCCGATGAGGGTGAGCCGGAGGCCGACCCCAACCCGGAGGCTGATCCCAACCCCGAGCCAGAAGCCGAGCCGGAGCCGGAGGCTGAGCCCGAGCCGGTCGTGGGCCTCGGCCTCGCGATCGACCAGGGCGCGGCCAGAGCCTGCGAGGTCGTCCTGCTCGATGCAGGCCAGAAGGTCAAGGACGTGACCTTCTCCGAGGCCCTCCAGGGGCGCTTCTTGCGGCGCGGCGAGCGCGTCGCCATCGCCTTCATCGCCGATGGCGACGCCCCCATCGCCGACAACTCCGTCGGCCTCGTCCTGGAGAGCGCGGGCGTGGACGTCACCGGCGTGTCGGTGAGCTCTGGTCGCTGCGCCGACAACGAAGGGCGCTTCCTGGAGGCCACCTCCGTTTCTATTCGAGATCTTCGCTGAGCGACGGACATCGACGACTCTGAGCTGCGCTGTGCGACGGACATCGAAAACTCTGATCTGCGGCGACAAGGTGACCTTGTGGCGCAAAGCCATGGAAGCGTGGTGAACCTTCGATTGACAGACAAGCTCCGCCCAGCCCTGAGGCTGGCCGTCATCCTGGCGGTGGCGTGGCCGCTGGCCGCGCAGGCTCAGACGGGGGTGTCGGAGGACAGAGTGAGCCTGCCCGAAGGCCCGGGCTCGCTGGAGGGCGTGGGCGAGAACGTGGACATCAACACGAACATGGGCGCGATGTCCCACTCGGTCAAGATCGTCGTGCCGCAGGGCTTCGGCGCGGTGACGCCGAGCCTGGGGCTGAGCTACTCGTCGGGGGGAGGGGAGTCGGTGCTTGGGGTGGGCTGGTCGATGCCGATGCCCTCGATCGAGCGGATGACCTTCAAGCGCCTGCCCTTGTATCAATCTGACGACGACTTCTGCGTCGACGGCAGCGCCCAGCTCATCCGGCTTCCCGGCACCAACCCGCCGGTCTATCGAAGCCGCTTCGAGGGTGGCTTCGCGCGATACACCTGGCTCCAGGAGGGCGACGGGAGCCAGGGATACTGGATGGCCGAATACCCCGACGGCACCCGCGCCTTCTTCGGCGCCGACGCCCAGGGCAACCTCGTCGCTGAGGCGCGGGTCTCCGGGGCGGAGGGGACCTTCAAGTACATGATGGTCGAGAAGGTCGACGTCTTCGGCCACAAGGAGGTCTGGAGCTATCGCAAGTTCGGCAACTTCAGCCTGCCGACCCGGGTCAGCTACGTCTTCGTCGACGGCCAGCCCACCTATGAGGTCGAGCTCGCCTACGAGGAGCGCCGCGATCTGAGCGGGCCGGCCTTCATCTCGGACGCGGCGCCGGGCTTTGAGCTGTTGTTGACCCAGCGGCTGGCCCGAATCGACGTCAAGAGCCGAGGTCAGGTCATTCGCAGCTATGTGATGGGCTACGAGCCCTACGCCTCATCGGGCGGCTTCACGCGCCTGACCCGCGTCCAGACCCTCGGCGCTCAAGGCGGCAACTACCCGATTCGATTCGACTTTCAATACTCACAGGCGCTCGGAGGGGCTTGCCAGGGCGAAGACTGCGCGCGGCCCTTCATGATGGACATGGGGACGCTGGGGGTGAACCTGTCGGCGGGCAGGGCGACCCTGGTGGACATCAACGGCGACGCCTTGCCGGACATCATCGACGCCAGCCAGGACGGCCCCCATCGCTTCTTCATCAACCAGGCCCAGACCGACGGCTCGGCGCGCTTCGAGCCCGTGGCGCGAGACAGCGCCGTCGGGACCAGGGCCAGCCACCCGTTGGGGCAGGCCACCGTCCAGACGCTGGACGTCAACGGGGACGGCTTCTCGGACTTGATCAACGCGGGCACCGGTCAGGTGCTCATCAACCGGGGTCTGGGTGACTGGGACGCCTCATCGTCAGAGCTTGAGTCCAACAACATCGCCGCGGCCCTCAACGAGGACTTCGACGCGGACGAGGGGGGGCTTCAAGCGCTGCGCTTCATCGACTTCAACAACGACAAGAACATCGACCTGATGCGGGCCACGCGGGCCGAGACGCTCTTCTTCGAGAACCGGGGCGTCGATGGCTTCGAGGTGATCGAGGGGGCCACGAACCTCAACGTGGGCTTCGAGGAGGACAACCTTCAGCTGGCCGACATGAACGGGGACGGGATGCTGGACGTGGTCAAGGTGCAGCTCGGGGGGCTGGAGTATCGACTCAACCTGGGCTGGGGCAAGTGGGGCAGGGCGGCGGTCATCACGGGGCTGCCGATCGGAGAGGGGCAGATCGAGCGGGCGGAGCTTGAGGACATCAACGGGGACGCGCTGGCCGACCTTGTGGTGCTCCAGGGCGCCACCGTGACCTACGCGCTCAACAACAACTCGACCTCCTTCGACGAGGCCATCGTGCTGAGCAGCGAGGGCGTGGTGGGCGAGATCCCGCTGCTGGACCCGACGGTGACGGTGCTCTTCGCGGACATGAACGCCAACGGCTCCTCGGACATCGTGTGGATATCGGCCCAGGGGCACGTGGAGGTGCTGGACCTCTTCCCGGTGCGGCCCAACCTGATGACGCGGATCACCAACGCGATAGGCTCGGTGACGGACATCACCTACACGACGGCGGCCGTCGAGATGGCCCGCGACGGCGGCGTCGGGGCCTGGCGCTTCAAGATCCCCTCGCCGATGAACGTCGTCAAGCGGCTGGACAAGTTCGACCTGTTGACAGATCTGCATGAGATCACTGAGTATTTCTATCACGATGGCTTTTATGATGGCGGCGAGAAGCAGTTTCGCGGCTTTGAGCGCGTAGAGACGCGGCTTGTGGGAGACGAGACGATCGAGGCGGGGCTCTTGCGGGAGGTTTACGACGTCGGGGCGGGGGACACCTATCGCAACGGGCTGCTGCTGAGCAGTTCGACGGCCAGCGACGGGCGAGAGCTCTCCGAGGTGGTCAACACCTTCCAGGAGTGCCCGGTGGCGGAGTTGACCCAGGGGCTGGCCTTCCCCATCAAGCACATCTGTCAGAGGGCCAGCGAGACGGTCATCAAGGAAGGGCAGGACGAGGACCAATGGGTCAGGACGCGCTCGGAGTCGGAGTTTGACGGTTACGGCAACGTGACCCAGTCCGTCGAGCACGGCGTGGTCAGCGTCGGGGGCCAGGGCTGTGAGCCCTGCGGGGCCAGGAGCCCGGAGCAGTTCGGGGCGCCTTGCGGGCCGCAGTGCCTCGGGGACGAGATGTTCGAGCAGACCGAGTTCGTGTCGACCTCGAACACGAACAACCGCTGGATCACGGGGGCGGCCTTCAGGTCGCGCAGCTTCGGGCGAGAGGGCAGCGCGCTGGTGAGCGAGTCGCTGGTGTATTACGACGGGCCGGACTTCGTGGGCTTGCCGTTGGGCCAACTCGACCAGGGCAAGGTGAGCCGGAGCACGCAGAAGGTCAGGGTGGGCTCGGGCGAGGTCATCGAGGCCTCTCGCAGCAAGTTCAACGCCGACGGGCAGGTGGTGGAGGTGCTCGACCCGCTGGGGCAGGTCGGCGGGACGACCCACAGGCGTGTCTTTGAGTACGACGCGGAGGGCTTGCGGGTGGTCAGGGCCGAGGTGCTGCTTGAGGACAAGCAGGGCCAGCCCTATCGGCTGCGCCGCGATGTGCTCTACGAGCCCCTCTTTGACAAGCCCTTCGAAGCCACCGAGTGGCTCAGGGTCGTCGACGGTCGGGTTGTCTCAACTGTGCGTGGCTTTGCCTTTCAGTACGATGAGTTCGCCAGGATGAGCGCCCGATTCTTGCCCGGAAACACGAGCGCCAACCCCGACGAGGCCTTTGAGTACGATCTCCAGAGTCCGGCCTCGCGCGTCATCACGCGCAAGCGCTCTCAGATCGGACAACCCTTTGATCTGACAAGCATTCAATGCTTTGACGGGCGAGGGCGAGAGTTCCAGACCAGGACAAGGTTGGCGGTGGACTCCTTTCAGGTCACGGGCTTGAAGAGCTTCAACATCCGCTCCTCACCCGTCGAGGTTTTTCAGCCTTATCTGAGCGCCTCTGAGCGCTGTGACACGCGCGCTCCTGAAGGGACGCTCTCGCTCAAGAGCCGCTACGACGCAGCCTACCGCACCATCGAGACGACCAATCCGGACGGTGCCATCTACGGTACGGCGTCGGTCACGCGGGTGGCCTTCGCGCCCTTGATTACGTTCAACTTCGACGCCGAGGACACTGATCCGGAGAGCCCGAACTTTGACACCCCGCTCGTCACCCGAACCGATGGGCTCGGTCGCGTCATTGCGCTTGATCGCTTCCTCCAAAGGGGGGGGGCGCCGTCCAGGATCGAGGTGCGCTATGACGGCCTCGGGCGGATGGTTGGTGTGTTGGACCCCGGTGGTGACGAGAAGGAGCAGCGCCATGATCTCCTGGGTCGTGTTGTGCGCGTGATCGATCCGAACAGCGCCGGAGACACCTTGTTCGAGTACGACGCCGCCTCAAACCTCATCCGGGAGACCGATGAGCGGGGTGTCGTCACCGTCACCGAGTACGACGGCATGAACAGGCGCGCGGCGGTCTTTGACGAGGCCGATGTGCAGGGCACCCACATTGAGTGGGTCTATGACTTCGACGCTGATTGCGCCAGCTGCGCTCATGCCGAGGGGAAGCTCGCCTCGATCAGCTACCCGGAGCCTGAAGGGCAGCGGGCCACGAAGCGCATGGGCTTTGATCTGAGGGGGCGGGAGGTCTTCAACGCGCAGACCTTGCAGGGGATCTCCTTCGAGTTTGAGCGGGAGTTTGACAACATGGATAGGCTCGTCAGCGCGCGCTATCCATCAGGGCGTCGCGTCGAGTGGGAGCAGGACGATGGGTCGCGGGTGGTGGAGATCAAGGACATTGTGCGGTCCATTGGCTACGACGGGCGCAACCAGATGGCCTCGATGGAGTTCGGGGATGGGACGAGGACGACGATGTCCTACGATGACCTGGTGCGCCTTGAGTCCTCGCGCATCGGAGCCAGCGGCGGCCCTCTGCAAGGCCTCATCTACGGCTATGATCGTACGGGCGACGTCGTCTCCATCGAGGATCTGGCCATCGGTGCGGGGCGCCCGGCCTTCGGGGCGAGGCACGATTACGACGCCTGGAAGCGGGTGACCCGCTCTCACTTCGACGAGGGCGGGGAAGGGGAGGAGGTCATCGACTTCGGGCTCGACGCGCTGGACAACATCACGGGGGTGAGGTCCTCGCAGGGGGCGGGCAGCCCGGCGCATGTGGGCGAGATGCTCTACGACTCCTTCGCGCCCAACGCGCTGACCGAGGCCGGCGGCCTCATCCTCGATTACGACGAGGCCGGCAATGTCATCGCGCGGGGCGCTCAGCGTTACGAGTGGGACTTCATGAACCGGATGGTCAGGGCCTCGGAGGGCGGCGGGGAGGTTGCGCGCTTCGTCTACGGGGCCGACCAGAGCCGGGTGGCCAAGGTGGAGGGTGACTCCACCACGCTTTACGCTTCGGAGACCTTTGAAGTTCGCGACGGGATCTCGACGCTCTACATCAAGGTGGGGCGCCACCGGGTTGCGCGCATCGAGTCGGACGAGCTTGCAACGACGCTCTTTGAGGACAAGGACGAGGACGGCAGGATAGGGGCGGCCGACGCGCTCTTGAGCCAGCGGCAGGGCCAGCAGGCAGGTCCTGTGCTGTGGTCGTCGGTGCGGCGGCTGCTGATGGAGACGGGGCCGGACGATGGGGTCACCTTCCTGCACCACGACCACCTCGGGAGCCTGACGCTGGCCACGGGCCTCGTCGACGGCCAGCAGGTGGTGCTGGGCCAGCGCAACTTCAACCCCCTGGGCACCGAGCGCGCCGACGGCTTCGGCTACGTCGACGAGTACGGCTTCACCGGCCAGGAGATTGACCGCTCCACGGGCCTGCTCCACTTCGACTGGCGATACCTCGACCCCCGCACCGGACGATGGTTGAGCATCGATCCGCTGTTCAAGGTCTCAAACTCAAGCAATATCAACAGCCTCGGTGAGTCGACGACGGCCTACGCCTACGTGGCGGGCAACTTCATCAACGCCTTCGACCCGACGGGGCTTGAAGGATCGGGGAAGTCAGGCAAGTCGGCGTCTAAAAGTCCAACGAGGAAAAAGGGTGGCGCCATCAAGAGGAGGATGGGCAGGGCGATGTCCACGGCGGCGCTTGATGCAGGAGCCATGGCACCTGATGCCGCCGTCAGTGCGGCAGTCAGTCTATCCAAAGCGGCTTCAACCGTGTCAGGGGTCACGGGCGCGGCGTCAGAAGCTCTGGTCGTGTCGGCAATGTTCATTGAAACCGCCGGGTCCGCAGTTATGTCTGCCGCTTCCATATTGTCCGACATTAGTGAAGTGTCTGATGTTGTTCCAGGTGTGCGCGATTATGAAACCAGGAAAAAAATTGAAAAGATGGGTGTCGGTCCATATCTTGATAAATATGGTGATCCTCATGCGGGTACGCCGCGGATGACCAGGGCTGCGAGCACGCTAAGAGATGTCTATGCAGGCGACTATGAACCCAAGGCCCACTTCAGGAAGGAGGTGAAGAGGCTCCTGGATAAAGGTCATTCTAAAGAGGAGATTCGTGGGATGGTCACTGATCACTATGGCCAAGGCATCATGTATCATTATGAATAGTGTTTGGTTCTTTTGAATTAAGATCAGGTGTCGTTTAGAGGTTTATGTGAGCTGCCTTCGTGGTCACAAGAGTCGATGGCTTCCGGGGGGATCATGTCTGTGTGGAGTGCGGCAAGGAGAGCTGGCAAGCGTCAAGATGACTCCCGTCGCGTTGTCCTGGGCCTGGGCGCGGTGGTGTGGTGTTCCTCATTGGTGATCGCTGGGCTGGCGCAGGCACAGACGGGGGTGTCGGAGGACAGAGTCAGCTTGCCAGAGGGGCCCGGCAGCCTCGAAGGGCTCGGAGAGAACATCGACGTCAACGCCAACATGGGCGCGATGACCTACGGAATCCAGGTTGACCTCCCGAAGGGATACCCTGAGATGACCCCCGCGGTTGGCCTGACTTACAACTCCGGGGGCGGCAACACTCTGCTGGGCGTCGGCTGGGACATGTCGACGCCCTTCATCGAGCGCATGACCAGCCGGGGCCTGCCCAGGTACGACGACACGGATCTCTTCGCCGCCAACGGCGGCCTGCAGCTCGTCCAGATCAGCGGCGCCGAGCCGGCCGTCTACCGAGCGCGCTTCGAGGGCGGCTTCGTGCGCTTCAAGTGGCACGACCGCGGCCGCGGCGACGGCGGCCGGTGGACCGCCGAGCTGCCCGACGGCCGGGTCGAGCATTACGGCGCGGACGCTCGCGGGGTCGAGACCGCCTCGGCCCGCGTCGGCGGCGACGAGGGCGTCTTCCGCTACCACCTCGTCGAGGTCGTCGACGTGTGGGGCCACGCCATCCGCTACAGCTACCGCAAGCTCGGCACCGCCACCGTCCCGGTCCAGATCGGCTACGTCTTCGTCGAGGACCAGCCGCGCTTCAAGGTGGAGTTCGACTACGAGGACCGCCCCGACCTCATCGCCGATCTCAAGGGCGGCTTCCCCGAGGTCCTTGAGAGCCGCCTGAGCCGCGTGCGCGTCATCTCCTCCGGCGTCGAGATCGGGCGCTGGGCGCTGAGCTACGAGCCGGCCCAGCTCTCCGGCGGCGCGAGCCGGCTGGCCGGCGTCGAGCGCTTCGGCCTGGGCCTGGAGCGCTACCCGGCCGCCTTCCGCTTTGGCTACTCCCGCTCGATCGGGGGGTTGTGCGAGGGCCAGGGCTGCGAGCGGCCGACCCTCGTGTCCATGGGGCGCAACCTCGGGATCAACTTCCGCTCCGGCAATGTCACCCTCATCGACATCAACGGCGACGCCCTGCCCGACATCGTCGAGACCCCCGTCGGCGGCGCCCACCGCTTCCTCATCAACCGCCTGACCTCCGGGCGTCAATATTTTGACGATCCGATCCGCTCCCAGGTGGGGCAGACCAGCACGCACGCGCTCAGCGCCGGCAACGTTCAGGTGCTCGACGTCGACGGGGACGGCTTCGCGGATCTGATCAACACCCGGACGGGGGAGGTGCTGGAGAACAAGGGGGCCGGGGACTGGGTCCGGCGCTTCAACCTCTTCGACGGCGAGGGCGGGCTGCCGGATCTGGGCGCAGATCTGGACCCCGAAGACGGCGATCTGGCGTCGATCCGCTTCTTTGACTTCGACAACGACAAGCGCATCGACGTGCTCAAGAGCTCGGGGCAGGGGGGCGACAACCAGACGAGCATCTTCCGCAACCTCCCCTCGGGGGGCTTCGAGGCCGTCGAGGACATCGAGTCGCTCCAGGTGGGCTTCGAGAGCGACCAGCTCCAGATGAGCGACTTCAACGGCGACGGCCTGCTCGACCTCGTCCAGATGAGCTTCGATCAGGTGAGGGTGCGGCTCAACCGCGGCCTGGGCCGGTGGACGGGGTGGTCGGAGCTCGACGATCTGCCCTTCAGCCCGACCGAGCTGCTCCAGGTCGAGATGGAGGATCTGAACAACGACGGCCTGAGCGACATGGTGCTGGTGCTGCCCGACGAGGTCCGCTACGCCCTCAACGTCAACGGCGCGGGCTTCGGCCAGCCCGTGACCATGAACTCCGCCTCGCTCGGCGCCGAGCTGCCCCCGCGCGACGACACCACCACCGTGCTCTTTGCCGACATGAACGGCAATGGCTCCTCCGACATCGTCTGGATCACGATCAACGGCGACGTCACCTTCCTTGAGATGTTCTCCGTCCAGCCCAACCTGCTCTCGCACATCGACAACAGCCTCGGCTTCGTCCAGGAGATCACCTACGGCTCCAGCGTCCAGCAGGCCGCCCGCGACGCCGAGGCCGGCCGCCCCTGGTCCAGCAAGCTGCCCCACGCCGTGAGCGTCGTGACCCGGATCAGCACCGTCGAGGGCTTCGCCAACCTGACCGACGCCTCGACCTACGAGTACACCGAGGGCTTCTACGACGGCGCCGAGAAGGCCTTCCGCGGCTTCGAGCGCGTCGCGATCAGCTCGCCCGGCGGCGACGGCGACGAGATCTCCGTCAAGCGCCTGCGCTTTGACCAGGGCCGGAGCGGCCCCCATCGCGCCGGGCTGGAGCTGGAGGTCAGCCACGAGGGCGACGCAGGCCGCCTGCTGCGGATCGAGCGGCGCCTCTTCGAAGACTGCCCCCTCGAAGGGCTCCCCCCCGAGCCGTCTCTGAGCTTCCCGATACGCTTCGTCTGCATGACCCGGAGCGAGACCGTGGCCGTCGAGGACAACCCCGCCTCGCTCTGGGCCACGGCCACGGCGCAGTTCACCTACGACGGCTTCGGCAATGTCACCCGCGAGGCGCTGCTCGGCCTGACCGACATCGGCGGCGAGGGATGCGAGCCCTGCCAGCGGGACCCGTCGATCCAGGGCAGAGCCTGCGGCCCCCAATGCCTCGGCGACGAGCAGTTCAGCGAGACCGAGTACGTCCACCCCGACAACACCGGCGGCCGCTGGATCCTCGGCGCGCCCTCTCGCGTCCGCAACCACGGCGGGAGCCTCGATGATCTCTTCGCCGAGCGGACCTTCTACTACGACGGAGACGCCTTCGAGGGCCTGCCCCTGGGCCAGCTCTCCCACGGCGCGCTGACGCGGGTGTCCCAGCGCGTCGACGATCAGGGCGGCGTCATCCAGACGCTGCGCTTTCGCCGCGACAGGCACGGCAACGTGCTCGACGAGCTCAACCCCAAGGGCGACCCCGCCCAGCTCCAGACCGAGCGCCGCGCCATGACCTGGGATCTGCTCGGCCTCAACCCCATCCAGGCCGAGCAGCACCTCCTCGACGATCAGGGCGCGCCTTACAGCCTGCGGCAGCGCATCGATCACGATCTCCTGTGGAACAAGCCCTCCCTCGTCTCCAACTGGGTCGTCATCCAGGCCGACCGGCCCACCACGCCCGAGACCTTCGAGGCCGTCCTCTACGACAACTTCGGGCGCTTCTCCGAGCGCTTCCTCGCCGGGGACGACACCGGCGATCCCTCCGAGCGCCTGACCTACGAGCTGGCCTCCCCCATCAGCCGGGTGGTCTTCGCCAGCCGCGTCGAGCACGGGCGCGGCGCCCTGGACAAGATCTCGATCCGCTGCTTTGACGGCAAGGGCCGCAAGATCCAGGAGCGCACCCAGCTCGACGACGATCGCTGGCTGGTCAGCCATTACACCGTCTTCAACGCCAACGGGAGCGTCCGGCGCCTCTACACCGCCCACGTCAGCCCCAGCGGCGACTGCGCCGCTGCGCCGCCCGAGGGGACCGGCTACCGCGAGGTCTCCTACGACGCCCTGGGCCGCGATCTGCGCCACACCTGGGTCACCCGCGAGGGCGCCGCCTCCGAGCGCTACGTCCACGGCCCGACCACCACGCTCCACTTCGACATGGAGGACAACGACCCCTCCAGCCCTCACTTCGACACCCCGACGCGCCACGACTACGACGGCCTCGGGCGCATCGTCGGGCTGGCCCGCTTCACCACCCCCACCGAGGCCATCCTCACGGAGATGACCTACGACGCGCTCGGCAACTTCCGAGGCACCCTCGACCCCCAGGGCAACGAGAAGATCCAGACCTACGACGAGGCCGGCCGCCTCGTCCACATCCAGGACCCCGACCGAGGGCAGACGCGGCTGACGCTGGACGCCAACGGTCAGGTGATCGAGGAGGTCGACGGCGCCGGCCGAGTGATCGGCCGCTCCTACGACGGGATGGGGCGCCTGACCGCCCGCTGGGACGCCGCCGATCCCGAGGGGACCCGGATCGAGCACCGCTACGACTTCCCCAGAGATTGCCCCGCCGAGCGATGCACGAACACCGCCCACAAGATCGTCGAGGCCACCTTCCCGGACGGGCAGGGGCGCGGCGCGGAGTGGTACGGCTACAACGCCCGCCAGCAGATGGTCTTCGAGGGCGTGACGGTGCGCCAGCGGACCTTCGAATTCCTCTATGATTACGACAACCTGGACCGCGTCACCCGGCGCACCTTCCCCGACAACACGTCCATCGACTACACCTGGGACAACGTGCGGCTGACGGCCATCTCCGGCGTCATCGACGCCTTCGTCTACGGCGACAACGGGCTCCTTGAGGAGATCCGCTACGCCAACGGGGTCCGCGAGGCGAGGCGCTACGACGGCCGCCTGCGGCTCTCCGAGCAGGTCACGTCGGGGCCCGGCGGCGCGGACCTGATGCGGCGGGGTTACGGCTACGACAAGGTGGGCAACGTGCTGGAGGTCCAGGACAATCTGCCGGGGCCGGCGGGGGTCTCCGCCGAGGCGCGCTACCGCTACGATCCGCTCGGTCGGCTGGTCGAGGCGCACCTGGATCCGGGCCGCGAGGGCTTCGATGAGCTGCTGGCGATGGAGGTCGACGACATCGACAACATCGTCAGCAAGGTGTCGAGCCGAGGCGAGCAGAGCGCGGCGCACGTCGGGCGCTACGCCTACGGCGGCGCCCAGCCGCACGCCGTCACCCGCGCGGGCGCGATGGGGATGGTCTACGACGGGGCCGGCCAGATGGTGCAGCGCGGCGGGCAGGCGCTGACCTGGGACGCCTTCGGGCGCCTTGAGGCCGTCACCGAGGGCGGGCGAGAGCTCCTGCGCAACACCTACGGCGTGGGCCTGGAGCGCATCCTCAAGGAGCACGACGGGCGGACGGACTGGATGGTGTCCGATGACTTCGAGATCCGCGACGGGGTGGCCTCGATCCACATCGTCGATGGTCCGCGCCGCCTGGCGCGGATCGACACGCTGACGCTGGCGCCGCTGGTGCTCTCGGATCTGGCGCCGCTGTCCAGGGAGGGTCAGTCCCTCGTCCCTGACCCCGACGTCGAGATTACGGTCGCCGACGCGTGGGTCTCGCACGCGGCCAGCGCGGGGCTGGTGGACGTGGAGCTGGACGGCGAGCGGCCCTCGGCGCCCTCGGCCTTGCTGGAGGCGGCCGTGGCGCGGCTGCTGACACAGGAGGGCGAGGTGACCTTCTTCCACAACGACCAGACGGGGGTGGCGCTGGCGACGAACTCAGCGGGGGAGGCCATCGGCGGCGCGATCTACCACCCCTTTGGGCAGGAGCGCGGCGCGTGGGGGTCGGTGGGCGATCATGGCTACGCCAACAAGGCGCGCGACAAGGAGATCGGGACGATCGACTACGGCGCGCGGCACCTCGACCCGTGGCTGGGGCGCTGGCTCTCGCCGGACCCGGCCTTCAAGGCGCTCGGGGGGCCGGACATCCAGTTCGTGGCCGAGGAGACCGGCGCCTATGTCGCCATGATCAACAACCCGACGTCGAGCCGGGATGGGGATGGTCGGGTCGTCGACCTGCTGGCAGACGCGGTCAACCACGTCACCGGGGCGATCGTGGGCGGCGTCGTCGGGTTCACCGCCGGGGCGAAGGACTACTTTCAGGAGTCCCGCATCCAGGGCGCAGATCTGTGGTCCAGCGCGGGCTCGGCCCTCATCGGCGGGCTGATCCAGGGCGGCGTCGGGGCGGCCTTTGGCGCCACGTCGGGGCTGGTGGGCGCCGCCGTGGACATCGCAACCGGCACGGTCCAGGAGCTCACGTCCTCGGCGACCCGGAATGCCAGCGAACAGAGCAAGCTCACCAGCAGGCGCGTGGCCTCCGCGCTGACGATATTCGCCATCTCGGTGGCCATCGGCGTCGCGACGGTGGCCACCGGCGGCGTGGCGCTCGGCGTCCTGGGGCTCATCGGTGCGACCGCGGTGGTCGGCGCGAAGCTCTGGGCCATCAAGAAGGCCCACACGAACGGCTTGAGCAAGGCGCTCTTTCGCAAGTTCGGGATCAACAGGCTCACGCGGATGATGGGCAAGGCCCCCGAGACGATCTTCGACGCTGGCGAGCTGGCCAGCCTCACGGGCCCTGACTCCAACGCCGGTGACGTGGGCGGCTTCTCGACCAACGCAGACGGCGACGTCCTGACGCACCGAAAGCCCCGATCCAAGCCCAACTTCAAGATGAAACCAAAATCCCGCCTCATTGGGAAAGCCAGGTGACGAACATGAAGACTTCAAGCCGAGGTCGTTGGTGTCAGCCCCTTGTGGCAACCTTGAGCGCGCTGGCCGCGGTCCTCGCGGTCGCGGCGGCGCAGGCGCAGACGGGGGTGTCGGAGGACAGGGTCAGCTTGCCAGAAGGCCCGGGCTCGCTGGAGGGTGTCGGCGA
>SXGS01652460.1_pt1 | contig 36982 bp, 25 predicted proteins | sample 3174681 | NCBI WGS metagenome assembly SXGS01 (sample SAMN11356861, study PRJNA531348) | freshwater metagenome | isolation source: freshwater sample F1-80 | place: China: Fuxian Lake, Yuxi | collected 2017-12-25
AGGCCACCAGGATGCCCAAGATGAAAGTGCTTCAAACGTGGTTCCGTATCAGGGTATCTCACCGGCAGACACGGCCTGTCCCAACGCGCCAGGGAGCGTCAGGGAGCGTCAGGGTCGCAGACCCAGATGACCCAGCGCCCACAAGATCCCCAAGAGCACAAGGTCGCTCGCCCTGCCCACGCACCAACGCACCTTGTCCACCCACGAGCGCGCGTCGTTGCGCTTCTGGATCGGCCGCGCCTGGACCCACAGCGCCTCGAACTGCTCCATGAAGCCGCCCACCACGGCGTCGTCTTCGATGTCCAGATCGCTCTCAAGCCACGCCCCCGAAAAGGAGTTGGGCGTGTAGTTGGCGTGCCCCCCGATGAAGTGACGGCGCCGCCCCTCAAACGCCGCGCTCTTGAGGTGCATCATCTCGCGCCCCTTCGACGCCCAGATCCGCACCTCCACCTGTCTGGAGCCGCTGGCCCGCGCCATCGCCGTGCACTTGAGGTTGACGAAGGTCGCCACGATCAGGCTCAACACCGGAGACAGCGGCAGACCTCTGCAATCGTCGATCAGCAGCCGGACGTGCTGGCCCGGCGGCGCCTCGAAGAGGACCCTCAACAAGGCCTCGTCCGAGCAGTATGCCGAGGCCATCGCGATCCGGGACTCCGGCTCACCCCGCAGCGCCTCCACGCGCCCCAGGATCGCGCCTCGGATCATCTCGCTCCCCAACACCCCCGCGCGGCACTCCCCCCAGGGCGCCTCGAAGCCGACGTGCGCCGGGGTCTTGAGCAGCGCCTCCAGGAGCGCCTCCTGTTCGGGGCGGATGCGCTGGGGCAGAGCCATCGCCAGCCGGATGGCATCGCAGGCCTCCAGCCAAAGCGCGCGGGCGGCGCCTCCCTCCACGAGGACGAGGTTCTCGTGCCAGTCCGACGACAGATCCATGATGTTGTGAGAGGTCAGCGCCGCCCGCCGCCCGCCGTCCACGACGAGGGTCTTTCGGTGATCCTCGACGTTGTGGATGCTCTGCCATCGCTGCTGCGCCGCGACCCACCGGACTTGAGGTGTCTCGCGCCAACCTCGCTCGTGAAAGCGGGCGCCGCGCACGAACCGGTAAGCCCCGGGCTCAAAACGGGTCTGGAAGAGGTTCGCGTTCAGGACCACGATCCCAGCCTCCTCCAGCAGATGGCGCGTCAGCGGCGCTCGCCCGCCTCGGGTCCGGGCCGCGTCGTCGGGCGTCTGGGTGTCGAGGACGACGACAATGGCAACCTCTGGAGAAGATTGCTTTTTTTCAATGAGCCAGCCGGCAAAGGTCCTCGCCCACGGCCTCATCCCCGCTCTGGGTCTCAGGGTGATGAGCTCTTCGTTGGCCGCCAGCAGGTACATCTGAAGGCAGATGCTGTGCCGAGCGCTCTGGATCATCTCCCTGAGCGCTTCGGCGCGCCCCTCAGGGGTGTGCACGTAGCGCGCGGACGAGTCCTGGGCGAGGCGCTCTTGCGGGGTGGCCCGAGCTGGCTCGGACTTGGGGGGGCTCACTGGGTGAAGCGCTCAAGGAGGCCGCACAGCAGCGCGCCACCGGGGAGGTCGAGCTTGCGCTGTTTCTTGAAGAAGCTCTGCAAACCCATGCGGTCCGAGAGCGAGATGCCACGCCTCTCAAGGCCCCGAACCTGCCCTGCGGTCAACCCCTCGCCGGCCCCGAACATCTTGACCTGCTTCTTCCAGCCCCGCGCCAGAGTCTGATCGCAAAACACGATGATGGGCAGCGACATGAAGAGCTGCGCGGCGAACAACGCCCTCGGGCGCTCCTTGGCCGTCTCTCTCAAGAGGACGTTGTCGATCCCCACATGGCTGCGCTCTTCCTTGGCGTGAAGCCTCATCACGGCGTGGACGGGGTCAAAGGACTCCTCTGGCTTTTCCTCCATGACATCAGCCACATAGAGGGTCATCTCCTCAAAGAGCGAGGCCGTCACGAAGAAGGCCGGGAGGCTCGCCGACCACACCAGGAAGGTGTCGGCCCTCGACCACGCGAGCATCTTCAGAGACTTCTGAGCGTAGCGCTCCGGGGCGATGAGCTGAAGCAGGCGGTAGAAGGCGTCGATGTGCTCGCGCTCCTCGCGGACGAAGGTGTCGAGCTTGTGAGGGGCGATATGGCGGGCGAGCCTGGTCTTGTGCCGCTCCACGTAGCGGACGATGTACTCTTCGAAGTGGACGAACATCTCGCAGGTGAACAGGCAAGCCAGATGGTTGAAGCGGACGCGCTGCTCCCCGCTCAACCCTTGAGTGTCAAAGGCTGGCCAGTGGTGCTCGGGGATCAAGAGGGCCTGGGGCACGTCGTGATCGTAATCGATCATCGACCACGGGCTCAGGGTCGTCGAGGCAGCTGCTGAGTTGAGAGCCATCGGTGTTCCGTTTCCTGGGGTGTCCCTGTGATGCGTGGAGGAGGCCAGAGAGGGCGCTGGGGCAGGTCAACGGTCCGAACACGCCGCCCTGGCCCGTTCATTGGGGAGAGCCCACGTCCAGAAACGGAGACCGTGCTTTGCGCCTTGCTCCATGCTCCATTCTACACTCCCAACGAGAAAAACATACCGTCGCGACGACAAGTACCGAGGCCCCACAGGTCATGATCGGGCCGCCCCAGGCTCGCGCCCGGCGCTACAGATCGGAGACGCCCCTGCGGGGCTGGCGACGGGGTGTCAATCTGCCCGGCGGCGTGCCCCTCGAACCCACCAGACCTTCAACCCATCGCGTCCCGTGGGGTCTGTGACACGTCGCCACGCAGGCATTCATCCTGTCGTGAGCCCCGCAGGGGCGTCCCTGCTCTGTAGCGCCGGGCGCGAGCCTGGGGCGAGACGCCGTTGGCCTGATCGTGGGGGGGCCTGGTGCGTCTTGACCTTCACCGGGCGAACCTGCCAGACGGGGTTGAGGGTGAGCCCTCGCGCATCATCACCTCGATGGGTGCGCTCGTTACTGGCGCCGTCCGGCACGCTGGCCACAGGCCACGCAAAGGGGCGGCTCGCAGGAACTCGTCGCGTTGAAAGCGACGGTGGTGTGCCCTATCCTCTGCGCTTGAGGCACAGAAGGAGAGACCATCATGAGGGTCGTCATTGTCGGTTCCGGGGTGGCGGGGTCGGAGGCTGGAACCTGGCTGGGACATCGAGCCCGACAGCCCCTTGAGATCGTCGAGATCGAGTGCGAACCCATGCGGCGCTTCGGCGGCTGGGGCTTTCAGAGCTTCCCCAGCACCGAGAAGACAAACCTGGCCCTGCGCAAGATGTCCCTCGGCAGGGACCCGGATGAGATCTTCCGGTGGATCGACGACCCTGAGCAAAGAGAGACATGGCCCAAAGAGCTTCAGGAGTTGAGCTTCCACGCGGACAGGCCCATCCCGCGCGTCCTCATCCAGCTCTATGTGAAGTGGCGCAGGTCACAGGTCCGCAATGACCTCGTCACCTACCGCCGGGTCACGGGCGAGGCGATGCGCGTGCTGCTTGAGAGCGGGCCTCACCCGATCTCCGTCACCCTGGACAACCAGGAGCGCATCCTGGCCGACAGGCTCATCATGGCCTCCGGATCGATCGCCGTGAAGATCCCGGAGAGCCTGAAGGACCTCGGCCACCACGAGAGGATCATCATCGACCCCTTGACCCTCGAGGGCCACGAGCGGCGCAAGGAGATCCCCGCGGGCGCCAGGGTGCTCATCCTGGGGACGGGGCTGACCGGCGAGGAGCAGGCCAACGTCCTGCTCAGCCTTGGGCATACGAACCTGACGATCTTGTCGCGCAACGGCTTCAGGCACTACGCCTACGGCCAGGATCAGAAGAACGCCCCGCTGACCTTTGACGAGGCCCCTGACTTTCTCCACGCAGAGACGCCCGAGGAGTTCAACCATAAGTTGTCGGACTTCTACAGCTTTTTCCTGGAGAAGGGCCACTCCCCGGAAGACATCCTCGCGGCCCTGCGCCCCTTCTGGGACGACATGCGGGCCGAGCTTGGCGGCTGCTATAAGGCCGCCGACAGGCTCCGGCGCTTCAGGCGCACCCTCGCGGTCAACTCCATCGGCGCGAGCTTCGAGGTGGCCCAGAACCTCAAGGAGGCCGAGGCCCTGGGCCACCTCAGGACGATGTGCGGGGTTGTTGAGTCCATCGTGGAGCGCGAGGGCGCCTTCGAGGTGCGGATCCACAAGGACGGGGAGGACGAGGACGCCCCGATGGTGGCCCTCTTCGACCACATCATCAACGCCGTGGGCCGCAACATCATCCGGCACCCGATCTGGGAGCACCTCCTGGCCGACGGCATCGCGAAGAAGCACGCTGGCATCGGCATCCGGGTCAGCCAGTACGGCCAGATGATGGACGCCCAGGGGGCGGCCTCAGACACCATGTGGGTCGTCGGCATGGCCCGCGCTGGCGACCACGCGCTGCGCCACGGTTACCTCGGCAACACGGCCTTCAACGTGCCTCAGGTCCGGTCGCACGTCTACGACACCGTCGACGCCATGCTGGAGGGGCTTTCGAAGCACCCGAGCGAGCCCACGGCCCTGCCAGAAGCCCACCGGCCCCAGTAAGAGCCTCCTCCGCCTCGTCTTTCACCCAGGTGCCCCGCAAGACCGACGCGCCGGACTCGGGCTTCTCCCTGCCCTGCCGAGTGGGGACGCCTTGATCGAGCCTCGCTCAATCCGTTACAACTCAGGGTGGATCGAGCGGGAGGGGTCACCAATGAAGACCCCTTCGCCGCAGGGCCCGGCTGGACAGGCCCGTAGCGTCGTGCCAGACCCCAAGGAGAGACATGAGCCGTCCCAACAACATCAAGGCAGCCTTCTTGCAGTTCTGTGGCGAGCGCGAGTGCAACCCCGAGACCTTGAGGGAGGCCGAGGCGATCGGGCTGCTCAAGGCCTTCTACGACGACGTGGGCTTTGACGGGCGCAAGCGCGGCACCAACGACGACAAGCTGCTCCTTGAGACCACCCACCCGCCGGGCGACGATCCCTGGAGCGTCCGCGTCTCTCGACAGCTCTACAAGACCGGGCACGGCATCCGGCTGAGCCTGCTGTGGACCTATGGCGGCCCCTCGTTCCTGGCCAACGCCACCGTGGACTCCGGCGGCGACGGCAGCGCCGCGTGGGCCGCCGACGCCCTCAAGGAGGTCAGCGCCCTGCGCGTCGAGAACAAGAAGCCCGCCTCGTTCGACATCTCCATGGACACCTTCTAGAGCTCGCCCTGGGTCGCTCTAGAGCCCGCTCGCCCTGGGTCGCGGTGGCCGCGCCAGCCGGATGCAGTCCGCCTCGATCACGATCTTCTTGCGCCTGTACAAGCCTCCGAGCGCCTTCTTGTACGCCTTCTTGCTGACCCCGAACTTGCCGAAGATCGCCTCGGGCGGGCTCCGATCCGTCAGCGTGGAGCGCCCGCCCTCGGCCTCCAGGTGCGCCAGGATCTGGGCCGAGAGCGCGTCGCGGCCCTCCTGACCGGGGCGCTGGAGGCTGAGGTCGAGCTTGCCGTCCTCGCGCAACGAGCGCACGTAGCCCTTCACCCGCTGCCCCGGCACAAGCTCCCCCAGCGCGTCGCTGGACATCAGGAGCCCGAACACCTCGCCGTCGATGACCACGTCCCACCCCAGCGGCCCTCGATCGCACAGCAGCAGCTCCACCGCGTCGCCCGGCTCGTAGTCGTCGGTCTGCTCGGCGAGGTGCCGCGACAGCTTCGAGGAGGCCGCCAGCCGCCCCGTGTTGTCGACGTAGGCGAAGACCACGCAGGACTCGCCGCTCATCGCGGGCCAGCGCTGCTCGGCGAAGGGCATGAAGAGATCCCTGGGCAAGCCCCAGTCCAGAAAGGCGCCCACCTCGTTGACCTCGACCACGGTGAGCAAGGCGCACTGGCCCACCTCGATCTTCGGGGCCGTGGTGGTCGCGACCGGCCTGTCCTCCGAGTCCAGGTAGAGGAAGACCTCAAGGCGCTGGCCCACCTCGCAGCCCCTCGGGACCTCCCGCCGCGGCAGGAGGATCTGCTCGTCATCGCCCTCGGCGCAGAGATAGACGCCGAAGTCGACGCGCCCCACCACGACCATCTGCGCCCACCGTCCCAAGATCGCCATGCTGCCTTCTTCTGCTGAGGGCGCGCCTCGCGCGCGGCCCGTTGACCCGACAGACTACACTCCTCGGCCGGAAAGATCAGCGCCGCGATGTCGCCGCCCGCCTGATGGCGCGCCGGATTCAGAAGATCGGGAGGATCTTGAAGTCGCGATCAAGCCCACCTAGACTGCACCCTATGCGCGACAAGCCCGCGGGCTTGTTCATCAAATAGGGTCTCCATCACGAGGCGACGCGAGCCATGACGATCAAGCCCCCCGCTGGGCCGCGGATCCTTGGGATCCTGGCCACCCTGACGCTCATCACGGCCTGCGGCGACGAGGACCCGCAAGCTCCCGCGCCCGATCCCGGCGTCTGCGCCCCGGAGTGCGCCGCCGGCCAGGTCTGCGTCGAGGGCGCGTGCCAGCCCGCGCCGCCGGAGCCTGAGCCCGAGCCTGAACCCGAGCCGGAGCCGGAGCCGGAGGCGGGCTGTCAGCCGCCCTGCGCCGAGGGAGATGAGTGCCAGGAGGGGATCTGCGTCGATCCCAACGGCCCCGTGGAGGTCTGCGGGGCCGTCGGCGACAACTGCGACGAGGACACCACCGACACGGACGAGCTGGCCTGCGTCGTCTTCGACAACAACGATCTTGAGAAGCGCCAGTGCCTGCCGGTGTGTGAGAGCAACGACGACTGCATGGAGGGCGACTTTTGCGGGCGCTTCGGCGAGGCGACCTTGACGTGCCTGCCGGGCAACTGCACGGGCTTCTTCAACCACGAGGAGGAGTGCGGCGGGGTCGGGGAGAACGGCGCCAACTGCCTGGCCTTCGGCAACGGCGCGAGCTTCTGCCAGCCTGCGGGCACAGGACAGGCCGGAGAGCCTTGCGAGGACTTCGACTCGGACTGCGCCGCCGGGATGATCTGCTTCGAGGGCCGCTGCGAGGCGCCGTGTCCGTTGGGCGACCAGGGCGCCTGTGGAGAGGGCGAGGCCTGCGTCGGCCTCCTGAACATCGAGGGCGCCGGGATGTGCCGGATCGCCTGCGGCGGCTTCGAGGGCCACGGCGACTGCCCCGAGGGCTTCGGGTGCCACCCGATCAACAGCCCCGAGGAGGGCTTCTGCGTCCCTGCGGGCGACATCCCCGTGGGCGAGAGCTGCGAGGGCGAAGAGAACTTCAACGCCTGCGTTCCGGGCTCGCTCTGCCGCCGGGCCAACGCCGACGACACGCTGCGCTGCCGCCCCTACTGCGACCGCACCGCCGAGGGCCTCGGCGACGGCACCTGCCCGAACGAGGGCGACATCTGCCTGAACAACAACGACGTCCTGGGCCTCTGCTTCGCCGGCTGCCAGCCCTTCACCTCCGGCGGCGAGTGCCAGCAGGAGGGGCTGCGCTGGTGCCTGCCCATCGAAAACGGGTCGCGCGGCCTCTGCTTCCCCTCCGGCGACGCCGAGATCGGCGGCAGCTGCAACCTCATCGACAACAGCTTCCTGGGCGTCTGCGATCCTTCGGGCGTCTGCGTCCCCGAGGACTTCGAGGCCGACGACAGCCCCGGCACCTGCGAGGTCGCCTGCGACCGCAGCGCGCCCGGCTTCGGCGACGCCGGCTGCCCCGAGGGCGACATCTGCGTCAGCTTCACCGCCCTGGTCGGCTTCTGCGACGAGGGCTGCGCCCCCTTCGTCGACGCCGCCACCAACGGCTGCCAGGACCCCGACGCCCAGTTCTGCTTCCCTCTGGAGGCCGCCGACCGCGGGCGCTGCTTCCGCTCCGGCGACAAGCCCCTCGGCGACACGTGCGCCTTCCCCGACGGCTCCTTCCTGGGCGAGTGCGACGGCAACGGCGTCTGCGTGCCCAACAACTTCCAGGACCTCGACGAGGGGGGCCTCTGCAAGCAGACCTGCCCCACCTTCTCGTCCGTCAACGACTACGACACGCCCTGCGCCGAGGACGAGGTCTGCGACTTCTTCACCACCCTCGACTGGGGCACCTGCTCCGACAACGTCCTGAACCCGCGCCTGGCCGCCTTCGAGCCCTGCAGCCAGAGCGGGATGTACTGCGATGAGGACATCTTCTGCGTCCGAGCCGACCAGAACAGCAACATCTGCATCCCCTTCTGCCGGCTCGCCCTCGGCAACGCCGACTGCCCCACCATCCAGGGCATGGGGCCGCTGGTCTGCGAGCGCGTCTTCTCCGGCGAGACCCTCGGCGCCTGCGTCCCCGACAACTGATCGGCCCTGCCCAGCCCCTCTGCCCCACCCGCGCCAGGATCGCCCGCGACCATGCCGAAGCACCGAGCCCTCAACGCCCTGACGCAATCCCCCATGTACTGGCTCTTCGCAGCGAGCTATACAATTGTTCACATCATCTTCGAATACAAGTTCTGGGTGACCGGGGGCGGCGCGATCTTCGCCAAGTACGAACCCAGCGGCGTGCTCGCCGAGCAGCTCTCGATCGGCGAGCGGGTCTATTACGCCAAGGCCACCTGGTGCTTCCTGATGATCTGGCTGCAGTTCCTCGGCACCCGCTTCAAGACGGCGCTGGCGTGGTCCTTCATGGTCTACGCCGTGGAGCTGCTCTTGCTCTTCCCGGTGCGCCCCTACGCGCTGCTCAACGTCCTTCTGGCGCTGGGGATGGTGATCGAGGTGCTCTTGCAGCGGCGTCAGGCTCCCAACCCGGCGGCATGAAGAGGCAGCGCAGCCGATCCCAGGGGCCGCTGGCGCGCCCCATCTTCCTGGCGAGCCACTGGAGCCCGGCCACCTCGATCCGCAGGGGGTTGCAGGTGTCGATGGGCTCGGTCACGCCGTAGGTCGGCGTCTCCTCTTCGCGCTGCCAGGTGCCAAAGAGGTGGTCCCAGATCATGAGGACCTCGCCGTAGTTGCGGTCCAGATACTTGTCGTTCGAGCCGTGGTGGACGCGGTGGTTCGAAGGCGTCGCCAGCAGCCAGTCCAGCGGGCCGAGCCTGCCCACCAGGCCCGTGTGCTGGGCGATGCCGAGGATGTTCGTCAGCGTGATGATGACCATGAACTGAAAGGGCGACACGCCCAGCACGGGCAGGAGGTAGAAGAGCGGCCGCGTCAAGAGCGTGTTGTCCAGCAGGAACCCGCGCGAGGCCACCGTCATGTTGTACTCGCTCGACGAGTGGTGAACGTGGTGCATCGCCCAGAAGAGGCCCGTCCTGTGGGCCACGCGGTGATCGACGTACCACGCCAGATCATAGAGCAGGAAGGCCACGAGCCACCCCACAGGCCCGATCTCCAGGCTCCAGAGGCTGGCGTGGTTGAAGATCCAGGCCATCGCCCCGAGCGGCACGATGTGGCCGACGAGGACATTCAGGCCGAGGTAGCCGATCGTGATGGCGACGTTGGCCGCCCCGTCGGCCTCGTTCCACGGCCGCTCCGACATCCAGCGGTGCGCGATCCGCTCGCCGACGAGCAGGATCGTGTAGATGGGCAGCAAGATCAGGTAGATCTCGCCCTGCTCCACCAGCGCCTTGAACGACCCCCAGAGCGCCTCAATCATCTCCACCTCTTCGAACTCCTCGGACCCGCTCACCCACGAGCCCCACGGCCGAACCCTCTCCCGCACCCTCCTGACCAAGGAAGGCGCCTCCTCGGATCGCGATCCCCACCTCGCCGCCCGCTTCACCCGCCTGCGTGAGCTGAACCCGCCTGCGTGAAAAACCCTTCACCCTCCACGACGGCCAGCCCGAAGCCATCACCCCCGACGACCTCGCCTTCCTCGACACCCTGAACGCCGGCTCCGTCGCCGGGCGCGTCCTCTTCGATCGCTGGCTCCTCCAACCCCGCGCCCTCGCCTGACACGCCCACTCCCGCTCAACCCGGCAGCGCGAACCCGAAAATCGCCTCGTGGCGCGCCCGGCTCACCTGAACGTAATAAGTGTTCTCCTGGACGTGATCTCGCCCGTCCTCGGCCACCTCCAGCCATTGCGCCCGCTCGCCCGCCGCCACGAAGCGCTGAGTGCCGGTCGAGCCCGCCACCTCCAGATCACCCATGAACCCCTCCAGCAGCCGCACGTGCGCATGCGCCCACGCCCTGACCGCCTCTGGATCGTCCTTCCTGAGCGCCCCGAGCGCCGCCGCGATCTGACGATCCAGCGCCTCGTCCTCACCTGGGCTGATGCCAGAGTCCTTCCAGGCCCTGTCCATGTCCTCGGGGCTCGCGTTCCCCCAACGCTCGTACCCATCCAGATTCAGCAGCCACGCCGAGACCAGCCGCCGACGCGCCATCATCCCCTCCATCTCCATCACCCGATCCCGCGAAGCCGCAGACAACGCCCCGATCTCGGCTCGCGCCCCAGGTCGCCTGTAGACGGCGAGGAATCGCCGGATTGTGGCGTCCTGCCCGTCTTGAAAGTCGTCGAAGTGCTCCAGCACCAGCCCCGCCTCCGACAAGGCCCCGAGCTGGCCCACCGTCAGCGGCCAGGGCGGCCCGTCGACGGGATCGCCCTCCTCCCGGCCCCGACAGATGACCAGCAGGCGCCCCTCCGGCGCCAGCAAGCCCGGCAGCCGCGCGAAGGCCACCTTGCGCAGCTCGCCCGGCATCGCCTGGAGCGTGTAGATCTCCACGATCAGGTCAAAGCCCCCCTCCCACGCCTGAGGCGGCTCCAGCAGATCCGCGACCACATAGGTCACCGGGCTGTCCGCAAAGCGCCCCTTCACCCAGCGCACGCACGCAGGCGAGATGTCAAAGGCCGTCACCGAGGCCCCCAGCGCCGCCAGCGCCTCGGCGTCATCGCCCAGCCCGCACCCCACCACGAGCACCCGCATCCCCGGCTCCACGGCCTGACTCCCGAGCCAGGTCATCAGGCGCGGGTTGGGCGCAAGGTCCGCCCACGGCACCACCGACGCGTCACCCTCCGCCGCCTCGTAGAGCCGATCGAACCACCCCGTCCCGTCCCCCGCCGCCAACGACGCCGCCGCAAGATCCTTCGCCACCGCTCGATCCTTCACGCTCCCTCCTCCCTCGGCTCACCCCGCCGACAACCGGCAAACGCCCTCACTCGACCCCGCCCTCACACCCCTTCCCCTTCAACAAAGGCCGCGCCTCCAGGCAAGCTGGACACGTCCAGGGTGAAGCGCGCCGGCTGATCGCTCCCCCCCGCCTGCTGGCCGCTCACCCCCGCCTCCTGGCTGCTTCCCCCCGCCTGCGGGTCGCTCCCCCCAGCCCGCCCCCTGTACACCTCTCGACCGTCCACATACTGGCTCTGCTTCAACGCCCTTGCCTCACCCACCTCGCTGAACGCCGCCGCCATCAGCGCGCGCATCACCCTCTCAAAGAAGCTCGCGTGGTAGGTCATCACCGCCATCGGGTAGTAATTCTTGATCAAGAAGTCTGTCTCGATGTACCGCGCGTAGCCCTCCACCTCGACCATGAAAGAGTCGCTCGTCTCATCCAGCCCCTCTCCTGCCCCCCCTTCGCTGGCCGACGCGAACAGCCGGCGCATCCTGTGCAGCGTATAAGCCTTGAGCCCCGGCGTATACTTGTACTGCCCAACGTGGACCAGCTCGTGACCGCAGACCACCTTGAGCCCCTCCAGGCTCGTCTGCTTCATGATCCCCTTCTGGATCACGACCGCGTGGCCGTGCGGATCGTAGATCGCGCAGGCCGCCCCCGCCCCCTGGGCGTAATCCAGCAGGAACCCGGCCAGGCGGGCCTCAAAGGACTTCGGGTCCATGCCTTCCTGCAAGAAGGCTTCGCGCAGGATGATCGGCGCGAGGCTCTCCACCACCTCGACCTTGAGCCCCTCCAGCAGCTCCCCCCACCCCGTCAGGTGCTCCACGATCGGGGCCACCTCCGCCAGACACCACCGCACCATCGCCTCATCGATCTCCAGCCGCGCCGTCCCTCGATTGTACCCCGGCAGCGGCTTGAACCCGTCCAGCGGCACGAGCCTCGACAGCTCCACCCCCTCCATCGTCACCACCCCGAGATCCACCGCCCCCGCGCTCCAATCCAGATCGCCATACGCCTTCGTAAAGACCACCTCGAGCGCACCATCAAAGACCGCCGAGGCGACGATCCTCAAATCCGGCGTCCTCTCCACCTCGAAGGCGTCCTGCCGGATCTCGCTCCCCATGAACGCGACCTGAAACCCCCCATCGACGCCCGCCTTGCCCACCGCGATCAGATCGTCCCTGGTCAGCAGATCCTCATCCACGAGCGCCACGAAGAGCCCCTCGGCGGCGACGCCCGAGGCGTCGCACAGCCTGCCCTTGATCTTGAACATGTCCTTCATGTCATGACACCCCGCAAACCCATACCATCAACAGGGAAGCCGACCTTCCCGCGGCCGCGCGCCATCGGCCGCCGCGCCCCCGATCCCCGCCGACAGGATGCCCCGTCGACGCGGCCAGGGCAATCTCAAAGCCGACGCCGACCGAGGGCGCCAAGGGACACCCTCGCCTCGACGCGGCCCGGCTTGACCCCAGACCCTCGCGACCAGCGCAGCGGATCTTGACCGCCGCGATCTCCTCCTCGACGCGCTTGCCTCGCGCCCCCCTCGACCCTACCTTTCTGCCCGCCCTGAGCCGACGCGACAACCCCAGCGCGCTCATTCAGGCGGGAATCGACGGCGACCATCTTCTGCCCGCCCCGAGCCGACGCGACAACCCTCCGCAAGGATCACAGCCCATGATCAGGCCACTCACGCTCGCCGCGCTCCTGCTCTCCCTCGCCCTCGGCTGCTCAACGCCCCCCTCCCCCGCCGACGATCACCCCGGCCTCTCACCCCTGGACGAGGCCAACCGCCCCGCCGAAGGCGCACAGCCCACCCAAGGCCCCTCCCCCGACGGCGCCGATCCCGCCCCCAGCGACCCGGCGCCCGACAACCCCGACCCCAGCCAGCGCCCGCCCGCCGAGCCCTCCGCCCTCGACAGCGCCTCTTCAGAAGACGACGACCTCGATCCCACCGGCGTCGATTCTACCGGCGTCGATCCCACCGACGTCGATCCCAACGGCGTCGAGCTCCTCCCGCCCGTCGAGCGGCAGCCCTCCGAGGCCGCCGAGGAGCGCCTCAAAAAGTGGCAAGCGCGCCTCAACCGCTGCGCCGAGGGCAGCCTCCAGGTCATGCGCAGCGGCGATTACATCGTCGCCTGGGCCTTCGAAGGCACCATGCCGGACGAGACATGCCGCTTCAAGACGACGGGCGCCATCTTCACCGACCGCGTCACGCACCCCTTCTCCGCCACCTGCCTCCACGACGTCCAGGACGTCGGCGACTTCAACGGCGACGGCTTCAACGACCTCCTCGTCGTCCACGAGGACTGCGCCGCCGGCCCGATGGCCTCGCTCCACTTCGACTTCCTCGCCGGCGGCCCCAAGTCGCTGCGCACCCTCTTCAAGAAGCCCATCGACGGCGAGATCTCCGGCGTCCGCGCGGCGACCCACGAGGGCAAGCCCGCCCTGGAGATCACCCTGACCGACGACCTCCAGGCCCCCGAGCCCGAGGAGCGCACAGCCCTCTGGTTCTGGAACGGCCGCGACCTCGAACTCGCCCCCGCGCCCCTCGACGATGAAGACGACCTCGACGATGAGGACGACCTCGACGAGGAGGGCGACCTCGTCGACGACGACCCCTACGAGCAATAGAGGCGAGATCAAACACGGGCTCGTCGAGGTCGGAAGGTCGACTCCGGTGAGGGACACGTCGGGATCGTCGAATCAGCAGAGATGACGGACATTTCGAGATCGGCGAGTCGACTTCGTTGACGCACAAGGCAACTCCCCCTCCTGTCCTCCCCCTCGCACACTCCCCCTCCTGTCCTCCCCCGAGGGGTCAGTGACCCTCGGCACTGCCCCCGTTTCACAAGGGGGGAGGGACGCTCGCGGTTCGGACAAGGGGAGAGCAACGAGTCGACTTCGATGCCGGTCACGTCGAGATCGATGAGTCAACTTCGATGACGGACAGGCCGAGAGCCGCGAGTCCACTTCGATGCCGATCACGTCGAGATCGGGGAGTCGACTTCGTTGATGGGCACGTCGAGATCGGCGAATCGACTTCGTTGATGCGATCTGCACGTTGACGGTCCACCCGGGCTTGCGCCCGGGCCTTGGGTTTTGTCCCGGGTCGCCCCGCCATCCGGCGGGGCTGGCGATGGGATGCCGTCGTGAGCAGGGCGTAACATTTTGTTGGGATCAGCGAAGCGAAGAGGGGCTACCGGCGCGCTTGGGGGGATCAGACGTCGAGGAGGTTGAGGGAGCCGATGAAGTGGCGCTTGCCGATCTGGACGCCGTTGTTGCGCAGGAAAGCGTAGGCGGTGGTGGCGGGGAAGGAGAAGTTTGGCAGGGCCATCTCGGTGAGGTAGTCGCTGCCCTTGAGGCCCTTGCCGGGGATGAAGGGCAGGACGACGATCCGGTCGGCGGCGCCCTCGAAGTCGGCCTCGGAGAAGGTGTCGAGGTAGGCGACGACGGTCGCGATGCGGGCGCGGAGCTCTCCGAGGGTCTTCTCGGTGTCGGGGTGGCTGGGGGGGGTCTGGCCGGAGAGGCGAGCGGCGAGGGCCTTGGCGGCGTCGCAGGCCGACTGGATCTGGCGGCCGAAGGTGAACTGATCGGGCGCCAGCCGGCTCTGGAACAGGTTGTCGGGATCGAAGCCGACGGTCTCGGCGTGCGTGACGGCGGCGGCGATGCAGGTGTCGAGGTTCAGGAGCATCTTGCGGGTCTGGGGGACGGAGGCGTTGAACATGGACATGGGGAACTCCAGCGTCTGGGGTTGAGGTGGGCGACCGGATCGCGGGCTGCGGCTCAAATCGCGGGGGCTGAGTGTCGTCACCGACGCCCGAAGGGCAAGCCTGCGCCCGCAGGGCAAGCCGATGTCCGAAAGGCCCACTGGAGCGGTTCCATGCGGACGCCGTCGTGGCCGGCCTGGCCGAGATGGGCATCCCCAAGGGGTGCGCCACCATCACGGGCGGCCACAAGGGCCGCCCCTACACACACGGGCATCGTCACAGACGCCATGGGTAGGGGCGGCCCTTGTGGCCGCCCAGGGTCGACCGGCGCCACCACAGACGCCATGGGTAGGGGCGGCCCTTGTGGCCGCCCAGGGTTGTGGCCGCCCAGGGTTGTGGCCGCCCAGGGTCGACCGGCCCCGCCATCACGGTCCAGACAAGGCGGGTCGACAGGGACTCGCTGCGGGCTGGTCGAGGGTGTCGACCATGGAACCGGAACCAGTGGGTGGAGAGGGTACGAGGGCTCCAGAGCATTCATCGAACACATTTCGCGCAACATCGGTGAGGCTGCGACCGACCTTCTTGGCTGCCAGGATCGTCGAGGTCCAAAGCGTCACAGTCGCCCCCACGAGGCGCTCGCCCTTGTGGCCTCACCGTTGGAGCCTGAAGTCATCATGCCCGAAGATATCAAACTGATGCTCACCTTCATCCTCACCCTTGGTGGTGCCGCCTCGGTACTGCTTGTGACCCTGGTGTTGTTCGCGATCCTCATCGGCCGACGCCTCACTTTGATCTTTCAGTCTCTCTCCAGCCCGAACCTGCCCACGGCCATGATCCACAAGGGCCAGGGCCATGTGGGGATCCGTCGGGACCCCTCTGAGTATCGCGGGTGCAAATTCAGTATTCATAACATAAATAGTAGACGCGGCGCTTTCTCCTCCATTTCGCTTCAGACGCCCGGTAGCAAATACCCTCGCTCTTTCGTGCCTCTCGACGATGGAGAAGCCCGCACATCCCCCATCCACCTCAAGCAACTGCCCACCCTGGAGTTGACCCTCGAAGATCGCTTTGATCGTCTGGGCAAGAGGCTCGCGATCAACCTTGAGCTTCAGACGGGCGACGAAGCCTTCGATCAGAAGATCTACATCAACACCCAGGCACAAAAGCATGTCGCGTTGAGCATTTTGAGGGGCGCGTCCTTGCGTCGAGCCATCATCAAGCTGCTTGAAGCAGGCTATACTTCCGTCTATCTCTTCGAAGGAACTGCTCCCGTCAGTGTCGTCCGGAAAGGCTCCGAAGTGGTCCACCACGACGAGGCCACCCTCGCGCGCCACCTCGACTGGATGGTGACCATCGCTCAGAACCTCCCTCGTGTTGAAGCCCGAAACCCCACCTGGTTTGCCCTCTGGACACGTGCTGTCACGGTGGCAGCCCTCTCCGCGGTGTTCTCGATCCCGAGCGCCCTGTTCTACTGGATGACCAACGACTTCTGGCCCACGTTCAGCTACATGGCCAGCATCTCCGGGGTGATTTTAGGTCTGGTCTTCTGGGTTCCAACGCTCTGCCTGATCATCGCCCTGTCGCGGGGCTACTCCAATGGGTTCGCCTTCGCCCGTTTTTCAGCTTTCAACGCCCTGGTCGGGCTGTGCTGTATCTACGTCTTCCTGACCCACGCCTTCAATGCCTTGCCCGACACCTCCCCACGTGAAGAAATAGAGGCCGTTGTTCTCAATAAATACCACAAACGACACAAAAAATCATCAATTAAGCGATACTACCTCGAGGTCGATCCTGCCCCTTACGGCCCTGTGACCGATCTCAGAGTCAGCGAGGACGATGCTCGAAAGGCCTCTGATCGCGTCATCCTCATCACCCGCAAGGGCGCGCTCGGCTGGCGCTGGGTCGAGGATATCGACACATCGACGTTTCATGATCGCCGCAGTCCTTGATGTCATGGTCAGGACCTGCTGGGGTCCACACGGCCAGCGATCCCGACAAGGGACAGCCCCCCGCCCCAAAAACCGAAATAGCCAGGGATCGGGGGAGCCCTCCGGGGAGGTCGCGCCGCCGGGCGGCTTCTCAGCCGCGCACGAGGTTGCCAAGCTCCCGGGACTCGATGACGGCGGACTGTCGCAGGATGTCGTTGTCGATGAGGCCCTGGCCTCGGGCGGCCTGGAAGGCGGCGCGCAGGGCGGCGTTCTTGATGTGGGCCGGCGCCATCTCGAAGTCGCGGGCCAGCCTGGCGAAGTCGATGTCGTCGGCCACGGGGGCGGCGTCCGGGAGCATGAGGCGCCAGAGGCGCTCGCGCTGGTCTTGATCGGGCAGCCGGAAGGTGAGCCGGAAGCGGATGCGGCGCTGAAAGGCCTCGTCGATGTTGCCGGCCAGGTTGGTCGTCAGGATCGAGGTGCCGTTGAAGTGCTCCATGCGCTGCAGGAGGTAATTGACCTCCAGGTTGGCGTAGCGATCGTTGGCCGTCGTGCCGCTGCTGCGCTTGCCGAAGAGGGAGTCGGCCTCGTCAAAGAGCAGGACGGCGCGGCTGCGCTCGGCCTCGTCGAAGACTCGGGCGAGGTTCTTCTCGGTCTCGCCGACATACTTGTCGACGAGGCGAGAGAGGTCGACGCGGTAGAGCTCGTAGCCCAGCTCGCGGGCGATGATCGCGGCGGCCATGGTCTTGCCCGTGCCCGGGGGGCCGCCGAAGAGGGCGGTCAGGCCGCGGCCGTAGGTGTTCAGGCGGCCGAAGCCCCACTGGTCGTGGACGGTGCGCTCGTTGCTGGCGTAGGCGACCATCTCGCTCAGGCGAGCCTTGAGATCGTCGGCCAGGATCAGGTCTTCCCAGGTCAGCGGGGTGGAGAAGGGCTCGGCCAGGGTGCCGAGGTTGTTCTCGATTCTGATCCGGATGGCCTGCTGGAGATCCCCGATGCGCAGCGCGGCCCCGGCCCCGACCTTGACGTCGGCGCCCACGCGAGCACGCCGGACGACGTCGACGATGGCCGCCCGCGACAGCGCGAAGCGGTGCGAGAGATCGACCAGCTCCGAGGCCTCGACCTCGGAAGGAGAGGCGCCAGCCAGCGCCCTGCCCCAGTGCCGCAGGCGCGCGGCGGGATCGGGCAGCTTGACGTCCAGCTCCGGGCAGGGCCCCAGCAAGGCGCGCAGCCCCGCCGTCATCCGCGTGGCGCTCAAGATCACCACCCCCCTCGCTCGCCTGAGCGCCCCTCGCAGCGCCGCCAGGAGCCCCGCGCCCTCTTCCCCGAGGCCATCGCCGAGGACCACCAGGGGCGTGGCCGAGAGCAGGACCGCCTCGCGCAAGCCCTGGACGACGCGGCGCGCGAAGCTCGCCGCGCGATCCCCACGCGGCGACTCAGACCCGACCGATGAGCGCACGTCGATGGTCAAGACCCCCCGGCTCGGGATCGGGCAGGATCGCAGCAGGTCGGCGTGGACCCCGGCGTCCGGCCCGATCAGCGCGACCACCTGCGCCACCTCGCACAGCGCCCTGGCGCTCGACCCCGCATCGACCACCCGCCTGTGCGCGTAGCGCAGCGCCCGCACCATCGCCGCGATCTCCTCGCCGGACACCTCGGGCTCGTCAAAGGGCTCATCGAAGGTGCAGAAGTCGCCCAGGCCGTCCCGCTCGACCCCGCCCTCGGACTCCAGCCCCGAGGGCCTGCCCTGGATGAAGGCCGAGATGCGCGCGCTGACCCTCACCCAGCACATCGCCTCGGGCGCGTCCTGCCGCCAGTCGGGGGGATCCTGGAGCGCCACCAGCCCGAGCCCCACCAGCGGGCCGCCGGACTCCCCTGCGGACAGCGCCTCGGCGCGCTCGGCGGCGTCGGCGGCGACCACCTCGGCCAGGAAGAGCAGCGTCGGCGCCTTGCGCGTGTAATCGGACCAGCAGAAGCGCATCGCCCGGCCCAGATCCTCGGAGAGCTGACCCGCGACCGCGACCATCACCAGATCAAGCTCCAGATCCGACAACCCGAAGCGCGCCTGAAGCTCCGCCACCGGCAGCCGCCCCCCCGCCACCTCGCCGGCCTCCGTCCTGGCCGCCATCTGCCGCGAAAGCGCGTCGAGCGCGCCCTCGATGTCCTCCAGCGCCGGCAGGCCGTGCTCCGTGTCGGCGACCGAGGAGAGCGCCGGCGTCAAGGACATGCGCATCTCCTGGAGGCTGATCAGCGCGTCGTCGAGGTTGCCCGACAGGTCCGTGAGCCGATACCAGTAGCGCACCACGTAGCGACACAGGAGCAGCCGGACCCGATCCAGCCACGCCTCCAGGTGCTCGCCCGGCCCCGACCAGGGCTCCGGCGCAGGCCGCCTGTCCGGCGCCCTCGCCGGCGCCTGCGTCACCGGCCCGCCCAACCTCACCGGCGCCCAGCGGCCCGTCGAGGGCTCGCCGATCAAGACCTCCTCCGTCACCGAAAAAACACCATCGGAGACATCACTTACGCGATCTCCCCCGTCGCCCGTACCGCCTCGATGACGCCCTGAGCCAGCGCCCTCGCGGCCGCCCCCGTCGTCCTCATCGTCGTCGTTCGATGGATCGCGGACACCCTCGGGCAGATCGAGCGGATCGGCCAGCTCGACGTCGATGATGACCCGACAGGAGGTCGGCGGCGCGCCGGGCAGGCCGCCGCCGGACAGGACGCCGCCGTCGCGCACCTCGAAGGGGAGCGTCAGCGTGAAGCCGGCGCCGTGGTGCTCGACCTCCAGGCGCACCTCGGGGTCGCGGCAGCGGAAGTGGCGATCCCAGGCCTCGCGGGGCAGCGGCGGCTCGGGCCAGCAGCGCCGGGGGAGGTGGCCGAGGTGGCCGAGGAGGTCGACGAGGATCGCCGCGCTGGGGCGGACCTGGGCGCCGATCCCCACGGCGCGCATCCACCGGAGCAGCCCGCGCCTGTCCTCGCGGGCCACCTCCCCGGATGGGCCGATCAGGTGCCGGGTCCAGGGCGCGGAGGTCAGCTCGACGAAGCCGGGCAGGCGCTCAAGCCCCTCACCCTGGACGTGTCGCCACTGAGCGCCGGGCCACCGGGACTCGATCCAGGCCGCCGCCCGCGCCTCCACCTCGGCGGCGTCGCTCACCGCACCGCGCGCCATTTCGCGCCCTCGCGTCGTTCGATCTTGATCGCGCCCAGCTTCGCGCTGGCGTCGAAGGTCAAGGTCAGCCGTCGATCCTCGTCCTTCTTGACGCCGCCGCCGCCGGGGACCGGCGCGAGGGGGTCATCGCCGGGCTGGAGGGTGCGGTGGATGACGAAGGTGGCGTCCTTGGGGCTGGAGGTGAGGGTGACGGCGGGCTCACCGGGCCGGTAGTAGAGGGTGACCGCGCGCATCCACTCTGCGGGCTTGTCCCAGCGGCCGTCGGGGATGGGTCCAAAGCGCCACGCCTCGGGGAGCACGTCAAAGAGCATGACCAGCTCCCAGAGGATCGACGCGTCCACGGGTTCGCCTGGAAAGCCGAGTGATCTCAGGTAGATGGACAACGCCTCCGGGCCGCGCTCGGTCACGACCTGCCCCTCGTGGACGAGCAGGCGGCGCTTTTGGCGCTCGGTACGCAGGGAGAGGAGGAAGGGGGCGCGTGCGCCGCCGGGGGCGACGGGGACGCAGCTTCGAATCGGCTCGTCGCCGAGGTGATCCTGGGCGATCTGGCAGGCGGCGGACCAGGGTGGTTCCAGAGCGTCGGGGGTGGGCATGGGGTCCTCCGTCGGGGGTGTCGGTGCGGCGTCGGCGCCGTCGAGGTCAGCAGCGTCAGGATCGCCAGCGCGAGATGGGGGCGCCTTGGTCTGGGCCGCGTCGGCGGCCTTGGGGATGGACGATGGCGCGGCGCCCTCCGGTCGACAGGCGAAGGCCAGGAGGCCGAGGGCGACGAGCGCCGGGAGGGTCGTGGGCGAGGGGGGGGCGGGCCGTGGCCTTGCGGAGATCGGGGGCGTGAGCGGGGCCGAGATCGGGGGAGCGCGCCGGGCGGAGGGCGGCGCCGTCGAGGGCGCGGGCGGCGGCCCGATCGGGGGTGATCGGCGAGGTGAGGGGTGAGCGGCGGGGTTCATGGGTGGAGGTCATCGGGGTTGAACTTGTAGCGAAGGGCGTTGACCCAGGCTCCTGTAAAGAGCTGCCCGTAGGTGGCGCGCAGGGCCGGGCGCTGCTCGGCGAGGGCGTCGTAGAGGTGCATGGGTGCGGCGAGGCGGCGCGGGGCGCCGTCGGGTGTGGGGACGGGGAGGCCGTCGGCGCGGTCGTCGTCGGCGTAGAGCAGGACGAACTCGATGCCGCGCTCGGGGAGGACGCCGTCGAGCGAGATGACGCCGTCGAGCAGGGAGACGCCGTCGAGCAAGATAACGCGCAGGCCGGCGGCCAGCAGGTCGGGCCAGCCCATGATGAGCTGGAGCTTGAGGATCTCGATGAGGCGGTCGTCGAGGTCGTGCTCTGCGGCGACGATCTTCTCGCGCAGCTCCTCGTAGCCGAAGACGAGGCGCGGGGGTGCGGCCTGGCCGATCTCGCGGACGAAGGGAGGAGAGTTGGGGGAGGAGAAGACGCCCTGGTGAACCTGGACGATCTCGTGTTCGAGGGCGGCGAAGCGGAGGCGCTCGACTTCGGGGAGGGACTGGACGAAGAGGCCCTGGCCGAGGTCGGTGTAGAGCATGGGCTTGTCGAAGACGTTGTGGACGCCGCAGTGGGGGCAGGTGTGCCGGTGGAGGGTGCGGTCGAGGAGCTCCTGTCGGCCTGCGGGGTGCCGATCGGCGTTGAGGCTGTCGAGCAGACGAGCCTCGAAGGGCTCCTGGCAGGCGGCGCAGGTGACCTCGACGGTGTGGAAGGTGGACATGGTCTACCCGCCGCTGAAGGGTCGCCGGTAGGCGAATGAGGAGGCGGGGCGGCTGCTGGCGCCGGGGCTGCCGCCCGCGGCGGCGCCGGGTGCGGCGGCGGAGTCGGACTGGAGGATCTCGCCGGGCAGGCTGCCGTGGGAGTCCGCGCCGCCGACGGAGCCGCCGAGGTTGGGCTGATCGGAGCCGACGGCGCCGAAGTCGGCGGCGGTGGCGCGCTCAAGGCGGGTGAAGAGGTCGGCGGGGCTCTTGCCGTTGACGGCGGCGATGCCGCGGTTGCCGGAGAACCAGGCGGTGTAGATCTCGGCGAACATCTCGGCGGGGGAGCTCAGGCCATACTCGCTGACCTGGTTGTTGTAGGCGGCGCGGCTGTAGGCGAAGTAGCCTGAGGGTGAGGCGCGGGTGCACCAGAAGAAGACCTTGTCGGCGCCGCCCTGGAAGCCGCCGGGGAAGGCGAACTGGTTGTCCGGGGAGGTGAAGAGGCGGTTCCAGAGGCCGAGGGTCTCGAAGTCGGGGGGGGAGTCAGCGCAGTCGCGGATGGCGATGAGGGCCTTGCCGGCGGCGCCGAACTTGGTGGCGTCGGCCAGTCCGCCGCTGACGGCGGCGCGGCCGTGCTCGACGCAGTCGCACAGGAGGTCGCGGATTTCGAGGCCGGTGGCGACGATGTTGCCGGAGCCGTCTTCCTTGGGCAGGTTGTAGTTGTTGGCGTCCCAGGCCACATCCCAGCCGTGCTGGACGCTGAAGTCGCGCCGGGCGTCGGCCAGCGTGGCCTGGCGGGCCCAGCCGCCGTACTCGGTGGCCCAGCGGTTGCCGCTGGTGGTGTCCCAGACGGTGCCGTCCTCATTCTTGAGGGTGACCTGCCGGTTGCCGACGGCGTGGCCGACCTCGTGGGTGGCGTGGTTCTGGAACATGTTGATGCGATCGGCCGCGGCGGCGCCGGGCGCGCCGTCGACGGCGCCGCCGATTGCGGTCTCGGTGGTGGTCCCGGCGTCGGTGCGCTGGTAGACGGTGCGATCGACGGCGGAGGTGTCGGCGCGCCCGACGCTGCCCCTCATCGATCGCATGCAGATGCTGTTGTCGCTCATGTAATAGGAGGTGGCGAGTTGGAACGTCGACTTCCTGAGCGAGATGTTGCTGCCGCTGTCGTCGGTCTGGTAGGCGGTCACGTCGCGGGCGCGGCGCCGGCTGGCCGGAGCGGCGGTCACATGGATGACCCACTTGCTGAACCAGTCTCGACACATGTAGATCGCGGCGGCGGTGTCGATGTGGGCGCGGGGCAGCACCCGGTACTGCTCGAAGAAGAGATCCATGGCCGCGCTCTCGGGGCGCACGACCTTGTAGGTGTCCTCGTAATCGGTCGAAAACGTCTCGGCCGCCGCCCCCGTGATCCCGGCCTGCTTCCAGAGCGCCTCGCCGGCGCTGAAGTTGCCCGGGCTCTTGTGCTCGCCGCTGGTCTCCAGCGTCGCGTTGTAGAGGGCCCCGAAGGTGGCGAACTTGTCGTTGAGGCGGATGCCGGTGCCGTCGCCGTAGATCGAGAAGAGCGCCGTCGCGCGGCGGTTGCCCTCCTCGTCGGCCCCCAGCGGCGTCGTCAGGCTGGCGACGATGCGCCCGTAGTACGGCAGCGCCGCCTCGCGCCAGGTGGCCGCAGCTCCGGCGGCGGCCTCGATGTCGAGCAGCAGCCCCCAGTTGTTCAGGGCCTTGAAGGTCTTGCACCACTCGGCCTTGTTCGGCTCGCCGACCAGGACCGACGCCTTGAAGGCCTCCATATCCTCCATGGACCACTCGGCGAAGGTCGCGCCGCTGCGCACCGCGGTGGCGTAGCGCCCCGAGTCGGCGCAGAGCTCGACGAAGACCGCCGTGGCCGCGCCGAGGCCGCGCACCGCCGTAATGACGGGCCCATTGCCAGCCAGCGCCGCCTGACGCCGCAGAGTCAGCGGGGAGATGACCGCGCGGGCCATGTCCAGGGTCAAGATGTTGGCGGCGCCGGCCGTCGTGATCTTCTGCGCGTCCGACAGCCCGATCGTCGTCATGGCCTCCACGGCCCGATCAGCGCCCACGGCCACGAGGGTGCTCCTGAGCAGCGCCTCGTCGCGCTGGACGCGCCTCCTGTCGCGCGCGTTGAGCTCCCCGACGAGCCCCGCCACCTCATCCCCGCGCCCGCCCGTCGCCGCATCCCTGAGCCGATCCAGCGTGGGGCGGTTGTCCTCCATGCCATGATCTGCGAGGTAGGGGCCGACCTGACCCTCGGGGATGACCTCGATCTCCGGCTCACCCAGCTCAACACGTCCACGCGACATCGGCTTGCTCCGCGGATAGAGCCCCCGCCTGAAAAAGCCTGCCAGCAACAAGGCTTGAGGCGGGGCGTGCTCAACAACCATCAAGGGGCGCGCCCCTGAACCAGATCCCAGGATCGTGAGTCTTGCGTCCAACACGGATCGAGTCAAGAGACGGCCCCAGGACAGGTCAGGTTTGCTCGGTGAAGGTTCCAAGGCCCGCGACGCCACGGCATCCCACGCCACGATCGTGCCGACGGCGTATCGCCCCACGCTCCTCGCACCGCCCCCGTTGGGGACGGGCTCGTCGGGTGGGGCTGGAATCTCAGGGTGGGCTGCGACCTCTCGGTCGCAGGCCAGCGCACGACCCAGGTCGACACCAGGTGGCGTAAAAACATCAATCCACAGACCCACTTAGACGTGCTGATCCGCCCCTGCGATCCGCCCTCTCCCGCCCGCCGGCCTGCGCCCCTTGGGCGCAGCCCCCCCGGGCATCCAAGCCCCACCCGACGAGCCCGTCCCCAACGGGGGCGGTGCGAGGAGCGTGGGGCGTTCGGCGAGCGCGGCAGGACTTCAGGCTTCACTGAGCAAACCTGAGGACAGGTCCGCGCCCGCCCGCCTTGCGCCGGGTCAGCGCAGCGCCTATCCTCGCGCTCGTGTCAGGCGCTTGGCCCCATGACGTCGCGATCGCGGGGAGGCAGAGATGCAAGGGTATGTCGGCCTTACGGATTTTGACTGGTGGACCTTCCTGTCGCGGCAGCCTCAGCTTGAGGAGGTCAACTTCTGGAAGCCCTCAGGGGGCGCCTTCAAGGCGCTGTCGCCCTGCGAGCCCTTCTTCTTCAAGCTCAAGAAGCAATTCGGCAATGTGATCGTCGGGCTGGGCTTCTTCTGCCGCTTTGACACCATGACGATCCAGGACGCGTGGTCCTACTTCGGCGTCTCCAACGGCGCAGCGGCGCTGTCGGACGTGAGGTCGCAGATCGTCCGCTACCTGACGAGCCGGCGAGATGGCGAGGCGCGCCTCTCGCACCACCACATCGGCTGTACGTTGTTGATCTCGCCCGTATTTTTCTCCGAAGATCGCTGGGTGGAGGGTCCGAGGGACTGGAAGGACAACATCGTCTCGGGCAAGGGCTATGACTTGGGGCAGGGCGAGGGGCTGCGGATCTGGCGGGCCTGCCAGGAGAACATGGCGAAGATCAGCGCGGGGTTGCCCGCCGCGAGCCGCGACAACCTGCAGTTGCTGTCGACGGCGCGCTACGGCAAGGAGCAGGTTGTGCGCCCGAGGCTCGGGCAGGGGACCTTCAGGCTGGCGGTCATGGACGCCTACGGTCGGTGCGCGGTGACGGGGGAGCACTCCCGGCCAGCGCTCGACGCCGCCCACATCAAGCCCTTTGCCGAGGACGGCCCGCACTCGATCAACAACGGGCTGCTGCTGCGGGCCGACGTCCACCGGCTCTTTGATCGCGGGTATGTGACGGTCAACCCCGATTACAGCTTCCAGGTCAGCGGACGGCTTCAGGAGGAGTTCAAGAACGGCAAGATCTACTACGAGATGGCCGGCAAGAAGATCATCCTGCCCGACGACGTCGCCCTCCGCCCCAACCGGGACTTCCTCGACTACCACAGCCAGAGCGTCTTTCTACCATGACCGACAACATCGTCCTGGACACCATCCGCCTGGGCTTCCCCTGGCAGACCGCCGACCCCTTCCTCTTCTGCGTCCACCACCTCGACGCCTACCCGCCGGGCAATGCGCAGATGGGGCCGGCGGCCTCGCTGGCCGGCCGCCGCATCGGCATGGACTTCGACCTCAAGGACGGCTGGCGCATGTACCACGGCGACGTCGTGCCCGGCTTCCCCCGACACCCCCACCGCGGCTTTGAGACGATCACGATCGCGCGCCAGGGGCTCATCGACCACGCCGACTCCATGGGCGCCACCGCCCGCTTCGGCCACGGCGACGTCCAGTGGATGACCGCCGGCGCCGGCGTCGTCCACTCCGAGATGTTCCCCCTCGTCAACGCCGAGGCCCCCAACACGGCCGAGCTCTTCCAGATCTGGCTCAACCTGCCTCGCCGATCCAAGCTCACCGACCCCCACTTCACCATGTTCTGGAGCCACACCGTCCCCCGGCGCGTCACCCGCGACGGCCAGGGCCGCGCCACGACTCTGACCCTCATCGCCGGCGCCCTCGATGACCTGACCCCGCCCACGCCGCCGCCGGGCTCCTGGGCCTCGGACCCCGCGGCCGACGTCGCGATCTGGACCCTCAAGATGGACCCCGGCGCCACCTTCACCCTGCCTCCGGCCGCCGCCCCGGACGCCAACCGCACCCTCTACGCCTTCCAGGGCCAGGGGCTCAAGATCGGCGGCAGCGCCCTGGCCTCCGGGCAGGGGGCCCTGATCCGCGCCGACCTCCCCGCCCCCCTGACCAACGGCCCGCAAGAATCCGAGCTCCTCATGCTCCAGGGCCGCCCCATCGGCGAGCCCGTCGCCCAGCACGGCCCCTTCGTCATGAACTCCCAGGCCGAGATCCAGCAGGCCTTCCGCGACTACCAGCGCACCGGCTTCGGCGGCTGGCCCTGGCCCGATGACGGCCCCGTCCACCCCCGCGACAGCGGCCGCTTCGCCATCCACGCCGACGGCAGCGAAGAGCACCCCGACCCGCAGGCTTGACGCCGACCGACCACCTCGCCACGATCAACACCGCGACACACCGGGCCTGTCCCTCCACCCCCCAGGGGATCGATGTCCCACACCACCGGCCGCGACGAAAAAACCGCCCATGACCCCAAGCCGACCCTGCGCGCGGCGCTCACCCTGGCCCTCATCGCGAGCGTCGCCCTGCTGGCCAACTGCCTCGCCGCCGACCTTCCCTGCCCGGAGGAGGCCTGCGCGGATCCGGCCGACGCCGGAGACGACCTGACCTGCGCCGTCAACGCCGACTGCCCCGTGGACTCCTCCTGCCAGGAGGGCCGCTGCCTCCCGACGCCGCCTTGCACCCTCGACGAAGACTGCGATCCGAACCAGCGCTGCATCCAGGGCGGCTGCTACCGCACAGACGATGACGACCCCGACGACGCCGACGCGGACTCAGGTGACGCCGCGCCAGACAACGACGCCGAGAACCTCGTGGACGCCAACGCCGACGAAGCGCTCGCCGACGCAGGACCCTGCGACGAGCTGGGCAACGGCCCGCCCGACCCCTACGAGCCCAACGACCTCTGCACACAGGCGTGGTTCGTCGGCGACCACCCCTCGCCGGCCAACTCTGCTGACCTCAAGCCCTACTTCCACAGCGACCGCGATCAGACCGACCACTTCGCCTTCACCTTCGACGACCCCGAGGTGCGCGGCAACCAGTACATCCTCATCAGCCTGAGCTTCATCCCCGAGGGCCACCGCTACCGCATGAGCCTCTACCGCGGCATGGCCGCCTGCGAGGCCGGCCGCGCCGCCGCCGAGGCCGTCAACGACGGCGACAGCAGCTTCTTCTTCTACCACGAGGACCCCGCCGTCGACGAGTCCGGCACCTGGTTCGTCCGCCTCCAGCGCCTCGAAGGACACTCCTGCGAGGCCGGCGACATGTTCCTGCGCATCCAGGCCTCGACCGACTGAACGCGGCCTCTCCTTGAGCGGCCGCCCATCGAGGGCGAGGCCAGGATCCACCGCCACGGCGACCTCGGCGCCGCGATCAGCCAGGGCGCACCAACGGCGCGCGCCGCCCTGACCAGGGCGAGGCCTGCTCGATCTGCCGCGCCAGGGCCAGCAGCATGGCGTCCTGGCCGCGACGGGCGGCGAGCTGGACCCCGACGGGGAGGCCGTTGATCACCCCGAGCGGCAGGCTGATGGCGGGCTGGCCGCTGAGGTTGTACACCGCCGTGAAGGAGCCCAGCCGCGCCGCCGCCCTGAACTGCCCCTCCCCGTCGAGCCCCCTCCATGCCCCGATCTCGGGCGGCGACACCGGCACCGTCGGCGAGATCCAGACGTCAAAGTCCCCGAAGTGCGCGTCGATGCGCTCGACCAGCCCGCGGGCCATCGCCTTGACCGCCCGTCGCCCCGTCTTGCGCCCCTGCTGCCGCAGCCACCGCGTCGGCGGCTGGAGATCCGACTCCCGCAGCACCGGCACGCACGAGGCCATGTAGCCGTAGATCGGCAGGAAGTCGTCCAGCGCCCTGCGCTCCACCTCCCCGCCCTCCTCCACGCTGTACCCGAGCCCCTCGAGCACCCCGATGATCCCTCGCGCCGCAGCCGACACCGCCGGATCGGCCTCCCCCAGCGGCGACTGATCCGAGAAGCCGATCTTCAACCCCGACGGCGGCCGCGAGCACGCCTCCAGGAAGCTGCCCGAGGACGGCGACCTGGGGTCGTAGCTGCGCCCCACGAGCACGTCGAGCATCGCGGCGGTGTCCTCCACCGTCCGCGTCACCGACCCCACCGTCGTCATCCCCGCCGGGTCGAAGGGCCCGTAGAAGTTCGGCAGCACCCCGCGCGACATCTTGAAGCCGACCAGGTGGCAGAAGGAGGCCGGGATGCGTATCGACCCCGCCCCATCGGAGGCCTGCGCGATCGACAGCACCCCCGCCGCCACCGCCGAGGCCGACCCCCCGCTCGATCCCCCCGCCGCTCGCCCCAGGTCCCACGGGTTGACGCAGGGCGGGTGGATGTCCGTCTCCGTGATCGGCATGATCGCCAGCTCCGAGGTCGCCAGCTTCCCGACGATCACGAAGCCCCCGCGCCGCACCCGCGCCGTCACCGGCCCGTCGACCGGCGACCAGAAGTGCCGAAAGGCCCGCGAGCCCATCCGCGCCCAGCTCCCCCGCACGAAGTCCAGGTCCTTGATCCCCGTGGGCACCCCCAGGAACACCGGCCCCTGCCCCGCCGACCCCGTCTCCAGCCGCGTGTCCGCCGCCCCCGCCGCCCGCAGCGCCCGCGCCTCGAACACGCTCACGAAGGCCCCAAGCGACGGGTTGAGCCGCTCGATGCGCGACAGCACCTCCCGCGTCAGCGCCTCGCTCGTGACCTCTCTGCGCCTCAACGCCCTGGCCTGCTCCAGCGCCGACCGATCCCCGAAGTCCATGCCCCCTCCCCCGCTCCACCCGCCCGCCGATCAAGCCGAGCGCGGGCGGCGCGTGTGCGCAGCCCGCGTCGCCAGACAGATCATCTATCTTGCGACTTTTGCTCGACATTGCATCAACCTTTGATCGTCATCAAGGGCCTCATCCGGGCGACGGGGCGCGCCACCCCGGCGTCGGCGATGGTCTGGACGACAGGCCCGATGGGCTTGTAGGCCCCCGGCGCCTCCTCCATGAGCCGCTGTCGGTGCTTTTCGAGGATGTCCGTTCGCCGCCGCAGCGCGGCGTCGCCCGGATCGACGGCGGTGACGACCCGCAAGCCGGACAGCTCGGCCTCGACCGCCTCCTCCCCGCGCGAGCGCGCCCCGCCGCGCGAGATCTGGCGGCCGGCGCCGTGGCACGCGCTGCACAGCGCCTCGGCGGCGCCCTGTCCCGCCATCAGGTGGCTGCTCGACCCCATCGATCCGGGGACGATGACGGGCTGGCCGGTGTACTGGAAGGGTCCGGTGATGCCGGGGTCCGGCCCGTAGGCCGGGCAAGCCCCCTTGCGGTGCAGCCAGGCGCCGGGGCCGTCGGGCCAGATCAGGTTGTGCGGGGCGTCGTAGATGAGGGAGGCCTCGACGGCGCGGCCGAGCACGTCGCCGAGGGCCTGGATCACCATCAGCCCGAGCATGAGGCGGTTGGCGAAGGCGAAGTTGGCGGCGTTGGCCATCGCGTCGAGGTAGTCGGCGGCCAGCGCCGCGTGGGGTCCGGCGGTCGGCAGGGCGTAGAAGCCGTGCGCGGGGTGCGCGAGCCCCTCGGGGTAGATCGCCCGCGCGCGGTCGACGAAGTGTCCGCCGACGAAGTGGCCCAGCCCGACTGAGCCGGAGTGGGCCATGATGACCACCGCGCCCTCGCGGACGCCCCAGGCCCGCGCGGCCGCGCCGTCCTCGATGGCCTCGACCGCCTGGATCTCGACGAAGTGGTTGCCGCCGCCGACCGAGCCGATCTGCGAATCCCGGCCGTCCTGCGCCCCGCTGGCCTGGACGTAGTCGCCAAAGCCAAAGACCCCGCGCGCCGGCAGCACGCCCTGGAAGTGGACGCGCCGGAGCTCCTCGCCCTGACGCTCGGGATCGTAGAGGCGCCAGAGGCCGCTGGCGGCGTTGTCGCCGTGCGTGTCGTGAAGCCCCCAGAGGCCCTCGCGGAGCAGCGCTTCGCGCTGGCGAGGGCTCATGGGGATCTGACGCTGCCCCTCGAAGAAGACGCCGCGCAGGCGCGCCTCGATCGCGGGCGCGGCGCCCTCGATGGCGCTGGCGTCGAGGTCGGTGGACAGCAGCCGCATCCCGCAGCAGACGTCGCTGCCGACGGCCTGGGGCAGGACGAAGCCGCGCGCGCTGGCCACCGTCCCCACCGGGATCCCGGAGCCGCGGTGGAAGTCGGGGGTCAGCACCACGCGCTCCAGGCGGCCCGCCTCGCCGCCCCAGAAGGGCGCGCGGAGCCGCCCGGCGCGCTCAAGGCTGTCGAGCGTGTCCAGCGTGTCTTGCAAGGCGATGAAGCCAAGGAGCTGCTCGACGCCCTCCTTTTCGAAGTGGACGTCCTCGCGGGCGAAGAGCAGCGCGGGGACGCCCTGGTTGTTGTCGATCGCGACGCGCTCGGCGTCGAGGCGCCGGCAGGCGCGGTGAATGGGGTGTCGTTGTTTGCTCAAGGGTGTGCCCATGATCCTGATCGTCGTCGTGTGCGCCGGGCCGCGCGGCTCGTGAGGTGTCACGGCTGGCGGCGGGCGCAGGTGTCGGGTTGTCAAGGGGGTTTGTTCAGCAGCGACAGGGAGGTGTGGCCGGCGCGGGACCTTGTCAACCCCCGCGATCGATCTGGGGGGGGTCGGCGAGGTCGGAATGGAGGCGTCGGGGGGTGTTGGATCGGGAGGGGGCGGCGCTCAGGGGTCGAGGCGGATGATGCTGACGGTGTCGCGGGCGCCTGGGTGTTCGGCGGCGGTCCAGATCCGGTCGGTGTCGCGCTCGTAGTAGAGGTCTTCGGCGCCGTAGACCCAGGCCGAGACGCTGCTCTCGATGCCGGGGCGGGTCCTGTAGAGGCGCCCGAAGCTGCCGGCCTGGCTGGAGGAGGAGATGTAGGTGTCGCCTCGGACGCTCACGGCGCCTTGCATGCGGGTCTGCGCGCCGACGGCGGCGGAGATCGCGCGGACGACGCCGCGCTCCTCGATCAGCCAGCCCCCGTCCAGATCGACGGGCCAGGAGATGACGCGCCCGAGGGGGTCGCCGCTGCGGTATTCGCCGGAGACGAGGCGGGCCGGCGCGGCGTCGCGGTCGAGGCCGGCGAAGGAGAAGCGGGCGGGGCAGGCGCCGGGGGCGAGCCTGTAGCGGGCGATCTGAGGGACGATGTAGCGGTAGCCGTAGGCGTAGATGCGGCCGTCGACGACGCCGATCCTGTCGTCGCCGGAGACGTCGGCCTCCACGATCCTGGCCATGTCGAAGACGCGGAAGCCTTCGCTGGTGTCGGCGACGTAGAGCAGGTCGCCGATCCAGGCGATGCCGCCGGCGTGGAGCGCGCTGCCGTCGCCGACGACGACCGGGCCGATGGTGGCGGCGCCGTTGGCGCGCGCAGGCGTGACCAGGAGGATGAGGCGGTAGGCAGGTCGCTGGGGATCGGTCAGATCGACGAGCGCGAGGCGGACGCCCTTGGCGGGCAGGACCTCGCGGTGGTCGTACCAGCTGACGAGGAGCAGGCGGCGGCCCAGCGGCCTGCCGTCGCTCTGTCGGTCGCTGCCCCCGGTGATGCCCTGGGGGTACCAGTCGGTGGTGGCCATGTCCCTGTCGTTCCAGCGGAATCCGAGGTGCGGGTGGTTGCGCAGCCGGTCGGCGCTCTGGGCGGTGATGCCCGGCGTGCCCTGGCGGTTGAGGTTGTCGAGGACCTCCCGAAGCGACTTGATGCCGCCGCTCAAGGGGGCGATCTCGTCCATGATCCTGCGCCCCTCGCCCGGATCGTCGACGCGGACGAGGCCAAAGGCGCAGCCGTCGAGCGCCTCCATGTGGTGCTCGACGGCCGTGGAGGGCTCGACCGCGGCGCAGGCCACGGGCAGCGGGGGGCAGCGCGGCGGGGGCTCGGGATCGACGTCCTCGATGGCCGCGTCGGGCGGATCGGGGCCGACGTCTGCGAGCGCCGCGTCGCCCTCGCTGGGATCGACATCATCGACGGCGTCTTCCAGGCCGACGGCGTCTTCAGAGCCGGCGTCTTCAGAGCCGACGGCGTCTTCCATGCTGGCGTCTTCCAGGCCAACGGCGTCTTCCTCGTCGCCGAGATCAACGTCGGCAGGATCGCGGCCGGAATCGATCGGATCGACGTCGGGAGCCGAGGCGTCGAGATCGGGGGGAGAGGCGTCGAGGGCAGCGTCGGGGCCGTCCGGGGTCGCTGGCGACGGGCCGAGGATGTCCTGGGCGCAGCCGATAAGGAGCGCAAGTATCGGCGCGAGGCAAGCGATCGCGGCGCGCCCCACGGGAGGCCTGGACCGCTTCTGGGGGTCGGCGGCGCCGGCTCGGTCAAGGGATGCGCGCGGCGGGCGGCGCGCACCGGGGAGAAGCGCGGCGAGGCGATGGGTCGCAGGGATCGTCATCGTCATGGAGCCGCGCCTGTCTGAGGCTGTGTCCTCGCCTGGGGCGAGCGACGTCGTGGGCCAGGGGCGGACCTCTGAAGAGAGAGGCCGCCCGCGCCCTCAAGCGCGGGCGGTTGCCGCGCCTGGGGATGCGCCTATGTTAGCGTGGAGCGTGGGCTTTGTCCCGATCGCGCGGCGGGTGGTTCCGGCGCGGCGACCGTGTCACTTGTGAGGACAGGAGCACAAGGCGATGTTCTTCGATCCCCTCTATCTTGTAATCATGGGCGTGGGGCTGGTGTTGAGCCTGGGCGCGCAGTTCTGGGTCAAGGCCAGCGTGTCGAAGTGGCAGCGCGTCCGGACGGCCGGCGGGATGACAGGGCGCGAGGTGGCCCTGAGCATCTTGAGGAGCGCGGGCGTGGGCGGCGTGCGGGTCGAGCCCGTCGACGGCTTCTTGAGCGATCACTACGATCCGTCGAGCAGGACGCTGCGCCTGAGCCCGGACATCTACCACGGCGACTCCATCGCGGCGGCGGGCATCGCGGCCCACGAGGTCGGCCACGCCATCCAGCACCGCGACGGCTTCTGGCCGATGGTCATCCGCCAGAAGATGGTCCCGGTGGCCAACCTGGGCACGAACCTGGGCATGGTGCTGGTGGTCCTGGGCATGGCGATCGGGATAGGCGGGCTGGCCAAGATCGGGGTGGCGCTCTTCGCGGGCTTCGTGGCCTTCACGCTCGTGACGCTGCCGGTGGAGTTTGACGCGTCGCGCCGCGCGCACAAGGCGCTGCTGTCGACGGGCCTCCTGACGGCGCAGGAGGCCAGGGGCGTGGCGGCCGTGCTGACGGCAGCAGCGGCCACCTACGTGGCGGCGGCTGTCACGGCCGTGCTCCAGCTGCTCTACTTCATGTTGCGGGCAGGCTTGTTCGGTCGGCGCGACGACTGATCCCTGCGGCAATTTGCCCGGCCCACACGGTCTGCGCGGCGCGCTCGTCGAGCTGCGGGGGCACTGGCGGGCCGGCCTGCGAGTGCCGATCGGGGAACCAGCGCTGTCGCAACCCCAAGGCGGCCTTCTTCAACCTCTGCATCCCCTTCCCGATCGGGGAGTGAGACGCGCAGAGCTGCGATTCGGGCAACGGGAGCGTGCGGTGTGCGGTCGCCGAGTGATCTTCAAGGAGAGGAGAGGGGGCATGGAGAAGCGGGGGAACCTTTCGAGGCAGAGGTGTGCCCTTGGGGCGCTGGTGGGCGCGCTCGTCGGGATGTGGTGCGCGGGCGTCCTTGCCAGCGATCGGGCGGGGTTGTCGGCGGCTTCGGACGCGACGCCGTGGTTTCTGGGCGGCTTCTCGGCGGTGCTGATCGTGGAGCCTGAGTCGCTGGGGCCGTGGCGGCTGTCGGCGGAACTGTGGGGGATGGAGTTCCCCGAGGCGCTGGTGGAGTTGACGCCGGGCAACCGAGGCGAGGGGTGGCAGCGGCGGGTGGACGTGGCGCTGGCGCTGCAGGTGGATTACGGGCTGGGGGAGGACGGCCAGGGTTGGCACGTGGGCGTGGGGGTGGACGGGCTGAAGTCGACGGTCGGGCGCAAGACCTTCGTCGAGCGGGGGAGCTTCTGGTCGGTGGAGGTGATCGGGCGGGTGGGTTATCGGTGGTTTCCCTTGGAGGACGTGGGGTTGTTCATCAACCCGTGGGCGGGCTTCGGGCCGCTGCTGGCGGTCGAGGAGACGCCGCAGGTCGGGGGAGAGCGCTTCAAGGAGGCGCCGGTGCAGGGTCTGGCGACGATCCACGCGGGTTGGAGGCTTTAGGAGCCGTCCGGCGACAGGGCGCTCGTGCTCTCTGGTGGGCGTGGGCCCGGTGTGGGCGCGGTGACGTGTTCGGCGCCGTGCCGGAGGGCAGCTCGACCGAGGCGAGCGCGCGGCGACAAGGATCGAGCGCGGCGCGCTCGCCCGCTCTTGCGCATGACAAATCATGAGGCTTTCGATACGGTCAATTTTGCAGATCGAAAACCGAGGTGGTCATGTCAGAGGGCGAAGTGAGGCAGCCCACGAAGATCGCGGCTTGGGCGGTCAAGGTCGCGGGGGCGCTGGCGGGGCTGCTGGGCTTGACGGTGATCCTCGGCTGGATGGCGGGGTCGCCTGGCCTGGTGCAGATCGCGCCGTCCTTCGCACCGATGCAGTTCAACGCGGCGCTGGGCTTCGCCTTCATCGGCGCGGGGATCGTGGCGCTGTCGGCCGACAAGGATAAGTGGGCGAGTTTTTTTGGTTTTTCGGTGTTGACGGTGGCCGCCTTGACGCTGCTGCAGTATGTGGCGGGGATCGACCTGAGGATCGACGAGCTCCTCTTCAGGCACTCGATCACGGTCAAGACCTCGCACCCTGGGCGGATGGCGCCGAACACGGCGCTTTGCTTCATGCTGCTTGGGCTGGCGATCGGGGCGGGCTCGTGGGTGCGGCGCGGGGTGTTGCTCCAGGCGCTGTCGGGGAGCACGGCGATCGCGCTCGGGACGGTGCCGCTGGTGGGCTACCTGATGGAGGTGGAGGGGGCCTACGGGTGGGGGCACCTGTCGCGGATGGCGGCGCACGCGTCGGTGGGCGTGATGACGGCCGGGGCGGCCTTGCTGGTCAACGCGTGGTCGCGCGAGGGGGTCCGGCGAGGCGGCCAGCCGATATGGCTGCCCGCGCCTGCGAGCATCGGGATCGTCACGGTGAGCTTGTGCGTGTGGGGGGCGCTGGAGGAGGAGCGGCATCGCTACCTCAACCAGACGACGATGGCCAGGACCGATCTGCTGCAGACGCACATTGCCAACCGCTACAAGGTGTACATCGACGGGCTTGAGCGCATGGCGGCGCGCTGGGAGGCTCAGGGGGGCACGGAGCGAGCCGCCTGGGAGCTGGACGCGCGCAACTACGTCCAGGACATGGGTTCATTGCAGGCGCTGGAGAGGGTCGATCCTGGCGGCGTGGTCCTGTGGTCGGTGCCGACGCCGGGCAATGCGACGTCCGTGGGCCTCGATCTGACGAAGATCCCGAGCCTGTTCGGCGTGCTGGAGGCGGCCAGGAGGACCCACAAGACCGCGGTGACGGGCTTCATCGAGCTGGTGAATGGCGGGGGGGTGGGCTTCCTGATCGTCGTGCCGCTCAGGAGCGGGGGGCGCGACGAGGGCTTCATCGTCGGGGTCTTCCGGCTCGACGCCTTGTTGAAGGTGATCCTGCCGAAGAAGTTCTTCGAGGGGTACGACTTCCTGCTGGCGAGCGGGCCAGGGCCGGTCTGGCAGACCGGCGATCCGGCCTGGGCGCGGGAGCGCCTCTTGAGCCAGCGGCTGGATTTCGACATGGGGCCCTCCGAGACGCGCGGGACGCTGGAGATCTGGCCTTCTCGGGAGCGCGTCTTCGAAGGGGCATCGAGGGTTCCGGCGCTGGTGCTGGTGCTGGGTTTGGCGTTGGCGGCGCTGCTGGGGTCGCTCATCGCGCTGATCCAGCGGACGAGGGAGCAGTCCGAGCAGTCCAGCGAGACCAACGCGCTCCTTGAGCGCCAGATCAAGGCGACGAGGGCGCTTGAGTCCCACACGCGCCGCTTGATGGAGGCCTCTCCGAGCGCGACGCTGGTGGTGGACCGAGGCGATCGGATCGTCTTCGCCAGCGCGCGGGCCTCAGGGCTCTTCGGTCGTGCGGTCGAGGCCTTGTCTGGGAAGGCGCTCGGCGCGCTGGTCCCGGGCGCCAGCGCGATCTCGGCCGAGGAGGAGGCCGCGGTCGAGGGGGATCAGGGCGGAGGGAAGCTGGTGGCGCTGCGGGCTGACGGCGTGGAGGTCCCCGTCGAGGTGGTCGTCAGCCCGTTGGAGACGGAGGAGGGGCCGCTGCGGGTGGTCTCGGTGACCGACATCACCGAGCGCCGTCGCTTCACCGAGGCGCTGGCGCAGAAGAACCGGGAGTTGGAGGCGAGCCTGCTCTTTGATCGGACCGAGAACCGCATCCTGGCGCTCTTTCAGGTCAACCATGACCACAAGGAGCTGCTGGGAGAGGCGCTGGGCGTGCTGGCCAGGGACGCGCACTTCGCGGCCTCGGCGATCTACCTGCACGACGAGTGGAGCGGCCAGCTGGAGTGCGCGGCGAGCCACGCGGCCCCGGCAGACTTCCGGCGCACCTTCGAGTTGCATGAGGGGATCGTCGGCCAGGTGGCCGTCAACCAGGAGGTGATGGTCATCGAGGGGGAGGAGGCGGGGCTGCTCAGGCTGGAGGCGGGGCTCTACCCGCTCAGGCCCACGGGCCTGGTGCTTGCGCCGATCGTCCACCAGGACATGCTGCACGGGGTGATGGTGCTGGCCAGCACCAGGCCCCTGACGGCGCGGGTGGAGCACTTCGCCCGTCGGCTCGCGGTCCAGTTTGGCGGCGCGCTGCACAACGTGAGGCAGTACAACGCGCTCAAGGTGCTGACCGAGCAGCTCAACGGGCGCAACAAGGAGATCGCGGCCAAGAACGCCGAGCTCATCGAGGCCAGCCGCCTCAAGAGCGAGTTCCTGGCCAACATGAGCCACGAG
>SXGS01439705.1_pt1 | contig 36963 bp, 23 predicted proteins | sample 3174681 | NCBI WGS metagenome assembly SXGS01 (sample SAMN11356861, study PRJNA531348) | freshwater metagenome | isolation source: freshwater sample F1-80 | place: China: Fuxian Lake, Yuxi | collected 2017-12-25
CGCGCGGCCTGTCGGCGCACCACCTGTCGGCACGCCGCCTGTCGGCGAGGCCGACGCGCGGCCCAGCGGCGCGCTGCCTGTCGGCGCACCGCCTGTCGGCGCACCGCCTGTCGGCGAGGCCGACGCGCGGCTCGCCATGCCCTGGGCGCGCGCCATGATCCCCGAGGACGAAGAGGCCGGGCTCGCGGCCGCGACCACCAGCTCGGCCTCGGGGTCCTGCCGCATCAGCCCGATGAAGCTCTTGATCTCGGGCTCGCCGTTGTTGAAGGCCTCCTTGAGCAGCGCCATCGCCGCCGGGCTGCCGTGCCGCGCCAGCGCCCGCAGGACCTGCTCGTCCCCCAGCGGGTTGTTGTGGCCCATCGCCCCACCGCGCCGCGAGCTGATGCCCAGAAAACCCCGCGTCGGCTTGACCAGCGGGCCGAGGCACTGCTCCAGGAAGCTCACGTAGCGATCCCCGCCCAACTCCATCAGCGTGTGGAGCAGCTCACGGATCTCCTTGTCGTTCAAGCGCTTTTCGACGGCGTGCCGCAGCAGGTTGAGAACGTAGATGCCGCTCTTGGGGTCGCCCAGGCGCCTCAAGGCCGCGCTGGCCGTCAGCCGCACCTCCTCGACCGGGTCCTCCAGCCGCGCCAGCAGCAGCTCCCGGTAGGGCGCCAGCTGCATCCTGGGCGTGATCGTCGCCGCGATCACCGACAGCTCCGGCACCTGCGAGGCCCACAGGAACTTCAGGAAGGCCTCCCCCGAGGCCCTCCCCAGCGTCTCCTCGTTGGTGTGCGCCGCGATCACCTTGATGATCGAGACCGGCAAGCCCTCCAGGTAGGGCCGCCAGTAGCGCAGCGGCTCCTCCTCCATCTTGTGCAGCATGTTGATCAGCGAGCCGCTGGCGACCGGGTCGGGGTTGCGCGCCACCGCCGCGACCAGATCCTCGGGCGTGGGTTGGAGGTACTTGTCCATCAGGTGGGTCAGCGCCTGCTCGCGCCCCGAGCCTGCGGTCGCCTCGGACAGCAGGTCCGTAAAGAGCTTCGGCTCGACCACCTTGTGCCACGCCGCCCTCATGCGCGACCCGACCGGCTCGGGCTGGTTCAGCGCCGCCTCGATGCGCTCCCCCATGCCGTCGCCGTCCAGCGCCAGCTGCTCCCGGAACATGTTCTCCAGGATGCGCCCGAGCGCCTCATCCTCCAGGGCCGAGGCGTCCTCTCGCAGGACGTGCGCCATCATCCGCTGAAAGTGCTCGAAGGTCTCGCAGATTTGCTGCTCGTGCCCTTCTCCCCAGAAGACCTCGTCCTCGACGCCCTCACCGATGATCTCGGTGACCATGTTCGTCAGCCCGTCCGCGTCCACGTCAAAGCGCCGCGTCGGCCCCCAGTCCTTCTGCGCCGGACCCCTGGACGGCCGGCCCCGACCTCCTCCGCCGACCGCCTCGTCGTCCTCCTCGCCGTCCTCGCCGCCCCCGAAGACCCCCGAGAGCGCGCTGGCGAAGGCCCCCCGCGCGCCGCCGAACCCCGCGCCGCCGAGCCCCGCGCCGCCGAGCCCCGCGCCGCCAGGGGCCGCGCCCATCAGCCCGTCCATGGCGCCCCGCTTGCCCGTCAGCTGCGCCATCGCCGCCGCCGACTGCTTCTGCGCCTGACCGCGCGTCTCCTTGACCAGCTCGTCGAAGCCGTCTACCGCCTGGTAGCGCATCCCCTTCAGATCCAGGATCCACAGCCGATCGGCCAGATCCGCCTCGTGCTGCCACTCCTGCCCCTTGTCGAAGATCGACAGGAAGGTGCTGGCCTCGTCCGCCGCCATCGTCCCCAGGAAGGACAGCCGCCGGATCCCGTCCTGAAAGAGCCGGCTCGCGATCGTGTCCCGCCCCTCCTGCTTGAAGACCTCGATGTCGTGGTAGGTCATCGCGTTCTCGGTCAGATCCAGGTGGATCCCCTCCCCACGCACGCTGATCAGCCGCCACGAGTCGTCCACCCGCTCCTTCATCAAGATCAGCAGCTTGTTGTCCGGCGAGTAGAGCCGACGACCCAGCTCCAACCTCGACAGCGCCGCGCAAAAAGCCTCCACGAGGTGCGGAGCCGGACCCTCGATGGTCTTCTCCTCCTCCTTCTCCTTCTTCGGCCCCGAGTCCTCCTGCGTGTCGACCTCGCGACGCCCAAGCCCGAAGAGATCCTCCATATCCGATGACATCGCTCACCCTCCCCTTGTCGGATCAGCCCCGAGACCTCACGACCGACCACCGACCTTCACCGCATCGTAAATGGTTTTACCCCCAACAGGAAAGCCCGCCGCTCGACGACCGTCCCACGCTCGCGGATCGCCCCACGCTCCTCGCACCGCCCCCTGCGGGGGACGGGCTCGTCGGGTGGGGCTGGAAATGCGGTGTGGGCTGCGCCCTGACGGTCGCAGGCCCCCGCACGGCCGAAGTCGACACCTGGGGCAACGCTCCGCAAGGCAAGGCAAAATCCCAATCCACAGGCCCACTTCGACGCGGTGAGCCGACCCTGCGATTCTCTGTCACCCGCGCGCCGGCCTGCGCCCAGCGGGCGCAGCCCCCCCGCGCTTCCAAGCCCCACCCGACGAGCCCGTCCCCCGCAGGGGGCGGTGCGAGGAGCGTGGGGCGCTCTGGAACTCTGCACCCCTCCTGTGCCAGAAGTGGATCCCAGGACCCTCCTGACCCCCGTCGAGGCCCCATGAACTGGACCCACGCCCACCTCGCCCTCAACCACCTCCCCTTCGGTGGCCTGCTCTTCAGCGCCGCCGCCCTCTCGCTGGCCCTCTGGCGGCGCTCCGATGAGCTGACCCGCTTTGGCCTCGACACCCTGGCCGCGACCGGCCTCCTGAGCGCCGTCGCCTTCGCCACCGGGCAGGCCGCAGGCGACCTCATCGCCGACGCCGATCCCCTGACCGCCACGGTCCAGGCCCACGCCGACGCCGCCATGATCGCCATGATCGCCGCCACCTCGCTGGGCACCGCCGCCCTGTGGGCTCGCCTCTACCCTCGCCCCCCCGCCCTGGCCCCCCGACCCATCCTCATCGCCTTGCTCGCCGCCGCCGGGATCTGCGCCGCCCTCATGGCCTGGGCCGCCGCCGAGGGCGGCCACATCCGACACCCCTGAGGCCCGTCCGGCGTCGCGTGGGGCAGGCGTGGGGCAAGGGAAATGGTGGGGGCGGGGATCTAGCGGAGGTGGGACCGAACGGGGCGCAAACCCAGGTAGTTGCAGGAGAAGGTGGGCTCGCGGGTGCCGCGGTGGGAGGCGCGGCAGAAGCGCGCGTGGAGGTACCAGCTGCCGCCGCGCTTGGCGAGCTGCCCGCCCTCGGCAGGCCCCGTGGGGTCGATGGCGATCTCCTGAGCGTTGCGGCCGAGGGACGCGTCGAAGCGATCGCCGGTCCACTCCCAGACGTTGCCGAGGGTGTCGTAGAGGCCCCATGTGTTGGGCTGCTTGAGGGCGACGGGGTGGGTGCCGCTTCGCGGGGTCGGGGTGTGCATCTCGGACCAGGTGGAGCTGTCGAAGCCGAGGGCGTAATCAACGCCGCTGTTGCCGCCGTACCAGGCGATAGGGTCCAGGTCGGGGGCGTTGTTGCCGCCGAGGATCTCGACGTCGCCGATGTAGGTGGAGGTCTGGGTGCCGGCGCGGCAGGCGTACTCCCACTCGGCCTCGGTCGGCAGCCGCCAGCCTTCGGCCCCGAGCCCTTCGAAGGCGTACTCCTGGGTGGATTGGGCCACCTTGTGGTAGGCGGGCCGGAGGCCATCTCGGCGCGAGAGGGCATTGCAGAAGTCCATGGCCTTGAACCAGTTGACCTGCTCGACGGGGTGATCCTCCCAGCCAGGGCAGCCCTCGCCCTGGAAGTGGGACGGGTTCGAGCCCATCAGGGCAAGCCATTGCCGCTGGGTCACGGGCGTGGTCCAGACGATGAGGGAGCGGGTCAGGCGCACGGGGTGGCGCGCCTCGTCGCTGTCGCGGTGCTTCTCCTCGGTGGGCGATCCCATGAGGAAGTCGCCGGCGGGGATCCAGACGGACTCGGGCCGCTCGACGTCGAGGGCGCGCAGCAGGGCGACGCGGGGCTCGCGGAGGTCGAGGGCGAGCGCGCCGACCCAGGCGCCGGGGGCCGAGCGGGCGGCGGGGCGCCACGCGCTCCGGTGGGCGTTGAGGTGATCGCAGGCGTAATCGAGGCCGAGCTGGAGCAGGGCGGGATCTTCGATCGCCAGGAAGGCGCCCCAGAGGTCAGCCCAGGAGGACGGCGAGGGCGGGGCGTAGAGCAGGGCGCGCAGCTCCTCCAGCGTGGTGTTGGGGTCGAGCGGCGCGGGATTTTTCGGGGAGGGGTCTTGCATGGTCTGGCTCGCTGGGCGTGCGCTGCGGGGTATCTGGGGGCAGGCGCGGTGGTGATCTGCCGTCATGGATCGATAACCTCGACGGGGCAGGTTGGGAAGCGTGTTCGATTGGTTTCGAAGCGTGATAAGGTCTGTCGCGACGGATGTTTGAGGCGGGAGCGCGCGCATGAGTGATCCCTCGGGTGCGACGACGAGCTTGCTGGAGCCGCGCTTCCTGCGCCTGCTGGGGCGGCTGGCGGTGCAGATCCAGGGCCGCGTGCGGGGTGACCGGCGGGGCGAGCGGCGCTCGTCGCGGCGCGGGGTCGGGGGGGAGTTCGTGGACGTGCGGCCCTACACGCCGGGGGACGACCTGCGCCACCTCGACTGGCACCTCTATGCGCGGCTGGACGCGCTGCTGGTGCGCCTGTACGAGGCCCAGGAGGAGCACACGGTGCACATCCTGCTGGACACGTCGGCGTCGATGGGGTGCGGAAAGGGCTTGTACAGCAAGCAGCTGGCGGCGGCGCTGGGCTACCTGGCGCTGGCGTCGTCGGACACGGTCGGGCTCTACGCGATGACGGGGCAGATCGACGCGCGGGTGGGGCCGCTGCGGGGCAAGGGGGCGGCGCACCGGGTCTTCGACTTCCTCGATCGGGTGAGCTTCGAGGGGCCGACGGGGCTGGAGCGGTCGGTGCGGGAGTTCGCGGGGTCGCGCCGGAGGGGGACGGCGGTGTTGATCAGCGACTTCTTGATCCCGGATCGAAGGGTGGAGGTCTTGTCGACGCTGGCGCGGGCGCAGATGAGGGTGGCGGTGCTGCATGTGCTCAGCGGGGAGGAGCGGGACCCGCAGGAGGGCGAGGAGCTGACCTTGATCGACGCGGAGACGGGGGAGGAGATGGTGGTGAGCGTGGATCGGCGGGTGCGGCGGGCCTACCTGGGTCAGCTGGCGGCGATGACGGGGGAGCTTCGGGAGGCCTGTCGCTCCTATGGCTTCGCCTTCATCGAGGTGGACAGCCGGACGCCGCTGGAGGCGCTGGTGCTGGGCGAGCTGCGCCAGGGCGGGCTGGTCGGGTGAGGGGCCGTCGCAGGGAGGCGCCAGAGGTCGCGCGATTCCTCTTTGATTCTATGGGCTTGGGCGTGCCGTGGGCCAGCGCAGGGGCGGGGGTGGGCGGGGTGCGGAGGGTTGAGGGGGTGAGCTGATGGAGCTGCTCCAGCCGTGGGGGTTGATGGCGCTGCTGGGCCTGCCGGCGATCGTGGCGCTCTACTTCTTGAGGCAGCGTCGGCCGCCGCGGGTGGTGGGGTCGCTGATCTTGTGGCAGCAGGCCAGGGCGCAGGTCTTTGAGGGTCGGCCCTGGGAGCGCTTCAGGGCCTCGTGGCTGCTGTGGTTGCAGCTGCTGGTGATGGGGGCGCTGGCGCTGGCGCTGGCGCGTCCGGCGTGCGTGTCGGAGGGGAGCGACGCGGGGCGGCTGGTGCTGGTGCTGGACGCGTCGGCGTCGATGGCGGCGACGGACGTGGCGCCGAGCCGGTGGTCGGCGGCGATCGACCGGGCGCGGTCGGCGGCGCGGGCTGCGCCGGAGGGCGCGGAGGTGGCGGTGCTGGTGGCGGGGCGGCTGACGCGGGTGGCCGAGCCCTTCACGCGGGATCGGGGCAAGCTGGAGGCGCGGCTGGACGGGCTGGCGCGGCGGCCGCCGGACGCGGTGGCCGCCAACACCACCGAGGCGATCCTGCTGGCGATGCAGCTCGGCGGGGCGGAGGCCGATCGCGAGATCGTGCTGATCTCCGACGGCGCCTTTCCGGCCGACGAGCTGCCGCCCATCGGGCAAGGGAGGCTGACCTACGTGGGGGTGGGGGCCTCGGGGGACAACCTGGCGATCACGACCTTCGAGGTCCGGCGCGGCGCGAGCCAGCGCTTCGGCACCACGGCGCTGTGCGTGGTGACGAACACGGGATCGGCGGCCCTGTCGGGGCACCTGCAGGTCCGGCTGGTCGCTGGCGCGGCTCTGTCGGCCGAGGTCGAGGGGGCGGCGCGGGAGGGCGCGGGGTCGCTGATCGAGGCGCAGCGGGTGCGGCTGGGGCCGGGCGAGCAGCACACCCTGAGCGTGCCGCTGGAGGCGGACGAGGGGCTGGTGATCGCGCGGCTGTCGGACATCGCGGGGGAGGGCGGGGCGCGCGACCACCTGGGGACGGACGACGCGGCCTTCGCGGTGGTGGCGCCGGAGCGGCCGGTGCGGGTGCTGCTCGTCGGCGACGGCCCGCTGGTGGAGCGGGCGCTGCGCGCCAGCGCCCGGCTGGAGGTCGAGGTGATGGCGCCGGAGGATTTTACGGGGCAGACCGACCGGGACGTGATGATTTTTGACGGGACCTTCCCGGCGACGATCCCGTCGGGGCGCTTCCTGGCGCTGAACCTCCCGGCCGAGAACCCGCTGGTGACTTTTTCGGGGGAGCCGGTGGCGAACCCGACGATCGCGTCGTGGGACAGGGGCCACCCGGCCTTGCTGCACCTGGATCTGGGTGCGGTGCGCTTCGGCGAGATCGTCAAGGCGACGGGCGTGGGCGCGCTGGTGCCGCTGGCGGAGTTCCGGGGTGAGGGCGGGCCGGCGGTGCTGGCGGGGCAGACGCCGTCCTGGCGAGGGCTGGTCCTGGTGCCGCCGCTCTTGCGGTCGGATCTGCCGCTGCGGGTGGCCTTCCCGGTCTTCCTCTACAACGCGCTGGGGTGGCTTAGCCCCGGCGGCGAGCGCGAGGCGGGCCACACGGTGGCGACGGGGCGGCCGCTGGCGGTGCCGGCGGGGGTCGGCGGGCGGGTCGAGGTGGTCGATCCGGCGGGGGATCGCAGCGCCGTCACGCTGTCGCGGGGGGCGACGGACGGGGTTTACCTCTTCGGGGATACGGCGCGTGCGGGCTTCTACGCGGTGGAGGTGTCGCCGCCGGCGGCCAGCGATCCGGCCAAGGTCGGCGCGGGGGGCCAGGGCGCGGGAGGCGGCGATCCGGCCAAGGTCGGCGCGGGAGGCGGCGATCCGGCCAAGGGCGGCGCGGGGGGCGGTGGTGCGGGGATCGGCGACGGGGCGGGGAGCGCGGGCGGGCGCCGGTCGATGGTGTTCGGGGTGTCGCTGGTGGATGCGCGGGAGTCGACGATCGCGCCGGTGGCGCGGATCAGCGCGCCGAGGGGGGCGGGGATCGAGGCGGTGTCGTCGGTGGAGCGCGTCGATGAGATGACGCGGGCGGCGCTGCTGGCGGCTCTGGCGATCGCGATGCTGGAGTGGGCGCTCTTCCTGTGGCGGTCGCGGTCGCGGCGGCCGGTCGGGCTAAGGTCTTCATCTTCTTCATCTTCTTCGCGTGGGGGGCTTTCGTGACGGGCTTGACGCTGCAAGATCCGGCGGCGCTCTGGCTGCTGCTCCTGCTGCCCCTGGTGTGGTGGGGGGCACTGCGGCTGGGTGTGCTTGAGCGGCCCCAGGGGCGCTCGGCGGCGGCGTGGCGGTCGCTGGTGGTGGTGGCGCTGGTGCTGGCGCTGGCGGGGCTGTCGCTCTTGAGGCGGCACGACGAGCTGGCGGTGATCTTCGTCGTGGACGCGTCGCGATCGATCGACGGCGACGGGGAGGGGTCGACGGGGGGTTCGAGGCGGGCGCGGGCCTTCGTGGCCGAGGCGCTGGCGGCGCGGCCGGAGGCGGACATGTCGGGGGTGGTGGTCTTCGGCGGGGCGCCGGAGATCGAGTCCATCGTGAGGGCCGGCGGCGAGGGGCCGCTGTGGGCGTCGCGGCCGCCTGCGGGGGGGACGGACGTGGAGGCTGCGCTGAGGCTGGCGCTGGCGTCCTTTCCGCCGGACACCCACCGCCGGATCGTGCTCTTGAGCGACGGGATCGAGACGCACGGGCGAGCGCGTCAGCAGGCGGTGGTGGCGCGCGAGCTGGGGGTGCCGATCGACGTGGTGGCGCTGCCCTCGATGCACACGGGGCCTGACGTGATCGTCGAGGCGCTGGTGGCGCCGCCGAAGGTCGAGGCCTCGCAGCCCTTCGATCTGCGGCTCCAGGTGCGCTCGCCGGCGGCGATGGATGCCACGCTGCGGCTCTACCAGGGCGATGAGCTCACCGGCGAGGTGCGGGTGAAGCTGGGGCAGGGGCTGGACGTGCTGACGGTGCCGCAGGTGCTCAAGGAGGGCGGGCTGCACCGCTTCCGGGCGGTGATCGAGGCCGACGGCGACGCGGAGCCGCGCAACAACGAGGCGCGCGCGGCCGTCGAGGTGGCCGGGCTGCCTCGCGTGCTGCTGCTGGAGGGCTACAAGGGCGGCTCGGGGCACCTGGCGGCGGCCTTGCGGGAGTCGGGCTTCGCGCTGACGGAGGGAGGGCCGGAGGGGCTGCCGGATACGCTGGAGGACATGGCGGCCTTCGACGCGATCATCCTGAGCGACGTGTCGGGGACGGATATGTCCCGCGAGCAGATGGTGTCGCTGGAGCGCTACGTGGCCGATCTGGGGCAAGGGCTGATCATGATCGGGGGGGATCGCTCCTTCGGGCTGGGTGGCTATTACAAGACGCCCGTGGAGCGGGCGCTGCCGGTGTCGATGACGCGGCAGGCGCAGGTGCAGATGCCCTCGCAGGGGATCGCGATGGCCATCGACCGCTCGGGGTCGATGGCGGGCTTCGGCGAGGTCAGCAAGATGGAGCTGGCCAAGGAGGCCGGCGTGGCGGTCGTGGAGCTGATGAAGCCGGGCGACGAGCTGGGGGTGCTGGGCTTTGACGGCATGGCCTCCTGGGTGGTGCCCTACGAGGTGCTGACGGACAAGGACGAGGCGATCCGGCGCATCGGCACGCTGCGGGCCGGGGGCGGCACGGACATCTACAACGCGCTGCGGGCCGCGCACGAGGGGATCCGCGGCGGCAGGTCCTCGATCAAGCACGTGATCCTGCTCTCGGACGGGATCTCGGAGGTCTCGGACCTGCCGGCCAAGGTGGCCGAGATGCGCCAGGACAAGATCACGCTGACGACGGTGTCGATAGGCGGCGACAGCGACCGCTACACGATGGAGAAGCTCGCCGCGCTCGGCGGCGGGCGCTACTACGAGACGGAGTCGCCCGACGCGATCCCGCAGATCTTCACCCGCGAGACGATGCTGTCGAGCCGCAGCTTCCTCATCGAGCAGCCCTTTGTCCCGGAGGCCGTCGAGGACTCCGAGGTCTTGCGCGGGATCGAGGGGCTGCCGCAGCTCGACGGCTACGTGGCCACCACCCTCAAGCCGCGCGCCACGCTGGCGCTCCAGGCCCCCGAGGGCGAGCCGCTGCTGGCGCACTGGCGCCTGGGGCTGGGCCGCTCGCTGGCCTTCACCAGCGACGCCAAGGGCCGCTGGGCGAGCGCCTGGATCACCGAGCCCTCGGTCTTTGGCCCCTTCTGGAGCCAGGCCGTGCGCTGGGTGACCCAGACCGGGGCCAGCGACGCGCTGGCGCTCTCGGCGACGCTGCGCGGCGGGGGCCTCCAGCTCACGGTCGACGCGCTGGCCGAGGGCGCGTGGCGCGAGGGCGCCGAGACGCAGGCCACGATCCTGCACCCCGGCGGCCGCCGCGAGGTCGTGCCGCTTCGCCAGATCGCGCCCGGGCGCTACAGCGCCGAGGTGGAGGCCTCGGACGAGGGGACGTGGTTCGTCGCCGTCCAGCAGCTCGTCGAGGGCAAGGAGGTCGGCCGCGCCGTCCGCGAGCTGCACCGGAGCTGGTCGCCCGAGTTCGCCCCGGCCCACACCGGCCTCCCGCTGCTCCAGGAGCTGGCCTCCAACACCGGCGGCCGCCTGGACCCGGCCCCGGCCGCCGTCTGGGCGCACCCCGACACCCCGCTGACGACGCCCCGGCCGCTGGCCCCCTGGCTGATCGCCGCGCTGGCGCTCCTGTGGCTCGTCGACGTCGCCTGGAGGCGCCTGGAGGGCTTCAAGCGCACCTCCGCCTCCGCCCCCGTCCCCCGCCCCTCCATCACCGACGCCCTCGCCCTCCCGCGCGCCTCCTCGCCTGGGCCTCCCGCCCTCCCACCCCGCGCCGCGATCTCCGCCGACGAGGGGTCCGACGAGGGCAAGGGCGAGGGCAAGAGCGAAGGTGGGGGCGAGGGCTCGGCTCCGCCCGCCGCGCCGCCCCAGTTCACCAGCCGGCTGCTGGAGGCCAAGAAGCGCTCGCGAAAGGGGTGATCGCACACTCCACCCCCTGTCCCCCTCCTCGCTGCGCAAGGAGGGGGAACGCTTGTATTACGGGCAAGGGTGGATCGCACTCCACCCCCTGTCCCCCTCCTCGCTGCGCAAGGAGGGGGAACGCTTGTATTACGGGCAAGGTGGATCGGGGGGGCTCGTTGGGTGGGCACGACGATTCGGGGGGCGGGCCGCAGGAGCCTACGCCGGGATCACTGGCCGCCTGGGGCGGGTGGCGATGTCGGCGGGGCGGGACTCGATCCACCCGAAGCCGTCATACGAGCGTCCCCGAACCATCCAGCCCGTAATACGAGCGTCCCCCCTCCTCGTGGAACGAGGAGGGGGACAGGGGGTGGAGTGCCGATCCACCCGAAGCCGCAATTGGATCATTGCGGATCTCGGTGCCCCTGCACCCCGCTCCATGTCCGCTGCCAAGGGCCCTGCGCCCGCTCTTCGCTGGAAAAGACTATGGATTACGGGTGTTTATGGTGATGGTCCGGGTGGGTCGTTGACGAGGAGGCCGCTGCTGGGTTCGACGCGAGGGTCGGCGGCGGGCGCGGTGCGCCCCTCGCTGCTCAATTCTTGGGCGCGGGGCGCCTTCGTGGGATAATCGCGAGGGAGAGATTTTTGACGCCGAGCGTGCCTGGATGAAGTGCCCGACCTGCCAACAGGAGATGGAGCTGCTCGATCCTTTCGGGGACGGCGAGCAGTACCACGTCTGCCGCGCCCACAAGCCGCCGCTGATGATCCCGGTGCGGCGCGAGGCGGCCCCGCGCGCGGAGCCCCTGGCGACGCCGGCGTTGGCGACGCGGGAGATGCCGCGGATCGACGGGGCGCTGGTGCGCGAGACCTTCCCGACGCCGATCGTGGTGGCCTACGGGCGGGTCCACGACGAGGGGCTGGGGGGGTTGGAGCGGCTGCGGGCGGTGGCGTTGACGCACCTGCTCTTGATCCAGATCTCGGCCCTGGTGCTGTGGCGCGACTTCATCGCCGGTCGAGGCCGCGACAGGGCCGTCGAGGTGGCCGTTGAGCGGCTCTCGGCGCCCTCGCCGGATCGCTGGTACGAGGTCCTCCAGGCGCTGTCCAGGGTCCAGGTGCCTGAAGGCGAGGGGGGCAGGGCGGCCTTCAGCCAGGGGTTGATGGAGGCGGCGCGGGTGCTGGACCATGGCCGCCACGGCGGCCAGCCGATCCAGCAGGCCTTGCGGGCCTTCCGGCACCGGCTGGAGCAGCAGGGTCCGTCGTGGACGGAGCAGGCGCAGGCGGGGATGCTGGGTCGGATCACGCCGGTGCTCGACGCGGCGCTGGGGCTGATGGCGCCGCTGCGCGAGGTGGTGCTGCTGCGGGATCTCGGCGAGGGGCGGATCTTGAGGCTGGTGGGGCCGTCGGAGCGGCTGGCGCCGGAGGCGACCCAGGACGATCGGCTGCTCAAGGCGCTGGGGCGCTCGCCGGTGCTGGCGCTCAACCGCACCCGCGTGCTCTCGCTGCACCCGCTGATGGTCGCGCCCGAGTCCACCAGCCTGGGCGAGCGCGACGAGGTGATGCTCTACAACGGGCACAGCGACGCGCAGGTCAGCTACCTGGGGGTCTTCGGTCGGGCGACGCGGGCGGACACGATCAGGGCGCTGTCGAAGCTGATCGACGCCGCGCCCGTCACGGGCGGGCTGTCGGCCCAGGCCAGGGCGCGCGAAGCTACGGCGCAAGTGCTGGAGGGCCTGACGGGGGCGCGTTACCTGCCCTCGATCTACCTGGAGCGGCCCTCGCTCGACGGCGCGGTGGACGCCTTCGTGGACGCGCGCGCCGAGAGCGTCTGTCTGGTCGTGGGCGAGCCGGGCAGCGGCCGTCGGTCGCTGCTCTGCAGGCAGGCGCGGCGCGCGCTGGAGGCCAAGGGCGACGCGGTGGCGCTGCTGGCGGGCCAGCGGGGGTCGGTCGAGGCGCGTCTGCGCGAGCTGCTCGGCGCGGGGCCGCAGGAGGCGCTGGTCGACGCGCTGGCGCGCTGGCGGGAGACGACGGGCGTGGGGTTGACGGTGCTGACCGACGCGCCGATGGGCGCAGGCGGGCTCAAGGCGCTGGACGACCTGGCGCTGGCGGCCCACCAGGCCAACGGGGCCGGGAAGGGGCCGCGGTGGCTGAGGATCGTGGTGACGGCGGACGCGCGGGAGGTCAAGGCGGCGATCAGCGCGTGGTCCAGGCACCACGCCACACCCTTCTTCGCGCACGCCTTCGCCTTCGCGCACTTCACCGCAGAGCAGGGCGACGTGCCCTTTCTGACGATCGGCCCTTTTTCAGACGAGCAGTCGGCGAAGGTCTACGCGTGGGCGTCGCACGTGGTGCCGCAGGGCTGCCCGGCGCCCTGGAACCAGCTCTCGGCGCAGACGCGGCGGGCGCTGCGCAAGCCGCACCTGATCTACCTGCACCACCTGGCCTTCGGGGGGGTGTCCCGGCCCGATCCCGTGGACGAGGACGGGCTGTGGCAGGCGTGGTTCGAGCGGCTCTTCGAGGGGCGCCGGGGCGGCAATGCGCTCGGGGAGGTGGCCCTCTGGCTGGTCGAGCGGTGCATGAAGGAGGGCGAGGGGGGCTTGAGCCTGTCGCGGTCGCGGCTCTTCGAGGCGAGGGCGCGCTGGATGGAGCGGCTGGGCGGGGCGCCGGACAGAATGGCGTCGAGCCTGGATCCGGTCGAGCGGCTGGAGGGCGCCGGGCTGGTGTGCGGCGACGGTCGCGGGGTGTGGGGCTGGGTGTGGGAGCCGCTGTCGACGCGGCTGATCCTGGAGGTCCTGCTGGAGCGCACCGAATGGCTCGGGGAGGAGACGCTGGATCGGTGGCTGGCGCTGCCGGCCTCCGAGTCGCTCGACGAGGCGCTGGCGATGGCCTGTCAGCGCCTCCAGCGCAGGGTGGGCGAGGGCGCGCTGGTGTCGCTGGCGCGCCGGGGGGACGCGCGCGCGATGTCGTTGCTGATCAGGGCGCTGTCGGACGCAGCTCCTGAGGACGGCGCCCCCGACGGGGCCTTCCGGGCGACGCTGGAGGGCTTGACCCAGGCCGCCGACAAGCCCTCGGCGATGGGCGCCTGGAAGGACGCGCTCCTGTGGGGGGTCGCGCCCTTGCTGTCCGGGTCCTCGGGCGCGCGTCGGCATGTGCTGGAGGTGGCCACCGGGCTGCTGGAGCGGCTGGCGGTGCTTCAGCCCGAGGAGGCCAGCCACCTGCGCGATCTGGCGCGGGCCTACCAGCAGCTCGGGGAGCTGGATTACGCCCAGGATCCCGATCGCGCCACGCGCTGGTTTGAACGCGGCGAGGACATGGCCCGGCGGCTGTCGGTGATGAAGATCGCCGCGTCGCCCAACGACAGCTCCGTCCGGCGCAGCTACCTGCTGGATCTGTCGGCCTCGTACAAGGGCATGGCGCCGATGGTGCGCCAGTTCCTCGGCGCGCTCGACGACCCCCACCGCGCCAGCATGCGCCTGCTGACGGGCACCTATCAGCAGATGGGGGACAAGCTCTCGAAGATGGACGCGGAGAAGGCGCGCGGGTGGTTCGACAAGGGGCGGGTGATGGCCGAGCACCTCCTGGAGCTTGAGCCGGACAACCTCAACCACCTGGTCGATCTGGGGAAGTCCTACCAGCGGCTCTCCGAGCTGGACGCGCGCCACGACCCCGCCCAGGCGCGGGTCTGGCTTCAGAAGCATATGGAGACGCTGCGGCGCTTGATCGATGCCGACCCCGCCGCGATCGAACACCAACGGTCGCTGGCCAGCGTCCACAACCGCATCGGGGAGATGGAGGAGGCCTCGGATCTCAAGGCCGCCCGACGGTGGTACGAGAAGGCCCTGGAGCTGCGAAAGGCGCTGTCGGAGGCCCACCCGCAGGACGCGGGGCTGATGGCCGAGCTGTCGAGCTCCTGCCACCGGATGGGGCGCCTGGAGAGCCAGCTCGACCCCGACAAGGCGCGCGGGTGGTTCGAGCGGGATCTGTCGCTCTGCGCCCGGCTGGTGTCGCTGGCGCCCGACGACCTCGACCGCCAGCGGAACCTGGCCGTGGTCTACTTCCGCCTCGGGGAGCTGGACGCCGGTCGGACGCCGATCCGGGCGCGCAGCTACCTGGAGAAGGACGTGGCCATCTCCGAGAAGCTCTCGCTGGCTCGCCCCGAGGACGGGCGCATCCTGGAGGGGCTGCTGGCCTCCTACGCGCTGCTGGTGACCCTGGATGAGCCGGGCAACCCGCCGCGCGCGCACGCCTGGGCGCTCAAGCGCCTCGACGCGGCGCGGCGCCTCAAGGAGCTCAACCCGACCGACGCGCCCACCATCCAGCGCCTGGCCGAAGCCTACGGGCAGCTCGGCGAGCTGGACATGGAGCGCCACCCGGCCAGAGCGGCCGAGTGGTTTGAGCTGCTGCGGGCCACCCTCGATCAGCTCTGCGCCCGACGCCCCGAGGATCCCGCGCTGTGGCGGCAGCTGACGCGCTGCTATCAGCGCCTCGGGGCGCTCTCCCAGGCGCAGGACCCCGATTCGGCGAGGCGCTGGCTGATCGAAGGCATCAAGGCCAACGAGCGCCTCATGGCGCTGGTCCCCCAGGACACGCAGCACCTGCTGGATACGGCGGCGCTCTACGCCGCCATGGCGACCGTCGAGGCCGGCACGTCGGCCCAGGAGAGCGCGTGGCTGGGCAAGGCCCTGGCGCTGCTGGACCGCCGCCTGGAGCGCGCCCCCGGCGATCCCATGGCGATGGCGCCGATCGTCCAGCTCTGCGACCGCCTCGCGGAGATCGACGGCCGCGTCAACCCCAAGCGGGCCGACACCTGGCGGCTGCGCAGCGCCCTGACCCGCGCCGCGCTCGTGCCCATCAACCCCGACCGGGAGACCTTCGAGGGCAGCGTGCAGGCGATGATGGCCGCGTCGGGCCTCAACGACGATCTCCAGGAGGTCTCACGGCGCTGGCTTGAGGCCAGCATCGACGGCCTGGAGCAGATCATCGCCGTCGACCCCAAGAACGCCGATCACCAGCGCAACCTGGCCGTCTGCCGCGTCCTGCTCGGCGATCTGGAGATGCCCAAGAACCCCGACCTGGCCGTGCGCCTCTACACCAAGGGCCTCGCGCGCGTCGAGCGACAGGCCGCCCTGGAGCCGCTCAACGTCGTCTACCTCCACGATCTGGCCCAGATCTACATGCGCCTGACCCGCTACGAGCGCGCCCACCGCCCCAGCAAGGCCCGCGACTGGAACGAACACCAGGTCAGCGCCCTGGAGCGCCTGCTCGCCCTGGAGCCCGACCGCCCCCGCACCCTCAAGGCCATGGCGCAAGCCTGCGAGGACATGGGCGAGATGCTCTCCCAGACCCACCCCTCCAAGGCGACCCCGTGGTTCGCCCGCGCCCAGACCCTGCGCGAGCGCCTCGGGACCTGATCGACCCGCTCCCGCCCGCGCCCATGGCCCCCGCGCGGGCTTGTCTCTGCCCCTGAATCCATGTATGACGCTCCGGTCGACCTCGCCCTGGTGGCCGCCGCCGCGCCGCAGGCCGGCCTCCTCAAACTCCCCCGAGCGCGCCCCATGACCATGATCACCAAGGCTGTCCTGGACCTGATGCAATGCGCCGCCTGCGCCCACCCCGAGCTGGGCATCGGCACCCGCCGCGAGCCCGAGCTGGTCTGCCAGGGCTGCGGCGAGCGCTACCCCTTCGTCGACGGGATCGTCGACATGGTCCCCCGCAGCGCCGTCCACAAATACCGCTACTACCGCACCGACACCCTCCTCAACCTCATCGCCCCCCTCTACGACCTCGCCTCGCCCATCGTCAGCCTCCTGATCTGGAAGTGCCCGCCGCTGCGCTACGTCGACATGGCCCACCGCGCCGTCGGCCGCAGCATCGGCGGCGCCTACGTCGAGTGCCCCATCGGCACCGGGCTCGTCCTGGGCCACATCCGCGCCGAGCACGTCGCCGGCCCCCTCATCGGCATCGACTCCTCCTGGAAGATGCTCCAGAAGGCCCGCAAGCGCTTCGAAGCCCTCGGCATGCTCGACCGCGTCACCCTGATGCGCGGCGACCCCGAACACCTCCCCATCCGCAGCGGCGCCATCCGCTCGCTCCAGTCCGTCAACGGCCTGCACACCTTCCACGAGCGCAAGCTCGTCCTCAAGGAGTTCGACAGGCTCATGGAGCCCGGCGGCTTCATCTCCGGCAGCGCCCTGATCCGCGGCCACGGCGCCGTGGCCGACATGATCCTCAACCAGTACGAGCGCTACGGCGTCTTCCCCATGCTGCGCAGCCGCGCCTTCATCCTCACCGAGCTCCGCGAGATGCTGGCCTACCCCCGCCTCCAGCACGAGACCTACGGCGCCGTCCTCTTCTTCTCCACCCACAAGCCCGACTCGACACCCCAAACGCCCGGCTGATACGGAACCACGTTTGAAGCACTTTCATCTTGGGCTCCCTGGTGGCCCAAAGTGTAAGTGGCTTGAGCGTGGTTCCGGCTGACCCCAAGGCGCCGCACCCGCCAGGAGCGCGCTCCCCGCGCTCCCTCCAGGCATGCTCCCCGGCTTCTCCCCCGAGGACCTCGCGCGCTCCCTCCGGGCATGGTTTTGGGCTACGCCACAAGGATCTCGCGCGCCCTCCTGGATCGCCACCTCGTCGTGTAAGTCTATGTTTTGAAATCGGATTTGGCTGCCCTGGCGAGGCCCCTCTTCAGGCTCGGGCGCACCTCTCGGCTGAGGTGGGCCTCCTCGGCAGGCGGCCTCCCCGACCGCTGCGGCCGGGGAGGCCGGGCCTACTTCGGCAACCCGAGGGTCGAGTAGCCCGTCTTGCCCACCACGATCTGCCGGTAGGCCACCAGCCGCCGCAGCGCCACGTCCACCTCGGGGTGGCGCTGGCCCAGCGCCGCCAGCCGCGCCCGCCTCAAAAAGAGCAGCGTCGTGTCCCGCGTCGCCCGCACCGTCGCCCGCACCGGCGAGCGCGTCAGGCTCGACACCGTCCCGAAGAAGTCGCCCTCGCGCAGCGTCGCGACCACCTGGCTGCTGGCCTCCTGATCGTGCTTGACCACCACCTCGCCCCGCGCGATCAGGTAGAGCCCCTCGCTGGCCTGGCCCTGGCGCATGATCGTCTGATCGGCCCCAGCCTCGACGCGCTTGAACTCCGTCGCCAGCGCCGCCCGCTCCTGACCGTTGAGCGACATGAAGAGGCTACTGCCGGCCAGCAGGTTGTTCAGCAGCCGCTCGTGGTAGAAGTTCCACAGCACTTGCCAGATCGTCGGATCCTTCTCGGCGATCTTCGCGATCAAGCTCTGCGGGATCTCCAGCAAGGCCACCGGCGTCTCGGCCCGCACGACCACCTTGGGCTCCTGGCCCGTGAGCAGCTCGAACTCCCCGAAGAACTCCCCCCGGCCCATCTGCGCCAGCGCCAGGATCCCGTCCGGCGTCCGCCGCTCGATCCGCACGCTGCCGCTCAAGATGATCGAGAGCGTGTTGTGGCGCACGTTCTCCTGGATGATGCACTCGCCCTCGCGCACCCGCCGGACGTTCATCCGCTTGAGCAGCGTCATGAAGGTCCCCGGCGGCAGCCGCGAGAAGAGCGGCGTGTTCGGGATCTCCACCCCCTCGATCACCATCGACGGGTCTTCTTCCAGATCCACCGGATCCTCGTCCGGCTCCGCCGCCGCCGCCGGCCTCCCCGTCACCATGGGGGCCGACTGGTCCAGCACGTTCTGGATGGACCCCCGCACCAGATCCTCGATCCCTTCGAAGCCCTCCGTCGACCCCTCGACGCTGAACGCGTCGTCGCTGCCCTCCAGCGCCTCGATAAGGTCCGCCTCGTCCAGCTCGATCGTCTCGCCGGGCCGCTCCACGAGCGCGACCGCCCGGCGCCGATCGGGCAGCTGGAGGTCCTCCAGCTCCTCGACGCCGATCTCGTTGATCGCGTCGTCGGCCGTCAGCACGATCACCTCCTCGGCCTCGGCCGGCGGCGCCTCGATGACGCTGACCACCCGGCTCGGCGCGTTGGCGCTCTGCTGGTTGGCGAAGAGGCGCGCCAGAAAGAGCTTCGTCTCAAAGTGCCCAGGGTCGATCTCGAAGACCGCCCGACAGGCCGCGATCGCCTCCAGCTCAAGACCCTCCTCGCTCAACAGCCTCGCCGCCGCGTTGTACGCCCCGACCGCCTGCGCCGCCTGACCCTGGGTCCGCCAGAGCGCCCCCAGCCTCAAGTACGCGTCGATGTTGCGCGGATCGGCCGCCAGCAAGCGCTTGTAGTGCGCGATGTGTTCTTCCATGTGCCATCACCTCGCTCTCGTCCTGCGGCACTCTACCACGGAACGCCGCGTGGCACAGCCACAAGCCCGCCCCGGACGCGCGCATCAAGGCCCGAGGCGTCGGCGAGCTTGAAGGCGGGATCGCGGTGGGAGTACCATCGCCCGGGCGAACGACGGCGATTCAAGGCGAGCAGCGGCTCAGGAGGGCTTGTGGTGTTGAAGGGGTTTCTAAAGGCGAGCGCGGTGGCGTGGCTGGCGATCAACTTGGCCGGGTGCTGTTGCGGGACTCTCTCCGACTTCGAGCCGGCCTCCGGAGGCGGCCCGCCCCTTGAGGAGCCCGAAGACCCGCTGACCCCCGGCGAGGCCGGCGACGACGACACCCTCTCCGAGCGAGGGAACCGGGAGGTGTCCTCGTTCAGGCGAGCCAAGACGCACGTCGACGAGATCTACGCCGGCCAGGAGGTCACCTTCTACTGCGGCTGCGAGTACGCCAAGGACACGGTCCAGCTCAGCACCTGCGGCTACAAGCCGCGCAAGAACTCCAAGCGCGCCAAACGACTCGAGATTGAGCACATCGTGCCCGCCCAGGTCTTCGGCGAGTCGACGCGGGCCTGGCGAGAGGGCAACCCCGAGTGCCTCGACAGCAAGAAGGCCCCCTACGAAGGCCGCCGCTGCGCCGAGAAGATGTCTGCGGCCTTCAGGTACATGGAGGCCGACCTCTACAACCTCCGCCCCGCCATCGGCGAGGTCAACGGGGACCGCTCGAACTACCCGCCGACCATCATCGAAGGCGAGGCCCGCGAGTACGGTCAGTGCGACGTCGAGATCGCAGATCAGCAGTTCGAGCCGCCCCCGCATGTGCGCGGGGACATCGCGCGGACCTACTTCTACATGGACTGGGCCTACCCCAACCGCGGCATCCTGACCGCCGAGAGCCGCGCCATGTTCGAGCAGTGGGACAAGGAAGACCCCGCCGACGACGCCGAGCGAGCCTGGGCCGCCAAGGTCGCCCAGGTTCAAGGCAACAAGAACCCCTTCATCAAGTGATCAACCCGCCCGCGCCTGAAGTCGCGCCGAAGGCCGCAGGCCAGGATCGCGGCCAAAGTCGCCGCAGGCGCCTCCGGGCGCTGATCTGGCTCTTTGTCACTGTCACCGTGGGGGTCGTCGCCGTGCTCTGGATCGCCCGCTTCATGCTCTTCGCCCGACACGCCACCTCCCCCGACGACTCGATCGCCGCCCGAGTGCCGGGCCTGGAGCGGCTCTGGATCAAGTCGCCGGAGGGGCCTGTCGAGGCGTGGCTGCTGCCCGGCAAGGGGGCCTCGGCCCAGACACCCGGGCCCGCCGTGATCTTCGCCCACGGCAATGCGGAGCTGATCGAGCACTGGCCGCCGATGATGGAGCCCTACCGCCAGCGCGGCCTCAGCGTCCTGCTGGTCGAGTACCGCGGCTACGGGCGCTCGGCCGGCTCGCCCTCCGAGGCCGCCATCGCCGAGGACTTCGCCGCCTTCTACGACCTGCTCGCCGCCCGCCCCGAGGTCGACCCCGACCGGATCATCTTCCACGGCCGATCGCTCGGCGGCGCCGCGGTCTGCGCCCTGGCCGCGCGCCGCCCACCCGCCGCGCTGATCCTCCAGTCCACCTTCACCCGCTTCACCGACATGGCCGCGACCTGGTTCGTCCCAGCCTTCATGATCCTTGACCCCTTCGACAGCCTCGGCGTCGTCCAGCGCCTCGACCGCCCCACGCTCGTCTTCCACGGCCGCCTCGACACCCTCATCCCCCACAACCACGGCCAGCGCCTCGCCGCGGCCTCGCCGCGCGCCCGGCTCGTCTCCTACGACTGCGGCCACAACGACTGCCCGCCCGACTGGGGCCACTTCTGGGCCCAGATCGACGCCTTCCTGCGCGACGCCGACATCCTCCCCGAAACCCCGCCCTGAAAACCCCCGCTCGTGCGCGAGGCTACGGTCGTGGATCATCGCTCAGAGATCGTCGCTCAGAGATCGTCGCCGAGCCCCTTGGTGGACTTGTTGAGCAATTCTTGCTGCTGGCGTCGGCGATCCTCCTCCTCACGGCGCCGCTCGGCCTCCTGGCGAGCGACCTTCTGTCGAATCATCTCCTTGATATCGCTCACCTTTTTCTGGTGGGCGCGGGAGGCGTTGGCGATCGTGAGGGTCGAGCTGCTCTGCACGCTCCCCATGGCATAGGACTGGAAGCGGGACTCCACCTCGAGCTCGGCCTCGCCGTCGCTCCACGTCCAGGTGCCCTTGTGCTCGACGCCGAGGATCTGGACGTCGTCGGGCGTGTGGGCGGAGGTCGGGGGGCCGTAGCGCCCCTTGAGGGTGTTGAGCAGGGTTTGCTCGGCGGCGACGTGGGTGGTCAGGTCCGCCAGCGGCTCCATGGCGCAGATCATCTGGGAGAGCGCGTCGTCGACGGCGAAGTCGAGGGTGCAGGAGGTCGGGAAGGCGCCCAGCGTCGTGGCGACCTCAAGGCGGAAGCCGGGCATCGGCTCGCCCTGGCCGATCTGGCCGATGTTGAAGTTGAGCGCGTCGAAGTCAGGGGAGATGACCTCGGGATCGAGCCTCGTGGCGGCGGCGATCTCGGGCAGCGCGGCCAGGGCCTGCGCCTCGCTCATGCCGAAGGAGAGGCCCTTGAGGCCCGTGGCGACCGGCAGGCAGGGGGCGCCATTGCACAGCGGGGCGGCCTGGGGGAGCTCCTCCCCCCTCTCGGGGTTGCTCACCATCACGAAGGTCACCATGGCGACGAAGGCCAGGAAGATCGCGAAGACGAGGGCGATCACCTTGGTGTGGGAGGTCGCGCCGTCGGTCGCCGGCGCATCGGGCAGGGGCAGGAGCGCGCCCGGCGGTCGGTGCTGGTGGCCGATGATGTCGAGGTCGAAGGTGGCCGGGGCGTGCTTGACAGGGTGTTCGGGGCGCGCAGCGTCGCCGTAAGACGAGGCGAACGCGCCCCAGCCCTCCTCGATCGCGGATGAGGCGAGGGGGGCCGACCTGGCCTCCTCGACGTGCCACTCGTGAGGGGGAGGGCCGTCGAGGAGGTCGAGGGCGGGCCGATCGCGCTCTGGGGCGCTCGACAGGGGGGCAGCGTGGGGGAGGTGGAGCGCCTCGCGCTCGCGGCGGAGGGCGTCGACGGCGGCCAGGACGTCGAGGCGCAGGCGGCCGGCGTCGCGGGCGCGGGTGGCTGGATCGGGGGAGAGCATTCGATCGAGCAGGGCGCGCGTCATGGGGTGGACCTTGACGAAGGGCGCCCAGTCGAGGCGGTTGGAGTAGTCCAGCAGGGTGTCGGGCTCGCGGCGAGTCAGCAGGCAGACGGCCATGGCGCCGAGGCCGTAGATGTCGCTGGCGGGCTCGGCGCGGCTCTGGAATTGCTCGGGGGCCATGAAGCCGAAGGTCCCGGCCACCGTCGAGCCGCCCGTGTCGGGGTCGGTGACGGCGTCGCGGACCGAGCCGAAGTCGATCAGCACCAGCGCGCCGTCGCTGGCGCGGCGCATCACGTTGTTGGGCTTGATGTCGCGGTGGATCACGGGCGGGCTGAGGGTGTGGAGGTAGTCGAGGATCGAGAGCAGCTCGGCGACGATCAACAAGACCTCGTCCTCGCGGGTGCGGCTATCGCTCTGCTCGTCGGTCAGGGTCTGGCCCTCGATGAACTCCTGGACGAGGTAGAGCGACAGGTTCTTGCCGACCCCGGCGGTGAAGTCGTCGATGCAGGCCGGGATGCCGGGGTGATTGAGCTGGCGCAGGATGCGCGACTCGCGCTGGAAGAGGGCCTTGGTCTTCATCGAGTCGATGCGGCGAAAGGGCAACTCCTTGATCGCCACCGTCAGACCGTCCGCGACCCGCTCGGCGCGGTAGGTGATGCCCGAGGCCCCCTGGCCGACCACCCTGTCGAGGCGGTAGCGGCCGTCCAGCAGCGGCGACAGGCCGCAGGATGGGCATGGCCCCTCGGAACGCTGACCCTCGGAACGCTGACCCTCGGGGAGCAGGCCTTCGGGGAGCAGGCCTTCGGGGAACTGGCCCTCGGGGCGTTGCTCCTCGGGGCGATGTACCCCGTGGCGCTGGTTTTCGGCGTTGGTCCCTGCGATAGGCTCTCCGCAGCTCCCACAGATCATGGCGTCTCCTTTTGCATCTGCGCGCCCCATGGGAACATCATGGGCCGCTCCTGGCTTCGATCCCAGGCGTTCGCGTCGCCAAGGTTGTAATGGAGGTTCGATGAAGATCTACAAGCCCCCCGCGCCGATTGAGCATACCTCGGGGATCTCGAGCGTCTTTCTGGCCGGATCCATCGAGATGGACAAGGCCGCGCCGTGGCAGTCACAGGTCGAGGCGGCGCTGGCCGATCTGGACATCATCATCATGAACCCGCGTCGGGAGGCCTGGGACGCCTCCTGGCGCCAGAGCATCGACGACGACAACTTCCGGGGGCAGGTCGAGTGGGAGCTGGAGGGGCTGGAGCGGGCCACCTGGATCGCGGTCCACTTCGATCCGGCCACGAAGTCCCCGATCACCCTCCTGGAGCTGGGCCTCTTCGCCAGCAGCGGGCGCCTGATCGTGAGCTGCCCGCCCGGGTTCTGGCGTCGAGGCAATGTGGAGGTGGTCTGCGCCCGCTACGGGGTGCCGCTGCTGGACGACCTCGACGCGCTGATCCCGGCGCTGCGCGAGCGCCTGGGCCGGCCCCCGACCTGCGGCGGGGTTCGGGGCATCGATCACGTCCAGCTCGCCATGCCGGCCGGCGCCGAGGCGCAGGCCAGAGCCTTCTACGGCCAGGGCCTCGGCTTGCGCGAGCTGCCCAAGCCGGCGGGCCTGGCGGGCCGGGGCGGGTGCTGGTTCGCGGCAGGACAGGCCCAGATCCACCTGGGCGTCGAGGCGGACTTTCGACCGGCTCGCAAGGCGCACCCGGCGCTGCTCGCCGGCGACCTGGAGGCCGCGATCGCCCACCTGGAGGGCCTCGGGATCGAGGTGCGCCGCGACGAGGCGATCGCCGGGGTGCGCCGCTTCTTCGTCGACGATCCCTTCGGCAACCGCGTCGAGGTGATCCAGGACGCCGCCCCGCGCCGCCCCCACACTGTCAGCTAACTTGTTGAAAAATCTGGAAAAATCTGGACTATCGGGTCAGACCTCGACCAGCGGCGCGAAGCCGCCCATCGGGGTGCGCATGTTGGTCGTCTGCCCCCGATAGAGCCGCGCGAAGCTGCCCAGCACCTCGCCCCGATAGGTGAACAGCCGCACGTCGTACTTCATCTCGGCGCGCCGCGTGCCGTCGTCCAGGGCGCGGCGGCCCGGCTCCACGAGGCGCTGGGCGACGTAGCCGCCCTGAAGGATGCGCGCGAAGGTCTTGCGCGTCAGACCCTCACCCGACCACGCCGCCCGGCTGCCGAAGCCGTCCACGGGCTTGAAGAAGAGGTCGCGCCGCCTCGCCCAGAGCGCCTCGTCCTCGGAGCCCACCGCCACCGTCTCGGGGACGTGCTTCGACAGCAGCGCGGCGCGCGCCGGGTCGAGCCCGAGCGACTCCAGCCGCGCGGCGTCGGACCACGCGATGAGGTTGGACTTGCGCGCCATCAGCGCGTGCGCCCTCGGGTGCGGCGACAGCACCACCCTCCCCCCAAGCCAGGCCGCCCGCAGCGGCGCCAGCACCTCGCCCTCCAGGTAGAAGTCCGTCAGGCGGTTGTAGACCATGTCCACCGCGCGACCGCCGAGCATCACCTCCCCACCCGACCCCAGGCTCAGCGCCTCGGGGGCCGCGATCTCGGCCTCGATCCCCGCGCGCCTCAACACCGCCGCGAAGCGCAAGAACTCCGGGTGAAGGAACTGCGCCTCCGGCGCCTCGTCCACGATCGCGATCCGCCCCGGCGACCCCGGCCGCCCCGCGAGCCGCCACTCCTCGACGAACATCTCCACGATCCGCGACTCCAGACTCTCCTGGTCGCCCCCCACCTCAAGCAGGCCGCCGACGCTGGAGCACCACCGCTGCGACCCGCCCGCCAGCCCGCCGAGCATCAGCAGCCCGCCCGCGTTGGTGTTGACCTCGATGAGCCGCGGCCCCTCCTGGCCGATGTGGAAGTCGTAGCCGAACATCACCCCCGGGTGACCCGGATCGTGGCGCGCGATCTCAGGGGCCTGCGCCAGCGCCGCCTCCTGCCAGCGCGGCGAGGCCGCAAGCGCCTCGATCACCTCGACGACCGCCTCCATCGCCTCTCTGTCCTGCCGATTGATGAACACGGGCTCCGAGGCGAAGGGCGCCCCACCCATCTCCGCTGGCAAGGACACGGCCGCCTGATCCCGGCCCACATGGATGCAGTGACAGCTCGTGTTGAGGTCGGCGGCGTTGAGGGTGTGCGTCATGGGTCGGGCCTCCTTCGAATGGGGTTGATCGCGGCGGAGCGCGATCTTCAATCGTCAATCGTCGATTTACGATTTAGTGGGTTCCTTGTCAAGCCCTCGGCTCAAAAGTAGTCGGCCCCGGAGACCTCGAAGGTCGCCGCGAGGGCTTGCGCGTCTTCTCCGAGCCGCTCGTCGACGCGGATCATGGTCAGCCCCTTGCGCGGCTTCTGTTCGAAGTGTCCGCCGAGGGCCGCGCCGGGGTCGATCCACGTGGACAGGCGCGGGGCGCCCAGCGCCGCGATGGCGCGCAGGGCGGCGTCCCGATGCTGGGCGGCTCGCCCTTCGGGGTCGCCGCCCTCGTCGAGCAGCGCGATCTCGATGGGGGCGACGACCTCGTCGTCGAGCTGGACTCTGGCGTAGCCGATCTCTGCGCCCTCGTCATCGCTGATGGAGAAGAGGCGGTTGTCGGGCTCCTTGATGAGGCTGTAGCGCCAGTAATCGAGGTCGCGAGCGAGGGTCAGCGGAGCGCGCTGGCCGTGCCGGGTCCAGGCCGCCGAGAGCAGGTCGAGGCGGGCGGCGGGGTCGATGGGGGTCAGCCGCAGGCGCGGCCCGCTCTCGGCCAGCGCCGTCGGGTTGGCGCAGGTGTGGTTGAAGCTCGCGCAGGGGACGAAGCCCATCCGGCCGTAGTAGTCCTGGCCGATGTCGGAGAAGAGGAGGCCGACGCCCGCCCCCTGGCGCCGCTGAAGCTCGATGACGTGCCGGCACAGGCGCTCGGCGTGGCCCTGGCGCCGCGCGTCGGGGCGCGTGTGGACGGAGCCCAGGCCGAAGCCCGGCACGATGCGCCCGCGCAGGTCGAAGGCCAGCTCTTGCAGCCCGAGGCCGGCGGTCACGACGCCCTCGACCGTCAGCACCCACCAGCGGGCGCGCAGGTGTCGCGCCGAGCCCTGGCGCCGGGCGAGGAAGCCTTCCATGTCGAGGCCGCCGCCCCAGACCTCGTGGGCATTGCGCCATGCGGCCGTGCGTTCGTCGGTCGAGGCGAGGTGGATGGAGAGGTTCATTGTGAAATACCGCGGCTTGTCTGTAGGTTGTCCGGGTGAACCCGGAGGCCCTTGGAGGTTGAGATGGCAGACATGAGGAGAGTGGCGTTGATCTTCGGCGGCGTGGCCCTGGTTGGCGTGAGCGCGAACCTCGCGGTGCGCGCGATCCGCAAGTTCGTCAAGAAGAAGGAGAAGCTCGGCACCCAGGACGCGCTGGTGGGTCAGGAGTGCCTGATCACGACGCTGGAGGTGACCGAGACCTTCGGGCAGGCGAGCTTCAACGACGGCGGCGCCGGGTTGATCCTCTCAGTGCGGTGCCCGAGCCCCAACAAGCTTGAGCGCGGTCAGGCCGCCCGGATCGTCAGCTACAACGCCAGCGCCGGGACCTACGAGATCGAGCCGGCCTGAGCCCGCCCGGCGCTGTCCGCAAGGCCCGGCCCTCCTGCCGGCGCCTCGCCTCAAGCCTCTCCCGACAGCGCGGGCCCGAGGCGCTTCTCGATGGAGGCCTTGAGGCGGTCGCCGTCGACCCCGATGGCCCTGGCCATCATCCCGAGCTTGATCGTGATCTTGACCTGCGTGTCGGTCACGACGATGTCGCCGCTGACGCCGGTGCCCTTGAGTTCGGCGCGCGACCCATTCCACTCGGCCTTGACGCCGTACTTCTTCATCATCTCCTCAAAGGCCCCGACCTTCTCGCGGGCGCCTGCGACGCCGAGGTTGTGGGCCTGGGTCACGACCACATCAGACATGGCTCTCCTCCTGGGTTGCGCGGCGCTCACCTGGCGCCTGAAGTCCCCCGATCATGTCACGAATCCGCCGTCCTTGACCAGCCCCGGCGACTTGAGGCAGCTTTGCTCAGTCAAGGTAACGACGCCCAACGCCCCACGCTCCTCGCACCGCCCCCCCTGCGGGGACGGGCTCGTCGGGTGGGGCTGGAAGCGCGGTGCGGGCTGCGCCCACCGGGCGCAGGCCGGCGCAAGGCTGACAGCGATTCGCAGGGGCGAATCAGCGCGTCGAAGTGGGCCTGTGGATTGGGATTTTCACGCCCCCTGGTGTCGATCTGGGCCGCCCGCTGGCCTGCGACCGACAGGGCGCAGCCCACCCGCGCTTCCAGCCCCACCCGACGAGCCCGCCCAACGGGCGGTGCGAGGAGCGTGGGGCGTTCGTCTTCGCTGAGCATACCTGGCGACTTGAGGCGGCGTCGGCCCGCTCGCCATTGCGAGCCCGCGCGCGCCGATCTACTCTGAGCGAGCGCGACGCGCTCGGTGGACCGGGCGGCGCGCTGTGCGGGCACAACGAGGGTCGGAGGGACGGGCTGATGAGAGACTTTGTCGGGGTGGTGGCGCTGGTGCTGCTGGGGTTGGCGGGGTGCAGCGACACGGTCGAGGAGCCATCGCCTGTCAACGACGACACCCCCGACGCGGGGGACGACGTCCCCTTCGAGCCGCCCACGCCTTGCGACGACGACAGCGAATGCGCCCCCGCGGAGGTCTGCGTTCCCTGCGCGGGCCCCTCGTGCGAAGGGTGCAAGGACTGCGTCCAGGGGTGCGCGCCCCACGCCTGCCCCACCGAGCCGCAGCCCGCCTGCGACCAGGGGCGGCCAGATTGCGGCGAGGGCGCTCTGGCGGTGGTGCGCGACGGCTGCTGGGTGTGCGTGGACGGGATGACGTGCGAGGACGACCCGACGCCTCCCCCGGTGAGGTGCCAGGTTGACGCCGAGTGCCCGGCGACCGACTACTGCGATCCTTGCGCCGGCTCCTCGTGCCCGGAGTGCGACGACTGCCTGGCGGGGTGTCTGCCCCACGCCTGCGAAACGCAACCCGAGGCGGCCTGCGACGAGGGGCGGCCAAATTGCGGCGATGGCAATCTGGCGGTGGTGCGCGACGGCTGCTGGGTGTGCGTGGATCGGCGGACCTGCCGGCCTGCCAACGTCGAGCGGGATCTGCGCTGCGACGACGGGGATGCGCTCGTCTGCAATCAAGAGCCGCCGACGTGCCAGGACTTCGAGATCCTGTCGATCCAGAGCGGGTGTTTCGAGTGCGTCAACCCGGAGACCTGCCGGCCCTGGGGGGAGGCGCAGTGCCGCCGGGACGCCGAGTGTCCGAACGACGCCCGCTGCGACGAGTGCGCGTCGAGCTCCTGCCCCAACTGCGAGGACTGCGTGCCGGCCTGCGCGCCCCACGCCTGCGAGACGGCGGAGGCGGCCTGCGACGAGGCGCGGCCGGAGTGCGATCAGGGCGTGGCGGTGGTGCGCGATGGCTGCTGGGTGTGCGTCAGCCTGGACACCTGCGAACCCATCGAGGACGATCGCCTGACGACCTGCGACGAGGGCCCGCTGGAGTGCGATCAGCTCCAGCCCGACTGCGAGGATTTCGAGATCGTGGCGGTGCAGGACGGCTGCTGGGTGTGCGTCAACCCGCTGACCTGCCGACCCTGGGGCGAGCCGGGCTGCGCGACGGATCTGGACTGCGCCGACAACGAGGACTGCAACGGCTGCGGGACGAGCTCCTGCCCCTTCTGCGACGACTGCGTGCCGGCCTGCACCAGCCACATGTGCCCCACCGAGGAGGTGCTTGACTGCTTCTGCTCGCGACCGGATTGCGGCTTTGAGGGGGTGGCGGTGATCCAGGCGGGGTGCTGGGTGTGCGTCGATCCCTTCTCCTGCGAGGAGACGCAGGCGGTCTGCGAGTAGGGATCACCAGATCTTGAGGGGCTCAAAGAAGGTCAGCCCGACCATGGGCATCAGGAAGGCTTCTTGCCGGAGGTCGAGCGAGCGGCCCAGGAGCAAGAGGCGAGCGTCGACGGCGACGCTCAAGGCCACCATGGCCTGGGTGGTGCCGGCCTCGTCGCGGAAGCACTGGCCCGTGCACACGAAGAGGGTGGTCTGCGCGAAGGCGCCGGCAGGGCTGAAGCCCAGCGTGTCGCGGCGCAGGACGAAGGGGGCGAGGCTGGCGCCGAAGCGGGCCTCCAAGGCCACGAACTCGTAGATCCCGAGCACGGATCCGTCGAGCCCAAGCGCTATCTCATTGTAATCATTTGAGAACTTCGTTCGGACGTGTCCGCCTGCCGTGGCGCCAGGGCCGTGGTTGTCGCCAGCGGCGAGGCCGAGGCGGAGGTCGACGGCGATGGGGGCCGCTTCGCGGGTCAGCGACGAGGCTGGGCCGCCGGAGAGGCCGCCGAAGCAGCCGGTCGCCAGAGCGCAGAGCGCGACGATGAGGGCGGCGCGGGCGCAGTCGGGCGTCTGCGAGCCGCGGGTCGCGTCGGGCGCGTGGTCGCGAGCCGCGTTGGAGGTCGAGGGGTTCAGAAGCCATTCGGAAATGAAAGACCGAGTTGTGGGAGGGCGAAAGGGGTCAGATGTGGATTGGACGAGGAAGGACTGGGGCAGCGCCCCGTCCGAGGCAGCGCCGCGCCCAAATGAGTCCGAGCCGCAGATGGCCTCTTTCGACCCCCACAACGACGGTCTGGAGTTTCCGAATGGCTTCTCAGAAGCTGCCCGTGGTCGGGCGGCTTGAGGGCAAGGTGCGGGGGCTCCTGCGGCGCGTGACAGGGCTCGTGACGACGGGCAGCGCGGCGATGGTGGGGCGCGAGGTGGGCAGCTGGCTCTCGGCCGTGTTGGGTCGGCGCGCGGCGTTGTGATCCGAATCGACGAGGTCGGATTGGAGGGGCGGCGAGTCGCACGGGCGGTTGATGGTCCCACAGGCGTTGCGCGCGGGCGGAGCCTTGCTCGCCTCGGCTTCGTGGAGCGGGAGCAGGCGGCCGAGGATGGCCATGTGCTGGCGCATCTGCTCCGCGGTGCGGTACCGCCGGTCGGGGTCGCGCTGCAGGGCCTTGATGATGATCGCGCCCAGGGGGTCGGCCAGGGGCGTGTCCTTGGGATCGGGGAAGCGCCCCTGGACCTTGTGCTCGATGATGCTGGCGTTGTTCAGGCCGTTGTAGATGTTCTGGCCGGCGAGCATCTCGTAGAGGAGCTGCCCGACGGTGTAGAGGTCGGTCGCCGGGGAGAGTTGCCCGCGCAGCAGCTGCTCGGGGGCCATGTAGGGCAGGGTGCCCATCGCCATCCCGCCGATCGTCAGGCGCGGCAAGGTGGTGTCGAGGTGACGGGCCAGGCCGAAGTCGAACACCTTGACGAAGTAAGGGTCGCCGGCCTGTCGGCACAGGAAGATGTTCGAAGGGGTCAGGTCCCGGTGGATGATCCCCTGGTCGTGAGCCTCGGTCAAACTCTGGAGGATCTGCGCCGCGATCCGCAGCGCCAGCGCCGCCGGCAGCCGCCCCCTCTGTCGGATGAAGGCCTCCAGCGGCTCCCCCTCCAGCAGCTCCATCGTGTAATAGAGCACCTCGCCGTCCCAGCCGAGCGCGTCGACGGCCACCGTGTGTGGGCTCTTCAAGCACCGGATCAGCTCCACCTCCCGGGTGAAGCGAGCCCGCGAGGTCGGCTCGTCGGCGAGCCTCGGCAGCAGCGTCTTGAGGGCCACGTCCCGGCCGCCCTCCAGCGGCAGCGCGCGGAAGACGACCCCCATGCCCCCCTTGCCGATCTCTTCCAAGATGAGGAAGCGACCGTCGACCACGTCTCCAGGTTCGAGAACTCGCATCAGCCTGGTCCTCTCCCGCCCCGAGCGGGGTCATGATGTCTGTGCGCTCGCCGCCCTCATGGTTTGGAGCCCGTGGTCTTCGTTGTCGATGCTGTTTCTTTGTTCAGTATTCGTCGGATGGGGTGGGGCGCACGTCGAGCGCTCGCCGCATGGGCGGGTCTGAGGGGGGTGATCGTGGACTTCTCGTCGTGTGTCGTGGGGCGGCGGGCGGCGCTGGAGCGATCAGCGCGCGCGCTCGCCGGGGAGCAGGGTGTCGAGGCGGTCGACGGCGTGCACGGGGGCGTCGTCGCCGGCCATCAGATCGGTGATGGCGCTGTAGACGAGGCGCTTCTTCTTGAGGGTGTTGAGGCCCTCGAACTGGGTCGAGGTCACCGAGATGGAGTAGTGGCCGCCGCCGCCGTCGACCTGGATGTGGGCGCCGGGGATGGCGCTGGCGATGCGGCTGCGGATGGCCTCCAGCGTCTCCTGGGCGCTCATGCGGGTGTTGTGATGGCTCATGATCCTGCTCCTGATGATCGGTTGCTCGCTGGCTGGGCGATGGCCCGCCGAGCGGTGAACTTGCCCCATGCCGCCGAAGAAATCCAGCGCCGCGGTCAGGGCGAGGGCGCCGTGGGAGGCGTCGGGGCCTTGTGAGGCCAGGCGCGCGGCCCCTCGCGGATCAGGGGGGAGGGAGCAGGTGGTCGTCGCAGCGCTGATCGTGATCGGCGCTGGGCGAGCCGTCGGGGCAGGTGGCGCCCTGCCAGATCGCGGCGTCGATCCGGGCGCCGGTCAGGTTGGCGCCGGTCAGGTCCGCGTCGGTCAGATCGGCCTTGTGGAGATCGGCGTCGGTCAGATCGGCGTCGATCAAGGACGCGGCGCCGAGGTTCGCATCGGAGAGGTCGGCGCCGCGCAGCTCGGCGCGCTCCAGGGAGGTCTGGGCCAGGCGCGCGCCGTGGAGCAGGAGGCCCGTGGCCTTGAGGTCGTCGAGGGTGGCGCCGAGCAGGTCGCCGTGCAGCATCAGCGCGCCGGTCAGATCGGCGCCGGTCAGGTCGGCCATCGAGAAGCTGGCCCAGCACAGGTCGGCGCCGGTGAAGTCGGCGCCGGTCAGATCGGCGCCGATGAACTCGACGATCAGGAGCCGGGCGCCCCTGAAGACGGCGCCGGGCGCGGTGACCTCGACGGCGTCGGCCTTGGCCATGTTGGCGTCGGTGAAGTCGGCGCCGGTCAGATCTGCGCCGCTGAGGTCGGACTCGCGCAGGCTGGCGCCGACGAGCGAGGCCCCCGACAGGAGGGCGCCGGTCAGGTCGGCGCCGTCGAGCATCGCGCCGTCGAGCCTCGCGCGGCTCAGGTCGGCGCCGGCCAGATCCGCGTGGCTCAAGTCCATGCCGGACAGGTCGGCCTCGGCCAGCTCCAGGTGATCGGGGATGCCGTCGCCGTCGCTGTCCGCCTCGCCCCCCTCGGGTTCGGGCGGGGCCGGCTCGGGCTCGGGCGGCTCCGGCTCGACCGGGCCAGGGGTGGCCGGCTCGGGCTCGCCCGGCTCGGGCTCGCCCGGCTCGCCCGGCTCGGGCTCGGGCTCGGCCGGCTCGGGCGAGCCTGGCTCGGGGTCGTCCGGATCTGAGGCGCGGTCGGCGAGATCGCAGTCCGGGCCCAGGCAGCCCTGGGCCAGCCAGGGCGTCGGCGCCTCCTGCGCGCACCCCGCCGCTCCGAGGACCCACGCCAACAGCGCGAGATGTTTGAGGTTCAAGGCCATCAGCGCTCTCCTTCGTGCCGTCGCGTGGGTGTTACGACCCGCAAGCCTCGTGGGATCGACGCGCCGACCCTCAACCCGCCATCAAGGCGCCGACCTTGAGGCGCGACGCCTCGAAGCGCGGGTGGACGCGCAAGGGATCCAGCGCCGGACAGCGCTCAAGCCAGACCCGGTCGGTGAGCCCGGAGGCCTGGGCCACCTCGATCAAGTTGAGCCCTTCGTCGATGTTGCCGCAGAAGACCGCCAGCTCGCACAGGAACTGGCACAGGATCACCTTGCGACGAGCGTTGATCGTCAACGTCATCAAGCGCATCATCGCCCGCCAGAGATCCTCGATCACCTTCCCCGTGCGCGAGGCGTGCAAGAAGAGGCGCGTGCCGTCGGCGATCCGCTGGCCGTCGAGCGCCTCGGGGTCGATGTCGGCGACCTCCCCTCGCCAGATCGCATAGCGGACCACCGAGAAGAGCGTCAACTGGAGCGCGGGGGACTTCTCCAGCAGCAAGATGTCGAGCATTCGATCCGCCTGATCCCACTGGCCCAGGAGCGCGTGCGCGCGGATCAAGTCCTGACGGGCGCTGGCGAGGCCCGGATCGAGCGTCAACGCCGTCTGGAGGTGCTCCATGCCCTCCTCAAGTGGCCCTGTCTCCAACAGGATCCGCCCGAGCAGGTCGTGCGCCTCCGCGTAGGCCTCGGAGATCGCCAGCGCCTGCCTGGCGTGATAGACGGCCTCGGTCGGCTTGCTGACGGTGAAGGCGATCAACGCCAGCGCGAAATGGGGCTCGACCCGCCCCGGCGCCCCCTCAAGCGCGGAGTTGGCCAGCCGCCGCGCCTCCTGAATATCCTCGAACTGGTACTTATCGTCCAGGAAGGCCCGCCTGGCCCGTGCGACCGCCGCGTTGCTCTGCACCAGCGGATCCTCAGGCGCCAGCACAAGCGCCTGGGCAAAGAGATCGCAGGCCCCGTCGAGTGCGCCGTGCCAGTTGTGGCGAAGCTCGTGCCGCCCGCGCAAGTACAGATCGATGACGGCGTTCGGCGGCGCCAGGGCCAGCGCAGGCGGCGGCAGGGTGAGGCTCTCGGTGATGTGACCGGCGATCTCCTCGGCCAGCGCGACCGCGCCCTCCGGGTCGATGTCGAAGCGACGACCCCAGAGCTGATCGCCCTCGGCCACGTCGATGAGCCGGACCCGGATCCTCAGCCGCGACCCATGCCGCTGGAGCACCCCGCAGATCACCTGCTCCACGTCCAGATCGCGGCCGGCCTCGCGCGGATCGACGCCGCGCTGGTACGCGGCCGCGCTGACACCCCTGGCCCGCACCCGCAGCCCCCGCGTCGCCGACAGCAGATCGATCAGATCCTCGGCCAGCCCCTCCGCCAGATAATCGTCGTCCGCGTCCCCTCCGTTCTCAAAGGGCAGCACCGCCACCCGACGATCCGCCCGAACCACAGCGATCGTCGAGCGCGTCGATCGCACCGACGGCGTCAATCGTGCCGACGGCGTCTCCGACGGCGTCGATCGTACCGACGGCGTCGGTCGTGCCGACGGCGTCAATCGTGCCGACGGCGTCTCCGACGGCATCAATCGTGCCGACGGCGTCTCCGACGACGAGCGCTCCGGCGGCGTCTCCGACGGCGTCTCCGCGCTGATCACCGTATGGGGCAGGTGCGCTGTGTCCAGCAAGGAGAGCGGGGCGGCAGGGCGCTCGCTCGTGAGCATCGCCTCGGACATCGGCACGATCTGCGACTCGACCGGCTCCTGCGCGAGCGCGCGGAGCGACGCGGCGACCTGCGCGGCGTCCGGGCGCAGCTCCGCCTCGGTGGACAGCATCTGGCTGATGAGCGCGTCGAGCGACGGGGCGCGCTCGGACAGCTCTCCCCGGTGCGCGGAGGGCCTCGGCCCGCCCAGCCCGCGCTGGGCCTGCTGCTGGCTGTAGAGCGCCAGAACCCCCTGATGGACGTTCTCCATGTCCATGGTTTTATAGGGAGATTTGCCCGTGAGCGCGAAGTGCAGCACGGCGCCGAGCTGGTAGACGTCCAGGCGGCCGTCGACCCGCAGCCCGGGCGTGAACTGCTCCGGGGCCATGTAGTCCGGCGTCCCGATCACCCGCGAGAGCTGCTCCTGAGCGCCTGCGCCGCCGAGGATCTTGGCCACCCCGAAGTCGATCAGCCGCACCTCGTCGCGTTCCATGATCAACACGTTGTCGGGCTTCAGATCCCGGTGCAGCACCCGCTGCTCGTGCGCCGCAGCCAGCGCCGCCGCGATCTGCGCCCCGATCCGGGCCACCCGATCCGGGCCCAGCACGCCGCCTCTCCAGACGAGGTGGTGGAGGTCCTGACCCCCGGCCAGCTCCATCCTCAAGAACAAGGCGCCGTCTTCCAACCTCCCCACGTCGTGACACCTCACGATGTTCGGGTGGTTCAGGCCCATGAGCACCTGGACCTCTTGCAAGAAGCCCGCTTCGGGATCCTGATCGTTCATCTCCAGCGGGCGCAGCACCTTGAGCGCGAAGCGCTGATCCGGCAACATGGTGTGATGCACCGCGTAGACACGCCCAAAGCCCCCGGACCCAAGCAGCTTGTCGACCTTGTACTTGCCGTTGTCGACCACCTGCCCCAGCAGCGGATCGGAGGGCCAACGCCCCGACGAGGGCGCGACCACCCCGCAAGAGGGGCAGGCGATCATCGTCGCGTCAGCGATCAACGCGGAGCACTTCGGACAGTAGATCGGCATCGGTCCTTTCCTTGTGCTGCGAACCTGCGATCAGGCCGCCCCACCCCATTACCTGATCTGGGCGCCGCGCGCGACCTCCAGGAGTGCGCCGCGGGCACGCTCTCTGCTAGACAATAGAGTATTGATCTGAGCGCGCCGATGCGCCAGATCCCCGCCGGAGGTTCGCGTGACACAACGCACTGAGGACGCCGCGCCGTCGAGGCGATGGGATCTATGGGGCGCAGCGGCCGGCGCCGCGCTCGGGCTCGTGGACCTGCTCACCTTCCGCTCGCTGGGCGTCGAGATGACCTGGGCCGGCCAGGACGTCAGCACCCTGGTCGTGGGCGTCTTCGCGCTGACCTTCGCGGCCCTGGGCTTCGCCCTCGGCCGCCTGCACCACGCCCGCCAGCGCGAGCGCCGCGACGCCGACCTCATCGCCCGCCAGCTCCGCGCCCTGGCCTCCTCCCAGCAGCAGGCCGCCCAGGCCGAGAAGATGGCCGCCATCGGCCGCCTGGCCGCCGGCGTCGCCCACGAGGTCCGCAACCCCCTCGGCGTCATCCGGGCCTCGGCCTCCCTCCTCCAGGAAGACTTCGACCCCCACGGCGACCCCTGGCGCGCCAGCCAGTTCATCGTCGAGGAGATCGACCGCCTCGACGCCATGATCACCGCCCTGCTCAAGTTCGCCCGCCCCGAGCGCCTCGACCTCCAGCGCGTCAACCTCGCCGATCCCCTCGACCGCGCCCTCGCCCTGGCTCGCCCCCAGGCCCAGGCTCGCGGGATCGCCCTGACCGGCTCCCTGACCGCCTTGCCCGCCCTCAGCGCCGACCCCGACCTCCTGTGCCAGCTCGTCTACGGCTTGACCCTCAACGCCGTCGAGATCCTCGACCCCGGCGGCGCCATCGAGGTCCGAGCCCTGGCCGCCGACGACGCGCTGGAGGTCGAGGTGGCCGACTCCGGCCCCGGCGTCCCCCCCGAAGACGCCGAGGCCATCTTCGAACCCTTCTTCACCACCCGGCCCGGCGGCACCGGCCTCGGGCTCGCCATCGCCGCCCAGATCGCCCACGCCCACGGCGGCGAGCTGCGCGCCCTCCAGGGCCGCGGCCTCGGCCCGGGCGGCGCCGGCGCCTGCCTCAACCTGCGCCTGCCGCTGGACAGCGGCTCGCCTGCAACCCACGGATACTCCTCATGAAAGCCACCGTCGCGGTGCTCGACGACGAGCAGCGCATGGTCGACATCCTCTGCATGCTCCTGCGCCGGGAGGGCTACGAGGCCCTGGGCTTCTCCACCCCCGCCGAGGCCCTGGCCGCGCTGGCCGACAACCCCTTCGACCTGCTGCTCGTCGACCTCAAGATGCCCCAGATGGACGGCATCGAGGTCCTCAAGCGCGCCCGCGCCCTGGACCCGGACCTGCCCGTGATCCTCATGACGGCCTTCGCCACCGTCCAGACCGCCATCGCCGCCATGCGCGAGGGCGCCTTCGACTACCTGCAAAAACCCTTCGACAACCAGGTCGTCAAGAACGTCGCCCGCCGCGCCCTCGACATGACTCGCCTGAGCCGCGAGAACCGCTACCTGCGCGCCGAGCTCAAGAGCCGCTACCACCTCGACCGGATCGTGGCCGAGAGCGAGGCCATGCGCCACGTCCTCGACATCGTCCGCCGCGTCGCCCGCACCCCCAGCACGGTCTTGATCCTCGGCGAGTCGGGCACCGGCAAGGAGCTCATCGCCAGGGCGCTCCACTACCACAGCGATCGGGTCGGGGCGCCCTTCGTCGCCGTCAACGCGCGGGCCTTCTCCGAGGGCGTCCTGGAGTCGGAGCTCTTCGGCCACGAAAAAGGCGCCTTCACCGGCGCCGCCGGCGCCCGCCCCGGGCTCTTCGAGCGCGCCGACGGCGGCA
>SXGS01441133.1_pt1 | contig 36955 bp, 39 predicted proteins | sample 3174681 | NCBI WGS metagenome assembly SXGS01 (sample SAMN11356861, study PRJNA531348) | freshwater metagenome | isolation source: freshwater sample F1-80 | place: China: Fuxian Lake, Yuxi | collected 2017-12-25
CACTTCTTAACTCTTAGCCCCAGGAAGCCTTTGTGGCGCGTGCGCCTCAAACATCGCCTGGATCTATCCCTTATGACAGAGGACGTAAAAAAGTCAGAACTCGAGCTCTTACTAGATAATGAGGTATTTACCAACATTCCCAAAGTCGGTGATCTCGTGAAGGGCCGCTTGCTCTCAACCAAGGGTCGTCAGATCAAAATCGATATCAATGGCCTCATGGTGGGCGTGGTCCGTGGCCGTGAATTGTATAATGAATCCGAAATTTACAAAAATCTCGAGGAGGGCACAGAAATCGAAGCCACAGTAGTTGATACCGAAAACGAGAACGGTGAAGTAGAATTATCGTTCCGTCACGCTGGTCAAAAGCGTGCCTGGAAGGATTTATCGGAACTCTCAAACTCCGGCGCGCCTATCTCGGTTAAAATTCTTGACGCCAATAAAGGTGGATTAATTGTGCGGGTTGGACACGTGCAAGGTTTCTTGCCGGTTTCGCAACTCGCGCCAGAACACTATCCGCGTGTAGCTGGAGGCGATAAACAAAAAATTCTTGAAAAGCTAAAAAGTTTTGTCGGACAAGACGTACGCGTCAAGGTCTTGGATGTGTTAGAAAATGATGACAAACTTATCGTGTCAGAAAAGGCGGTCTGGGAAGACGAACAAAAAAACGTTATCGCTCAATGCAAAGTGGGTGACATTATCGCAGGCGAAGTCAGCGCCGTGGCCGATTTTGGAGCCTTCGTGAAGTTTTATCCCACCGGTACAAGCGTACCGCTCGAGGGGCTGGTTCACATTTCCGAAATCGCTTGGCAACGTATCGACCATCCGCGTGATCTCTTAAAAGTTAACGACCATGCACAAGCAGAAATCATCGGTATTGAGGGGAGTAAGATTTTCTTGTCCATGAAGAAATTAACCGAAGATCCCTGGGTGAATGTCACCAAACGTTATAAAATTGGTGACTGGGTTGAAGGTCGAGTAGTCAAGATTAATCCCTTTGGATTCTTTATCGAACTTGACCAAGATATCCAGGGCCTAGCTCATATTTCCGAATTGTCAGACACACCCGTCGAAGATGCCACCAAAATCGCTAAAATTGGTGACACATTGAAATTCCGAGTGGTGTCGATTGAACCAAACGAACATCGGCTGGGCTTATCGCTAAGAGAAGACAAGCCTACCGAGGCACCAACTGAAAGTCAGCCAACTGAAGTCAAGGCAGAATAAACTAAAAACAATAACGAGCGAGCAACTTGTCTCGCTCGTTATTGTATGGTGAACTTGAAACAGTATTTGTCCTCTTACGTATGAAACCATTATCAAAAAATTTGATCGTCTTGGTCTTGACTCTGGTGGTCATCGGCGCCATCTTTTCGGCCACCGACGTGAATAACAAACCAGCCGTCGAAACTATTGGGGTTACAGCTCTGGTGGAAAAAATTAATCGCTCCGAAATTACGCGTATCGAAGTTCAGGAAGATACCCTAACCGCGTTTACGGGAGACAATACGGAATTCCTGATCAAGAAAGAAGCCACCGAATCACTTGCTGAGTTGCTGGCGAATTACGGCGTGCCAGCCGATAAATTGGCAGGTTTGAATGTTGAGGTCAAAGAACCTGGTGTTGGCCTAACCTTGGTCCGCAGTGTTTTACCCACGATCTTATTTGTAGTTGGCTTGTCGATCGTACTCTGGTTGTTTATTCGCCAAATGCAAGGTGCCAGTTCTCGGGCTATGACTTTTGGCCAGTCTAATGCCCGTGAAGTTAATAATAAAAAAAATCGTGTTACTTTTGCACAAGTAGCGGGTAACCCCGAAGCTAAGGAAGAGTTGGCGGAAATTGTAGAATTTTTAAAAACCCCAAAAAAATTCGTTGATCTCGGTGCTAAAATACCTAAGGGGGTGTTACTCATGGGCCCGCCAGGAACTGGTAAAACTCTCATCGCGCGTGCTGTGGCCGGTGAGGCCAATGTACCCTTCTTCCACATCTCTGGTTCAGAATTTGTAGAAATGTTTGTGGGCGTGGGGGCTAGCCGGGTACGCGACTTGTTCCAAAAAGCCAAAAAGGCAGCGCCCTGTATTATTTTTATCGACGAAATCGATGCGGTGGGCCGACAGCGCGGCACCGGCATGGGCGGCGGCCATGACGAACGCGAACAAACTTTAAATCAAATCCTAGTCGAGATGGACGGCTTCGATCCTAATCTTGGTGTAATTGTCGTTGCCGCCACTAACCGACCAGACGTGCTCGACCCAGCTCTGCTTCGTCCCGGCCGTTTTGATCGCCGCGTTATTTTGGACCGTCCAGATCTTAAAGCGCGCCAGGAGATCTTAGCTACCCATACAACCAATAAACCTGTAGCTAAAGATGTTGATTTACAGCGCGTCGCCGAACGCACGGTAGGTCTTTCGGGTGCAGATCTGATGAATATCGTGAATGAAGGCGCGATTTTTGCGGCACGACGGGACAAAAAAGAAATCCAACAAGTTGATCTCCTCGACGCTATTGAAAAAGTCATCATTGGGCCAGAACGTAAGAGTCATGTTCTAAATGACGAAGAACGTGTCATGACGGCCTATCATGAAGCCGGTCATGCCGTGGTTGGGCATCTACTACCCCACTGTGACGAGGTGCATAAAATCTCGATTATTTCCCGCGGCCGGGCAGCCGGTTACACCATGAGCATCCCCGGTGAAGATCGTAAAATGCACTCACGCCAAGAATTCTTGGATGATATGGCTATGATGCTAGGTGGCTATGTGGCTGAACGTGAAATTTTTGGTGACATGACCACGGGCGCTAGCAATGATTTGCAAAAAGCTACGGCCGTAGCGCGCGATCTTGTTACTCAGTACGGCATGAGCAAAGAGCTCGGTCCGCGCACCTACGGTCAACGTGATGATATGCCGTTTCTCGGACGCAATCTAAACGATAACCGCGACTACTCAGAAAAAATAGCCGAAAAAATTGATCACGAAATTGCTAGTCTGCTTCAGGAGGCCCTCGAAACAGCAACTAACCTGATCAAAAACAATCGCTCCAAAATGGATCAAGTGGTGGCTGCGTTGCTAAAAAATGAAACAATTGAAAAAGAGGAATTCATTGCCTTGGTGGGTCCGGCTACCAAAGCTCCAAAACTAACTCCAAAACCAGCGCACAGCTAGGCGTCAAACATCCAACACCTAAGACTGAAGATAAGCCATCTTCAGTTTTTAGTTTCTGGACTCCAATTTTCATTGTATACTGCGTAAGACTTGGAGGAATATGAAAGTACACGTCCCTATCTATCGCCCGATCTTAAAACAAGCTTTAGAAACGGCCTGGATACATCGAGAATTGTGGCCCATCGCGGCTGTAGCTGGATTAGCCGGCACGGGCGCGGTAATTAATGATGTTTTAAATCAAGCTAAATTGGCCGTTAGCATACCTAACAGTCGGCTTGGAGAAGTGCTTGCCAATTGGCCTATTTTCGAGGCTTATCAAGAAAATTTTAATTTTGTCAGCTTCACTCATATCACGCTTGGTACGGTCATCATGATAGCGATCACCCTGTTTGCAGTGGCGGTGGTAGCGGCTTGTCAGCAAGTCATAATTAGAGTGACGCACACTGCTCTCAAACATAAACGGCATTTATCGCTTCGTGAAATTGGTCGTGAATTCGTTCATCCACGGATTTTTAGATTTATAACTCTAATATTATTCTTAAAACTAGCAGTAGCTAACCTCATGCTTGTTACCAAGTTCCTGGTTGCTAACCTGCAGGTTGGCCAAATTGTATCCGATGCTTTTTTCGGACTGGTCTTTGCCTTGGCCGTTCTCGTCTTAACCCTGTCTTTGAATGTAGTCGTGATCATTGCGTTGATAGGCGTGGCTAGAAAAAACTTAAGCCTCGGACAGTCATTGGCTTACGCCTGGAATATTTATCGACGACACTCGTTTATTTGTTTAGAGATGTCGATCCTGCTGTTTGCTTTCAATTTTCTCGTCTCGGCAGCCTACGATGGCACTCTGATAGCCGTGGGGGCACCCGCTGTGGTAGCTTTTCTCAGTGCTTTCAAAGCTGGCTCTTTGGCTATGTATATAGTTTTAGTTGCCTTGACTACCTTAGTAATGGTGGTAATCACTCTGGCCTTTGCAGGCTTTGCTACCACCTTTACCTACGCTGCTTGGACAGGACTAGCAGACCGTTTAGAAAAAAAGACCGTACCATCACGGGTCATTTGGCACACACAAAGGTTTTTTCAGCATCTCAGATAGTCGTTAGAGTACAATAATTGCATGAACTCGCCCCTCCCATCAATCCAAGATTTGCTGAAAAAAAGAGCAAACAAAGCAGATCCGAACACAAGCCAGACACTCCAGGCACCCGCACCGGCGCCGCTCGTTGCGACTGCCAAAATTAGCTTATCGGACGAAGACACCGAACAAAAATTTACAGAAAAAATGAGCTCGATTAAGCTCAAGGAAAAAGAGGTGGAATCGCAAAAACATGCCGCTAGTCTTGGCTTGCCAACCATCAATCTTAAAGGCTTTCCAATTAGTCCTGACGCTTTGGTGCTAATCCCTGAGGCACAGGCCCAAGCACTTAAAATCATTTGTTTTCTGTTTACTGGGCCTGAGCTACGCCTAGGTGCTGTCGATCCCGAAGACCCCGCCGTTCAAGAACTCATGTTCGAACTTGGCGAACGCCACAAAACCAACACTAAACTCTATTTGTTGTCTGAAGACAGCTTTAATCAGAGCCTCAAGCTCTATGCCGCTCTTCCCAAAATAAAACAACTTGTCAAAGGCATTCAAATCACAGAAGCTGAGCTCGAAAAATATCGAGCTCAGATGATCGACTACACCTCGATCGCCAAAGTCTTGCTCAATGTCAGTGTCACCGAAGTTTTGGCAGTTGTGGTTGCCGCAGCTCTCAAGCTAGGATCGTCAGATATTCACGTCGAAGCCGAAGAAAAAGGCATCGTGGTCCGTTTTCGGGTTGACGGAGTACTGCAGGAAATCGCTACGCTGGAGCGTACTCAATGGACCAAGATTATTAATCGTATCAAGTTGATTGCCGGGCTAAAAATTAATATCACCGATCAAGCCCAAGACGGACGCTTTACTATTTTCCAACAACAACAGCAGATTGACGTACGCATCAGTACCATTCCAACCGCCTTTGGAGAGTCAGTGGTCATGCGCTTGCTTAACCCCGATACCATCGCACTTGAATTTGAAAAGCTAGGCTTTCGACCAGCTTCGTTAAAACGCTTGACCCGCGAAATCGAACGACCAAACGGCATGATTATCACCACTGGCCCGACTGGTTCAGGTAAAACTACCACTCTGTACGCAATTTTAAGCAAATTGAATACCAAAGACGTAAAAATTATTACCCTCGAAGACCCGGTTGAATACAAGGTCAAGGGATTGAACCAAAGCCAAATTGATTACAGCAAGGACTATACTTTCGCTAAAGGATTACGGTCTATTCTGCGCCAAGACCCGGATATTGTCATGGTAGGTGAAATCCGCGATCTAGAAACCGCCGAGATTTCGATTCAGTCTGCGCTTACAGGACACCTGCTTTTATCTACCATCCACACTAATGACGCTGCCGGCGCCGTGCCCCGCTTCTTATCCATGGGCGTGGCCCCGCATCTGCTTGCTCCTGCAATTAACGCTGTCATGGGTCAACGTTTGGTTCGTCGACTATGTGAGTGCAAACAACCTATAACACTAGAAGCGGCTCTACTAGACGAAGTAACAAATCAACTCGAAGCCATAACTGAAGCTAGCGGCGAAAGTAAGGTTGATCTGACCAAAATCCAATTTATGGGACCCACGGGATGCGATCAGTGCAACCACAGTGGTTACAAAGGACGACTGGGTGTCTACGAAATCCTAATTAAAGACGCAGCCGTTGAACAAGCAATCTTAAAAGGTGGAATCTCCGAATACGAAATGCGCGCCGTGGCACAAACGCAGGGTATGTTGACGATGGCGCAAGATGGTTTACTTAAAGCTGTCGATGGTTTAACCTCGGTTGAAGAAGTAAAGAAGATTGTCGGATTTTAAAGCTCAACTCAGCCCGACACTAATTACGTTGTGACCCTCAATTTTGTGTCTTAAGTTTATGCGTACAGCCCGTTTCTTCGTGCCTGCTGAATGGATCGCCAAAACTTCACAAGCTTTTTGTATACCAGCTGGCACTATACACAAGCAAATCGTGGCTGTGCTACGCATGCAAATTGGCGCATCAATCAGTCTGATGGCTGGCGACGGTGAAGAACATAATTGCCAAATTACCGCCATTACTAAGTCGGCTATCATGGGGATTATTTTGAGCGCAAAAACTACTCAGCCACCCACTCCTGTAATCACTGTCTGTGCTGCGATAACCAAGCGCGATACCTTCGAATGGATGCTGCAAAAATGTACCGAACTGGGAGCTACGAAATTCATTCCCCTATTAACCGAGCGTGTCATCAAACGCCCTAAAGATAACCCTAAGCGATGGGGCGAGATTGTACGCGAAGCCGCTGAACAATCTGGCCGAACTACGTTACCAAGCATCACCGAACCGCTAAAACTCAACGAAGCCATGGCCTACACAGAAAAATGTGTACGAATTTTTTTTCACGAAGGTGGTGGTACCAAGCTCCCCAAACTCCACGACTCTAGCTGCATCGCCTTGTTTATCGGTCCCGAAGGTGGCTTTACAGACACTGAACTTAAGCTTGCTCAAGCTACCAAGGCCCACGTGGTCACGATCGGTAATTTAGTACTTCGAGCAGAAACTGCGGCCATTGTAGGCACCACCTTGTTACGCCATAGCTGGGCTTAATTTTAACTATTACAGCTAGGTATCGTTGACATTTTTTATATTTTATGATATAAATCAGCTCCTTTTGGAGTCTGTCATGCTTGATCTGGAGCGTATCCGGGCCGAGCTTACGGCCAAATTGAAACTCTACACCCAAGACTGGCCAGCGCTCGACGAGCCCCCTGCTCACCTGTCGCTGAAGCAAAGAGACCCAGTAACGTATCTCCAGCGTGCCTTAGTTAAGCTGGACGCTGGTACGTACGGATGGTGCGACACATGCAAGAAACGCATTGATGCCACGCGGATGCGAGTCGTCATCGGAGCTTGCAGATGCTGCAACTGCCAAAAGTTGCACGACATCAAGGTTACGCCTTAATGCCCGACATGCCACTGGCTTGTCGGGTTTTGTACTTCTAAGCAGCTAACTTCTGCTCAGCACGATCAGGAAATAGGAATGCCCGATAAATAAACTGAGGCGAACGCTGCTTCGTTGTCTGCCACTCATCCAACCTGTCAAGTTCGTCCGGAATCATATCATCAGTGTCAAAACGACTCATCGGGACTCTCACAATTAAAAAAGCTAGATCCTTGCTAGATAATTCTCCCTGCACCGCCACCCCACAGCTGCGGTCGATATCGGTAATACTAGTCTTCAACTGTACAAGTTTCTTAACCTCTAAATTTTCAGTTGGCCTAAAACCTGCCACTGTTACCAAGCCCTCAAAATGCCCATGACCCTCAAGAAACGCCTGCTCCAACCCCTGTTGACGCTGACTAGTTTGCCACTCTATGGCATTTGCATAGGGTTTGTCGCCCAAACGCGGGTCCCGGTGTAGGCTAACATTGCTCTCACCAGACACCAAACGTATTACTCTGATTGGGTCATCCCGTCTAACAATAAACGATCGTGTTGGCAGCAAATGCAATAATTCGTTCACTGAAGCTACAGCTATGCCACCTTGCATAGATATTTGAGCCACCAGATCATGATAGAACGATATCGCTAATTCTTTGCTATTATCTAAATTTTCGCTCTCTAGTTTCTTTAATGGAGCTTGCGGTCGGGACATTTCGGGGTTTATGGACATAAATACAGGATTAAACTACATCGGTAATCAAAATTTCACGCTCATCTAAATTTAGATGTTTAAAAGTCACAGTAATATCCGGAACTACCAGCGAATGGCCAAGTACATCCGGCCACTCTGCCACAATCACAGTATCAGGCCGATGTTCGTCTTCCAGTGCCAAGGCCTCTAGTTCAGAAGCCTGTGTAAAGCGATAAAAATCGACATGCACAACGCGCTTGATGCTCCCAGCCTGAACGGTATATTCGTTCATAACTGTGAAGGTGGGAGATTTTACACCTACTACGCCTCCCAGGGCCTCAACTAGACCTCGAGTAAAGGTCGTTTTACCTGCTCCAAGATCACCGATCAAACTGATTAATTCCCCACCTTTTAGAGTTTTCGCAAACTTAGCAGCTAGCTGCATAGTTTCCGTGGCAGAAGTGGTCGTCTGCGACTTTAAACTTTCGAATTTAGACTCGTTCATACAATATCCATGTTCGGATTGGCCTCTAGCTTGGTTGGGTCTACCATATTGCCGTTTAAAGCTCGGTAATACCCAGCCACGGCTATCATCGCGGCGTTGTCCATAGAAAATTGAAATTCCGGCACAAACAGCGGGACATTTATCTGCTCACAAGCTTGCTTTAGATAAGTACGTAAAGCCACGTTAGCAGCAACTCCACCAGCCAAAATAATCGCAGCTGGTTTGACTGTGTTAGCAGCTTTGATGGTCTTTTGAACAAGCACATCAACTACGGCCGCTTGAAATGAGGCAGCAATATCAGCTCGAAATTTAGCATCATGAAGTCGATCTTCGTGCTTACGCAAGGTATAGAGCACTGAAGTTTTAAGACCAGAAAAACTGAAGACTAAATCATTGCTATCTAGCAGGGCGCGCGGAAAATCAAAGGCTGTTGCATCACCCGCCAGAGCCAACTCGGCAATTTTTGGCCCCCCGGGGTAACCAAGCCCAAGCATTTTAGCTACCTTATCAAAAGCCTCGCCCGCAGCATCATCAAGCGTTTCTCCCAATCGTTCGAACTGGCCATGGTCGGTCATTAAGACGAGCTCGGTATGACCTCCGGACACAATCAGAGCGAGAGCTGGAAATTGAGGCCCAGCCCCAGACAACCAAGGAGCGTAAATATGACCTTCGAGGTGACAGATTGGAACGATAGGCTTTTGCCACGCCCAAGCCAAAGCTTTCGCGGTCTCCACGCCCACACGCAAGGCCGGAGCCAATCCAGGGCCAGTGGTGACTGCTATCACATCAATCCCCTCCCCATCTGGAGAGACCTTCTGATGTAATAACGGCATCATGAGTTGCAAGTGCTCACGCGCCGCCACCTCTGGAACCACGCCACCATAAGGCTGATGCAAATCAATTTGAGATCTAACAACCGACTGCTCGAGCTTCAAGTGATTACCTTCCCCTGACAGGACGGCGATAGCGGTTTCATCACAACTCGTTTCAATTGCTAGGATACGCATAACATGGTAGACAATAGCTAAATAATCCCCCTTATGCAATATACCGAACAGCAGTTCAAACTCACCGGTCTCAAAGGTCTTTCTGATCAACAAATCGAGGTACATCTAAAGCTATACGTCGGTTACGTCAAAAACGTAAACGCCATCATGGGCAAGCTCGAGGAGCTCAAAGCAGATTCCGAAAAGAATGCTCTGGCACTGTCTGAACTCAAACGTCGTTTCGGCTTTGAGTTCAACGGCATGCGTCTACATGAACTGTATTTCGAGGCTCTAGGTAGCAACGATCAGGATTCTGGGTCGCTCGTTGCCGCCATAGCAAAACAATGGGGTTCATTCGAAGCTTGGCAAAACGAATTCAAAGCCTTGGGTGCTATGCGTGGTATCGGTTGGGTGCTATTAACCTACGATGTCAAAGGTGAAGTCTTCCACAACGTGTGGGTCAGCGATCACGAACTCGGCCATTTGGCTACCTTGCCAATCATCATCGCCATGGATATGTGGGAGCACGCCTTTATGCTTGATTACCTACCGGCACAAAAGGGTGAATATGTTAGTGCCTTCATGCAAAATCTTAACTGGACCAAACTGAATGAACGTTATTCTAAAATTCAATAAATTCACACAAAAACTTCACTACCTTGGGATACTTAGGTGTTGTTAGCCCAAAACAAAGAGCGCATCCCGTGGGCAGGTGGCTGCCAACATTACGTAGACACCTAGAACGAATATTTTTGGAAAGTCTTCCAATAATTTAGTTGTTTATCTGGTAATCGTGGTTATTCACTATTTCTTCAATCCAATTCGATAATACCTCTGTAAAGTTACGATTGGAGGCGGACACGGCACGAGGGAATAATACAGAAAGGCCGGGAATCGTATTAACTTCAAGAAACCAAATCGTTCCCTCATGATCAACGATAAAATCGGTGCGCGTTAAATGTCGTGCACCGATCGCCTGATGTACTTTTACGGCAGCATCTTGTAGTTGATTGCTTAGCGCTGCTGAGATTGGAGCCGGGCACAGCTTTTCCGCGGGCTGCGATCCGTATTTGGCGGCAAAATCATAGAATCCTCCCGGTGACTTGATCTGGATGACCGGCATTGCAACCGTTTCGGTACCCTCATCAATAACAGCGACAGTAAACTCATCGCCACTGATAAAATTTTCAACAAGAACCCGTGTTGAATGTTTAAGGGCCTCATTAACTGCCTGTTCAAAATCGTCGGGCACAAGCACAATCGTCACTCCTTGTGTACTACCACCATCAATCGGTTTCACTACGCACGGAATGTAAGGTGGGAGTTGTAGCTTGTCATCCTTAGTCAACACGAACCATGGCGATGTCTTTATTCCAGCAGACGAGATGACGCTCTTTGTCAAATTTTTATCTATGCCAATAGCATGAGCGGTGACACCGGAAAAGAGATAAGGAATTCGTAATGTTTCAAGAAAACCTTGTACCGTTCCATCTTCACCTCCCCGACCGTGAAAAATTGGGATCACCGCGTCAAATTCCTTACGTTGCGACAAAAAAGTATCCAACTGTTTTGGAAGATCGAATGTTGTTACCAAGTAATGATCCGTCAAAACTTTGGCAACGTTTCCAGCTGAAGCCAAGGCGATTTCGCGCTCTCCGCTATCACCTCCGGTCAATATAGCTACACATCGTTGACTATTCATAGTGTGAAAAGACGGCCGTCACTAGCCGTCAGCGATTGTAATCCCATTGCCTGAGAAGCAGGCATTGAATCTATCTTCAGGGATGAGCACGGCGGATTGAGTTCCTAGTGACAGGAATCCGGCCGAATTATGGATGAGAAAAGAACGACCATTGTTATCCTCGTGTACCCCATACACCAGTACAAGATGGCCATTTCGACTTTCGGGGCTTGCTCCTTCCAATTTCCTGATCTCAGGTGAGACAGAGGCAATAACAAACGACCCGCTCGTCACTAGCTGCGCGATATCAGTCGTTGACTGCCCGCGAATACACTCGGTGAAAAATCCGAATTCCATCCGAGCATAATGCGCAAGCTCTCGATGGTAGGAGCCAATAACCCGATCTTCGATCATACGGAAGACGCCATATTGATCGAAAGCCTTTTGATACATTTCAAGCAGGCTAGGCGCTTCCTTATTGAGTCCTAGCAGAATCATGCGTAGACAGCAGATTCCGCACCAATTCCATTCTGGAAGATTTGAGTCCTCGTTCGCTCTGTTCGCGATTCGTTCCTCCGTTGTCTCGGGTGGTTCGAACTGGGCTACGAATACAGGTTCAGTCATCTTTTTTGTCTCCATGTTTCTCCCAGATTTGTTCAAAGGTCCATCGTTGGGCTGCTGCAAACTCCTTTGATCGAACGATAAAGCCAACCACTTCTTGATCAAAACTGAGCATAGCCACCTTGTCGTCATAGATATATGTTTCACTTGTGTACGGCTCACCTTCAATAACTCGTGTTTCACGACGCGACTGCTTATCGCGCATCTTGAGCTCGTGAGCCTCCGGTACGTCTGTCGCAATGACACGAATAGAGAGATTGTGACGTATTCGTTCCGAGATAAATTCGCGATGATCTGCTTCTGTAAATACTCTCTTTTCCGTTCGCTGATTGGTAAACAGCAGTATTTCCCCATCAGCGTGCTCGAGCACGTCGTCTGTGATCTGACGAAGACCGTCCTTTCCAGAGTAGAATTGCAAAACAGGTTTTGATTCGCGATCCGAATATGACGCCAATAATTCAGGCATCGCTTCTTCTATCGCGTCGTAATAACGGCGAAGGCGTCGCATTTCCGTTCGTAGTCGTGACATAACCGCCTTCGGCGACTTCGCGTAGATCACCTTCTTTGTACTCGTTTCATCTCGTACAATCAGACCAAGTTCAAGCAACTGATCAGCCGCGAGATAGGCAGATGAACGATCCATGCGAAGAAGTTTAGCGACACTCCCGACCGACTGTCGGCCTGTTGAGTAACAGGCTAGGTAGAACGCAATTGCGTTTGGACTAGCACCAAACGACCTCAGGGCACCCTTAAGCTTTTCTAGCTCGCCGCTATCGTAGCTATTATGAACCATATTGTCTAAACCTCATCATCACTCATGGTAGGTATCGTACATAAACTGCTTATTTATAGTCAAATATTGAATATATTACTGTAGAAGATAATTCTACAAATCTAGTGAAAAATCAAATTGCACTCACTTCACATGCAAATATAAAAGCCTCAGAAAATAGAACTGAATTACAGGAAGTATCAATGACAACTAACATAAACATTAACGAAACCATTCAACATAGCTGTGTGTACTGGTGGATGCTCCAAAAACATAAAAAAGACTACTCGACAGCATAACGCTGCATCAGACGGGATTTAAGGCGGCCATCTTTTGATTTCTTAATTATTTTAGCAAGTACACCACTGCTATTCTGGTTATTTTGACCTAAAAACAAAGAGCGCGTCCCGTGGGCAGGTGGCTGCCAACACGGGGTTGGCGCTCTTCTGCCGCGCGGAACGCGCGAGCTACGTGGCGGGGACGCACTCCTCGCCTTTGATCCATTCCTCGCCTACCTTGCCGCAATTCATGCAGTGCATGAAGTTGGTGGCGCTGTAGGGGCCGAGGCTCGGCTTGTGGAGTCTCTTCCGGTCGCGAGGGTCTTTATCCGCCTCGGTTCGTAGGACCCACGCCAGCATGGACCTCCCGGCCAATTCGTGGCGGGCGGAAGCGGCCATAAGGGGGTCGTGGTCGGGGTTCTGGTTCGTGCTGCGCACGGCACCGCTGGCCCACCACTTCAACCACTGGACCGGAGAACGCGCCTTTGAGGTATTCGGCATCTGTGAACTCCTCGCGAGGGCGGCGGAACGCCACCACTCTGTCGTCAATGCGACGTATAAAGATACCAAAAAATACCATTTTGTCAATGCAAAATGGTAAAACGCATGTAAATAAAGGATTCTTGCAACAATCCCCCTATGCAAAATCAATGAATTATCAATGCAATGACAATCTCACCGGCATTACCCAGGCATCAATATTTAAATGCTCTTTTGTAGACTCTTCAAATGCATAAACTCATCCGCAATTCTTTGTTGTTGCGAAGAAATTGTATGCAGACCCCGGGAGAGTGGTAATGTGGACTCGCAAACGCCAGCAAGGAGAAGCGCACGTGTGAGCTGGGCATCCTCTGGGGGCAAACTATGTTCTTCTCCCGTAAAGTTTAATGGAAAGCCGTTATTCAACAGATGGACGTTTCCAGACTTAATATCTGCATGGCACCCCAGTGAACCATGAATGTCACGACGCATTTCCACGGCGGGGAATTCTCTATCGGAAGATGAGGCACTCGCCAGTATGGCATCTTTTTTCAATCTTCCGACCTGTTCCATAGTTAAAACCGTCTTTCCTGTTGCGCCTATAATGACATCAAATGTAGGGAGTTGCGCTTCATAATCGCCATTGAAGTCGCATAGCTCAGCAGTTGAATCACAACCATACACGTTTACCCTTCCAGTAAGTTGTGCCTTCAACGCTTTACCAATTGCACCTTGGCCAATGACGAGTACGCGAATCGCGGTCAATAATGGAACCCGCTTTTCGAGCTCATCAATAACCTTCTTGGCTACGAGTGCGGACTCGAGTTCCAACTTTATTGCCGAACGAGCGACATTCACTACACCGAAGCGTAGAGGCAGGCTCTTTAGCCTTTCAAATCCAGAAGAGGTTTGCTCGACTCCGGAAATATTACTCACATCCCCAAGAACTTCATTGAGATACTGGAGCAAGAATCCACCATCATCCAAAACTATAACCCTTTGTTTCTCATCAAAAACGCCGTCGGCAATAAGTTGGTCGGCGAAGCTTTCTACATACTTCTTGAATTGTGCGTCGTAATTCTTGTTTGCGACAAACGTGCTACTCAAGGGCGAGACACAAACACCCTTCTTTACAAGGAGTTTCAAAGTTCCGGTATGTGTTGAATAGCACTTGCCGAGGATATAAGTGTTTTCTGGTTTTAAACCCTTGGCGAAACAGGTATCAAGCAGGTCCGCCGTAGTTCCCAGGATATGCTGGCAAGCAACGAGTGACGTATTCGATAAGTCGACGTCAGGATAGAGCCGGGAGGTAAAGGCAAGTAAGGGAAGTTTCATAAACAATTACGTCTAGTATAGGAGCCTTGTCTTCCGGACACAACCGCCAGGCCCGCAATACTTATCGCATCTTACGGCATCACCTGTTGTTGGTTCTTCTACGCAACTACTGCCTCAGATATCGTATCACCAGCCTGGTGATTACTAGAGCTTTCTCCAGATATGTTTAAGTATCTGCATAACCTTCAATATTGAAGGTAACTTGTTCTGTCGATTCACACGCCAATGTCAATGAGCTTACGGTGCAGCCAATGCCAATTCGGTCGAAGTAATCGATGACTGTTGTGCCGAACCACGAACACACGAAAATTGGTTTTACTATGGGTGTAGTAGGAACATACTACAACACAGCTATAACAAGAGCGCGTCCCATCAGCAGGCGAGCCGATGGGACGGCTTGCTCTACTGGGGACGCGCGAGATTCCTTCACTTGGCCATGCGTCGTTGCACGCGAGCGATTAGGAAAATCATGCCCTGTAGTTGTGGGGATGGTCCGGGCGAGATAAATCCACGAAAACGTGTCGTCACGCACCCACGCGGGGTACAGAGCACATAAATTCGCGGATAGTACGCACGCCCAGAAAAAGACAGGCTCCGTCACGCGCTCGGCGTACCACAGACGGCGCGCAGTTGCGACGTATACGATAAGGCCGATGCACTGTACGAGAATGTAGGAGATAAGCGTGTTCTTGGTGATTAACCAGAACACCACTATCACCCCACCTCCTGCAAGACACCACTGCTGTACGGTATCGAAGGCGACCTTGAGGGTGCCACGACGCACGTTGAGGATGATAACGGCGGTGAGGATGCATACCACGTTCAGCACCCCAGTCGGGACGGCAATGTTGCCCGTCCACGTCTTGTTGGGGCTGTGCCAGTACATCCAGCAGGAGAGCGACATTATGACCATCATGAGTACCCACGTTGCCGGGACCGGGTTCGTTTCGCCTATCCAGGCGCGGCGAACGTAGTCCACCGCAGAAATCAGCAACAGGGCGACTGTTGCCAGCACAGCTGCTTCGTACACGGTGACCGCCTTAACGGAAGAAGCAGGAAACGAAAAAACCTTTTCTTACTCCGCGGTCTTATGACTTGTGGAGAATGTGGCGCGAGCATCACCTACGAAAAGCAACTCACTTCATCGAAGCGATTGATACCGTATTACCGCCGTTCAAAAAGACAAGATAACCGAAAAGTCGCTTGTACCCAATCCTACGTAGAAGCGAACTTGCTGGAGAAGGAAATCGCAAAGGCCGTAGAAGCGGCTCGTCTCCCACGACACATCGTTGTAAAAATCGAAAAGAAGCTCGCGGAGATTCACGAGCGAGAACAGGAGTCTGTTACGAGGGGGCGCAAGCAGATTCAGACAAAAATGGAGCAGCTTAACGAAAAGGAGCGTTCACTGGTGAACAAGTATCTCGAAAATAAGCTGACCGAGGAAATCTACGAAACGATCCGAGAAGAAATCTCTTCCGAGCGTATCAACTGCAAAGCAAGGCTCGAAGCCAACGAAAGCACGATCCAAGCGGCGATCCGTGTCTTGGAGCAGGCGGTCGCCTTTACGCGCAATCTCCCAGTTGCCTACAAGCGCGCACCAGACCCAATCAAGTGCCGATTCCTAGCCATTCTCTTCAAAAAGATCGTGGTGAAGGATGGCGGCTTATACAAGGTCGTATTGAACCCGCCGCTCGACTACCTGTGCCGAGATTTAGTGCAAACGAAAAACTCCCCCGTCATATTCGACGGAGAAGCTTTTGGTGAACCACCCTCCAGAAATGTGGAACCTCATTCTCGAAGAGCTGAAACAGCTCTATGTTCTGCAAACCGAGGAAAACAGGGCTATGGCATTTGCTCGATAGGACTACCGATGGGGAGCAGAACAAGGAGAATCAAGGGGAGATTCACGAATCAAACCACCGCCACGACACAAGGGTTTTTGCAGTAGGAAATATGGAGGAATGGTGTATATAACTTGGCTTATATTAGCCATTCTTTTGCGTATTTACCTTGACAAAAGGGTGATTTTGTGGTATTCTTTTACGTCGATCAAGGAGGGACAACGGAGAAGGCCACGTGTTTCCCATAACTACTTTATGGCAAGCGCGGGGCCCTTTCCTTCCCCTGCTGGAGCACGACATGAAGACCCTTCTCTCCGTCATCGGTGGCATCACCCTCCTCATCGCAGCCATCTTCGGCATCTACATGGGCTACATGGCCATCTGGAACGCGGGGTACAACACGTACCGCCGCGAAGTGGCCACGCAGCTCGCCGACGCCGACGCGGCCTCGAAGGAGGCGGCCAAGGTGAAGGAGGCGGCGGACAAGGCCACAGCAGAGGCTCAGAGTGCCGAGGCGGAAGCCAAAGCGCTCACGACCCAGCTCGGCGCCGAGCACGCCGCGTTCGTCTCGATCGTTCTCGCCATCCGCGTGCTCAATGACAACCCCACCACGGCGGTGTCCACGAACTGGGACGGGAAGTGCGAGGCGAGGCGCGACTGGATGACGAAGAACGCCGCCTTCAGCGACGCCTCCGTCACCGTCGGCAACCACGGCACCTTCGACTTCGTGCGGGACCGCAGCGGGAAGGTCATCGACCTCAAGCCCGCCGTCGCCTCCACGCCCCAGGAGCTCGTCCAGGAGTAGCTCTCGCGCATCGACGCGGCCACGCCCTCAACGTTCAATCGTTGCAAGGAGCGTAGCCCGTCGGTGCGCTCTTTGTTTTAAATATCTTGTTTATTTCGAACTTACCCATTCGATTCAACGTCATAAACTACAGAGCAACATGCTCTACTTTTCAAACTCGGAAAAAATAAACCTGATAAGAATGGACTGTAATACTGCGTTAATATTCGATATTAAAACAACCCTCCACGAGGGAGAGTTATCTTTGGTGAACCAAATGCGAAGGAACTGGAAACCACTTTTCGCCCACTTACTAGAGTTTCGAGCGATAGCCTGCCCCTAAGCTACCTTGCCGAGCATCTCCCACGAGAAGGAGAAGAACTGCGTGAACATCTCGGCAATCGACGCTGATTCAACGACAACGCAATATGGTTCGTCGGCCTTGATGGAGAAGAAAGCGATCTTGTTTCCGTAGATCGTGACCGCACAGTCGAACGGAAACTTTTCGGGCAGGTAACGTACTTCACGCAAAGAGTTCGATTGCAGGTAGTCATGAGCACTAGCTGGGAGAATCAGCTTGGTGAAAACCCCGAGGTCTTCTCGACGTTTTAGCCAGTCAGGAAAGTACTTCGGCAAGTACTCCACCATTTCCGGCTGGGAGGTAGCCAATATTTGCTTAATCTTTTGCCCTTTGATCGTCTCCAAAATATCCTCGAATCCGATTTTGATACCCTCAATTCCAACGTAGAGCTTTGCGACCGGGGTATCGACCTGGCGACCCGCGAGTGCTCGGATTTGCGGCATTACCCCGTTCACGATCTCCTCTTTCTTTTTGAGGAGATGAAGCAATTGATTGGGGCTTTCGGGGGTAAAGTAGGCGACGTTATTTTTGCGAATTTGCGAAATAAACCCTTGTTTCTTTAGGGATTCTAGGGTCAGGTATACCGTCGCACGAGGAATTTCGGTCGATTTTGCCACCTCAAAGGCGGTCGCCTCGAGCTTTTTGAGCAGTGTCACGTATACCGCAGACTCGTTTTCCGTGAGGCCGTACTGCTTTAACGCCTGCTCTACTGGCTTACTGTCATTTTTCATAACAACAATATCATAGCATATTTTTGGCTAATATGCAAATAATTTCTTGATTGCTTACAATAGATCGTCATTTCTTATGACGTAATATCGAGTTTCGAGTATCGTGGCGTTCATGGCAGGGCTAATGGCCGGCCTGTCCGGTGATCCGAGACAGCTTGCGGGGTTTCGAGACAAGCGGCCGGAACTGATCGACGCTCTCGAGCTTCTCTGAAAAAACTCGCTCCGTGCCCTGCAATCACTACCGTGAACAGGGCTCTCCCACTAAGCTCGCGATTCCCGTGGGCTTTGAAGAGAAATGGAGTGAACATGGACAATCAGAGTGAGTCCCTTGCCGGTGTGGAGATGAAGGTCGAGCTTACGAATATCTGCCGCGGCGGACGGTGCAAGTTCTGTTCGCCCATGTTCCGGCCAATCGTAGTCGAGGCCAGTACGGACATCTTCCTCGACCGATTCGAGGAACACCTCGAGAGATACCTCAGCAACGGTGGCCGAAAGGTCATTCTGACTGGAGGCGGAGAACCGACCGACGCTCCCGCCAAGCTCTTCGGGGCTTTGCGCATCATCAGGGAGGTAACGCAGCGGTTGGGCATCGACCTCGAATTGCTGACGATGTATACGAACGCCGTAAATCTGCTCAAACCCATGGGGAACGACTCGGGAGAGACGTACCTCGATCGGCTGGCAGAGCTCGGATTGCGCGACATCAACCTGTCCGTACACGGGCTGACGTACGAGCAGAAGAACGGGATCAGTGGTGAGGAAATGGCGAACGTCGACTTCGACAAGCTCATCCCTGCGATTATTAGCAAGGGCTTTCGAGTGCTGACGCGGACGACATTGGCCACGGACTACATCGAGTCGGCGAACCAGATCAAGGCTTTCACGCTCTGGGCCGCTAGCCTAGGAGTGAGCATCGTCTACTTCTCCGATCTCTTCCAGGTGCCAGTTCGGAACAAGCAGACGACTCCGGGTAGCCCGACCCCGCTTCAATGGACGGATGACCACCGGATTCGTTTCCAAGAACTGCTTGCGGCTGTCGGGCAAGATAACGACTTCGTGCTTGTGTCCGAGTCGTCGCGTCATAACCATCAAGGTAGGACGCTCGAATTCAGGCACCGCGAGAGCGGCGTCAGTGTCATGTTCGGTGACCTGGTGATTGGAAATGAATCCACAGAAAGGTCGACATACGCCTACGTAAAGCCGGACGGTTCCATGGGCGCACACAACAACGCCAGGGACACGAGCACGAGGGCTTTCGTGACACCCGAACAGACAAGGGCTTACTTACAAATCTATCGCCCCGAACGTGATGATTTGTAAGAGCCAAATATGCCAACTCGGCCCCGAGTGTCCACGACGGACGCCCGGGGCCCCTTCTTTACTTCCTCTCAAACCCCGGTCGTCAGTCCAGAGTTTTGATTGGTAAAGTGCAGCGCGGAACCATTTTCTTTCCACTCTCTGGAACAACACCGTAAAGACCGTCATCCTGACCGATACCAACCGCAACCGCACTCTCTTCGAGATACTTTGCACAGTCAACCACCCGTGCGGGGTCGCCATCGGCTGGCTGCACATGGAACCGTACAAGTTCATCTTTAACAACAACCCGTCGCGCAAAATGATGCTCGGCATTGCGTTTATTTCCGCCAAGCAGTTTTCCATAATCACTCGCAAAACACTACTCGTACACTTCGGCACAATCCCGCTGAGGCAAGTGGACGGGCAGCCACGGCAAGCACAGCTACTACAAAGACAATATCCACTTCCTCCTCCCCGATGAGGAAAATCTCAAAGCTTAAAACCAAGCGCGTTAACGTAAATAACGCCGTGGTAGCAATCGGCGATTTCATCGAACTCTTCCAAAACATCGCTGACCTCATACCAAAAATCGATAGCATGGCCGACTTGGATTTCATTATGAAAAACTCTTCATTAACTTCGCGGTTAAAGACTTAAAAGTCTCAGAAATAACACAAAACTCCCCTTTCAGGGAGCTCTGTGGGACGCCAAACTCGGCGATGGTGACCCGAGTCCGTGAAAACTGGAACACCCTAATTGGAGAGCTACTTTCCTTCAAGCGATATTTACTCTTGCCGAAAAACGGGCAAATTTACGCTTAGATCCATTCTTTTCAAACTCCTACACGAGAGTCGAACATGAAGCTAGTCTTGTGCGTAACGGGGAATTTATTTAGGTAATCCAATGCGTGAGAGATAGTTGGCAAAGCGTTGGGATATATGCTCACGGAATAGGGGTTTTGCTGAGGCTTTATAGCCGCTCCGATAAATTGAATACATCAAATCTCTTGGAACAGTGTAAAAATGTTTAAAGTCGATAATCAGTTCAGGGATCGAAAATTCGGTGTCTTCTTTTAAATAATGATAACGCTCATGATGCGTGTTGCTAAGAAGCTTGTCTGGCTCACCGCTCTTCCACGGACGCATTGTTTTTCCATTAAGGTGCACGTAATGCTTGCCCGTTTTGAATTGGTTAAATGTGTATGCAGGGCAAACTAAAATCGTTGGAAGGATCTTGTCACCGTTTGTTTCCGCCGCCTGAGCGTGATTATCGAAATCTTGCTCTAAATCGCATTCTTGAGAAAGGATTACAGCAAAAGGAATATCGACAATGTCAAAATCGTCATTAGTCACTGCAGCATCGGCAAGTCCTGTTGCGATTTTCAAGTCAACCACGATATCGCCTTGAGAGATCCGTTCGACTGTAGGATTATCTTTTCTCTCGTAAGGGCGACTACTTAGCAACATACTTACGCCTTGTCACGCTCGCAGTACGAATCGGATAGCTGTTCTCTGAGAATCCGAAATCGCCTTTTTCATGGGAATCGTTAGCTGAATACTCCTTTGTATTATCAAAGGTCAAAGCAACGCTTTCGGATAAAGAATATTTCTGGCCTTCAGGAGAAGGCTGAGTCCTGCCCATCGTGATTTCCGTCATATCCTATTCTTCATTTAATACAGCCCTCAGTCCATCTGTAATTGAAGCTTCAAATGCTTTTTCTATGATTTTATTGTAACTTTTTGCCGTATCAGTCAAGGTGCCACTTTGAATTTCAAAGGGTAAATTGGATCTGCAATCAAGATCTAAAATAAACTCCTTGCGAACGTTATTGGCAGGAAAATCTTGGTTCCAAATGCCAAATTTATAGTTCAAAGATTGGCTTTCAAAATTATAAATGAGATTACCCATCCAACGTGCTAGGCCTGTGTCACCGTCCATCACCGTCTGCATTCTCAATCCTGCCAGGAGATCATTATGTAGATATTTGCTCCAAGAAAAATCCGCCTCATCCTTCAACTTAATGATATTTAAGTAACGTAAACCAAATCTTGAGACTTCTTTAAGATTGAAGTTCGCAATCAATGCAGATTCAACTAGAGCAACGCATTTCAACAGATCGGTTGAATCAATGTAATGATCGAATTCGATGTAGCAATGCTGAGACGCAATCTCAACTCTTTTTGTTCTATCCGCAGCATGAAATTTCCAAGCCAATGCGGTTTCTGTTGCCGTGCTTACATTTTTTGTCTGAGCATCGATGCTGACGCTAACTTGCTCGTTTGACATCTGCTCTCCTGTTGGAAAATCTGTGGCAATTACCGCTTGAAATGCGGCTACGTTGGCTAGTGCTATTTTTTCAAAATCGATCCTCCAAATCACCTTATCCAGAAAGTTCTTATTGTATACAGCCATATTCTACAAGCATTATAGCTGACCCACCATTTTTTACAAGTCAAAAATCCCTCTCATTTTCGGTCTCTTTACGCCCTTAATTTTGAGCAATTATTGCATTCAAAAAATCACGAACAACCGTCTGCGTTGCAAATTTCTTTACACACATGGAGACCATATTGGTCAGTTTTGCATCCCCTACCACATTCAAAGCCACTCTCGGCGTAAGCACTTCCTGCGGTAAAGCATTCTGCGTATGAGTTGTATCCTGGCACCTCAAATGAATTGTCGTAGCAGCTCACGCCGTCAGACATAACCGATGAACATACCATCAGTGTCCATTTCTGATTTTCGGATGAGTTGCTGACGAATAAGTAGGCTCCGTAGCAAATTGCGATAACTGCGATGATTCCCAAAATATTTTTCATAAGGGGTTAAATTACCTCAAAATTTACGTAGTACATCGCTATCGATGAGCTTGACCTGAGACGTATTACTGATGGCCTCGCCAACATCGCTCGCCAATTGGTCTTGCACACTCTCTATCTGTTCAACCTTGTTTTCAAGATTTTCCAGAATCCCAAGACTCTTTTGAGAATCCCTAGCAAGCTGCGCAACCTTTGATGACAAATAGACGACCGAAATGATGACCATGAAACCCAGTATTTCCATAAAGAATCATGTAAATAAAAAGCGACACCGGTGGTGTCGAAACCCAGCGAAACACGGTTGTGCTTTGCTGTTGGAACCGGTGCCGCTTATTAAGCGCTACCGATTCCATGGCAAAAAGAGAGCCATGTGTGGCTGGGTTTCGACCTTCAAATAATAGCGTATATCGAATAATTTGGAAACATTTACAGGGTAGTTTTCTTACACGATAAAAAAGAGGCATGATTGAGGACTTTTTGACGCTAAAAAATGTGCTATCATTGTTTTAATGATGTGGCTCGTTATTGAGCCAAATATGAGGACTCCGGAGGCGTTAACACTTCCTGTCCGGAGATAGGTAATTTTCGAGGGTAATCCCGAAGGCGTAGCTATATGCTTTTGTGTCCTCGGATTTTTCTTTTCCGGCATTACCGGAGCAGGAATGTGACTTGAGTGAAGATGGGAAAATTGACGCCGCCCTCACGCAACTGGCGGAGTTGATTTTTGATGTTTGGTTTCGTGAGACGGCGAAATAGGGGTACAATATTCTTAATTTCATGTAACTTATGAAGACCTGCGTTATCTACTGTCGTGTCTCCTCCAAGGAGCAAGTCGAGGGGACGAGTTTGCAGATGCAAGAACGATTGTGTTCGGATTTTGCCGTGAAGCTGGGAATGAACGTGGAGAAGATATTTATCGAGGAAGGCGAGTCAGCAAAATCTGCAAATCGACCAGCCTTTCAAAAGGCGATTCGCTATGCGGTCGATCACTGCAAAACTGTCGGAGCGGTGATCGTTTACAAGTTGGATCGATTCGCACGCAACATGGAGGACTACGTGCAATTCAAGGTTTTGTTGAAGAAGTACGATATTAAATTGCTTTCAGCAACTGAACAGCTTACTGACGACCCTGTTGGAAAGTTTTGTGAAGGAATGTTGGCGTTAGTTGCGGAATTCGATAACGACATCCGTTCGGTACGTTCAAAATCAGGAATGATTGAACGGGTGAAACAGGGTGTTTGGGTTTGGAATTCTCCAGTTGGATACTATCGCAGCTTTCAGGGCGACAACATTCAACCCGATCCAAAGAGTGAGAAAATCATCGCAAAGGGATTCGATGATTATGCCGCAGGAAAACATACATTCGCTTCTTTGGCGGACTGGTTTAATATCGAGGGATTGCAAACGACGCTCGGCAAAAAGCTGTTGCCTCAAACGGTACAGAAGATGATTCGGAATCCCCTGTATTGCGGACGTATTGAAGCATTTGGATTGAACGTGAAAGGAAACTTTGCGATGGTGAGTGAGGAGATATTTGATCGTTGCCAAGCAGTCGCAGATCGGTTCTCAAAGGCCGATGAGGTACGTGTACCAAAGAATCCAAATTTTCCGTTGCGAGGTTTGGTGAGTTGTGAGATGTGCGGTCAACGATTGACGGGTAGCTTTTCCACTGGGAAGTCCGGCAAGAAATTCGGCTTCTATCACCACGGTTCAAAAAAGTGTGAAGTGTCATCTTCTGTTGGTAAAGACAAGCTTGAAGAAATGTTTAGGACGTTGATTGCCGAGATCCAGCCGAATGCTGAATATTCAGAGCGATTTAAACGGGCTGTAGTGCGTGTTTGGAAGGAAAAGTACAAAGTGCTTGGCAGAGAAACGAAAGACCTACACGGGCGTCTTGAGCGTCTTATGGCTTCTCGTCAGAAAGCCTTTGACCACCATCTCAACGGTAAATATTCGGATGCGGAGTTTGAGGAGCAGAAATTACGCCTTGATGCACAGGCGCAGGAGGTGCGTGCCGAGATCGCCGGTACACAGTTGCAGGAGTACAACATCGACGAAGTTTTGAGCTATGCATTCCGTTTCGTGAGAACCCTTGATGTTCAGTGGGCGAAGGGCACTTATGAGGAAAAATCCAGCTTGCAACAACTCGTATTCTCAAAAGGCGTCGTTTTTGACGGTGAAAATTTTGGAACACCCGAAACTTCGCTAATCTTCCAAATAAAAAAGACTCATCCTGAGGATGAGTCTCTTTTGGTGACCTCACCGGGAGTCGAACCCGGGTTACAGGCTTGAAAAGCCCGTGTCCTAACCATTAGACGATGAGGCCTTAACTCAGATAGCCGCCAGAGAATACTGAAATTTTGACGTTTGGTCAAGACAATAAGTGCCTGGTTATACAAGCCGCTGACGAAGACTTGGCATGTGGACTGACTCCCTTGTGGCACCACTGAGTGATCACTATACTGTCAGTGATATGCAAAAGCATTATCCACACCATTCAAGTGTGTTGAAACCGACCCATTCAGGGTCGTATTTTTTTGCCCAATTATGAACAACACCAAGTTCATCGATTCGGACATTCAGGCCTACAGTCAAAGTGTTAATGATTTACGAGCTTTCTTTCTCATGCGTGGATTTGTAGAAGTGCACACTCAAGATCGACTCAGTATTCTAGCCGCGTGTGAAGACCCAAGTACAGTTGCCACATACACATACGCCGGCCAAGTTTGGCCACTCCCCCAAACAGGTCAAATGTGGCTTGAATACGAACTGCTTACCCGCCCGGATGTCCCGGGCGTTTTTTGTGTAAGTACCAGCTACCGTCAGGAACCAAATCCTATACCCGGCCGACATAAACTAATTTTTCCGATGTTCGAATTCGAGTCGCGTGGCAACCTCAACGACCTGGAAATTCTTGAAGCGGCTGTGCTCGAACATCTCGGCTATGGAAAGGCCACATCTTTCCCAAGAATTAACTATGAAGATGCTGCTAAACAGTACGGTGTTGACGACATCACAAGCCAGATTGAACTGCGGCTGGCCGCCGATTATGGCCGTGCTGTCTTTTTAAAAAACTTCCCCGAGAAAACTTCACCCTTCTGGAATATGCGTAGAGATAATCAAGGTCGAGCCTGTAAAATCGATGTCATTCTTGATGGCATGGAAACGATTGGAAGCGCGGAACGGAGTTGTGATCCAGCCGCAATGCGAAAATCATTCTACGCTATCAGCCAAGGTGGCTATTCCCAAAAACTCTTTGAGCTGTTTGGTCAATCACGTGTTGAGGCCGAGCTTGAAGACTTCCTAACGCTGCCTTTTGTACCCCGTTACGGCGCTGGCATAGGCATGACGCGCCTGATGAGATCACAAAGTTTGTTTCCAGTAACACAAAAATTAACTGTAACAGCTTAAAATCAATAGGTATTCGTGACCTATACCTAGGTAACACTACTTCAACATCACTGCCAAAGCTTCAACAGCTGCCTTTGCGTACGGCAACAAGCGAGGCTCAATTTGTTCGGGCAAAATTTCAGGTCCCAAAATACCAACACCAACTGGCTTCATGGTTTGTAGTTGCAGATCGATAATTGCTTGCATAACTACCTCCCCCATCACAAGACCGTGCTTGGTCTCGCCGCGCTCAATAATGCCGAGCACAACCGCACCATCGATGTCTGACCGTAACAGCAAACGCTTAAGCGCCAGCGGTTTTTCGAGCGAACCTGGTGTCCAGACCTCACTAATTACCTCTAGATTAGCATCCACAGCCGTCTGTTTGGCCATGATTAACATCTGCTCAACCTGTTGGCGATGAAAAGCTCCTAACACAATGGCAATCCGCTTCTTCATAAAGCTCTGGCCTTAAGACACAACTGATGACGAAACACCTTTTTCCAAAATTCCCGCTTTATACAGCTCTATGATTACCAGTAAAGCTGCCAGCACGGTCGGGCCCAGAATAAACCCAATTGGCCCAAAAAACTCAAGACCACCAAGAATCGAGAGCAGGATCAGCAAAGCGTGCATCCGGGTGCGCTTACCCACAATGATCGGACTGAGTAAATTATCAATCAGACCAACGGCCACAGCGGCCCAAATGGCCAAGCCAAGAGCTGAAGATTCATGACCGGTTAAGAATAAATATGCCACTGCTGGCCCCATTACTAGGGCATTGCCTAACACCGGAATTTGGGCCGTAATAATTATCAGTGAAGCCCAGATCAAGGCCCCTGGAACACCAAAAATGGTTAGTCCAACCGCCGCCACTATGGCTTGTGTAATCGCCACGATCATAGCTCCAAAAACCACGCCACGTACGGTCTCGACCATCCGATGCACAATACTGCGGTCAACGGCGTCACGCAACGGGCTCAAGGCCAACATTTCTTTATAAATGCGCTCACGATCAAGCAGAAAGAAGAATAAACAAATAAAGAAAATAAAGGTCTTGAACACGACCGCGGCCCCACTTGAAAACAAGCTACCGATGTTGGCCTGAATCCAGACTAATCCGGCATCAACAAGCTCTCTAGGGTCCTGTGACAACACCAAATTTCGCAACGGTTCAGGCAATGTTTGCGTAATTGTTAGTTCGCGATAATCAAAGGCCTTAAGCCAATCGGGGTTGGTCACCGTGGCCGTTGCAATCTGGTTGGCCTGTTCGGCCATGATCGTGCCAATCGCGACTAACGGCCCCACAATAGCTACAAGTACCATCACGAGCACCATGATTGTAGAGAGTTTGGCATTCCTTACCAGCCTACGCAGGCGTGACTCAAGGGGCGCAATAATCACAGCCGCAATGGCAGCTGTGATTAAAACAATGATGTACGGTGAAATGATCTGCCAGTACAAATATACGGTTGCCATGGCAAGAATCAGGAAAAACCAACGAGCTACGACTGTGTGTGATAAAGATTGCATATTGGCATCATCATAACAAACAAAATCCCCGGTAGCTCTTTACAGAATTGCTTCGAGCTCTCGGGGAGGTTGTTTTAAGGGCAACTTGTTAGGCGTTGTCGCGTGGACGAGCGGCGCTAACACTGATAGAACGACCACCAAGATCGGTACGATCGAACATCTTAACAGCGTTGGCTTGTTCTTCCGGAGTGTTGAATTCAACAAATCCGAAACCGCGCTTGCGGCCAGTTTCCTTTTCGATCGGCAAGAAGACTGAGACTACTTCGCCGGCGGCACTAAAATGTGCCTTCAATTCATCTTCGGTAGCGGCATAAGGGATGCCGCCCACGAATACGCGTGCGTTATCTGCCATAAGGGCAAGGTTACTTCTCCGGTTGTAGTGTACTCTCGCGGTTGGTCACGGAGAAGTCACGTCACACGGATGCTTAACAGTTAAAAGCCTAGCATGAGCCTCATAGGCTGGCAAATCTGTACCTCGTGTCCACCTTTCTAAACCCCTTCTGCTACAATAAGGATGATTATGAAGATGTCGCAAGAAGATTTGGTGTGGAAAACTGACGAAGGGCAATTAGCTATCGATGTTGTCGAGACACCGGAAAGCATTTTGATTCGTTCAGCCATTGCCGGAGTTAAAGAACAGGACTTAGACATTCACGTCAACGAAGATCTTGTTACTATTCGTGGCGAACGCCACGTTGACGTTTTGCCCATGCATGCTACGGTTCATTATGAAGAATGTTTTTGGGGTGCCTTTTCTCGTTCCATCATCCTCCCCTGCCGCGTGAAGGCCGATGAAGCTGAGGCCTCCCTAAAAAACGGGATTTTATCCATTGCAATCCCAAAAGCCCGCGATAGTGTACGTTTACACGTACGCCGCGAATCTGACGTATGAGTCACGAGCACCCCGACAAACCAGCTGCGCCCGAAAACATCGGGGGTGATGTCTCTAAAGTTTATCGCATTACGGCCCCGAAGACTTGGCCATCTCGTCGTCGTCGCTTGGCTAAAATCATGGTGATTATTGCCATTGTATTCATTGCACTTATTTGTAGCGCGGCGGGAACGACCTACATTTTGGCTCAGGACCGTATCTTGCCAAACATTTCTGTGGCCGGTATCAAAGTTGGTGGTCTAGATCGATTAGCCGCCACAGAACTGGTACAACAACGTTTTGACAACATGCTAGATGCTGGCCTTGAGGTCGACCTAAATAACCACAAGCAACATCTTGATCTACGCACCAATATCGCCACAGATCCTGATTTAGTTTATCAATTCATCGACTGGGACATAAATACCAGCATTAATGAAGCGTTTAGTCGTGGTCGTAGTGGTAACAAACTGCTCGATTTCTTTGCACCGCTTTACCACTTTGCTGTCGCTCGCACACACCTCCAGCCAGAGTTTATTTTATCTGAAACACGCATAATCAACGCTTTGCGTGCTGCCTACCCAAACTCAGAATCCGAAGGCACCCCCACCGACTTCGTGTTTGTGGGTAGTGGTGACACCATGACAGTGCACGTAGTCGAGGCTGTTCGTGGAGTAATTATTGACACAACGCTAGCCTTAAACAAGATTACTGATGACGCTCAAGATCTCAAGCTTGAAACTCTAAACATTAGCCTCACAGAACGAGCTGCAATTATTAGTAAACAAGAGGCCGAAACGCTACTACCCGTTGCAAAAGCAGCTGTTGACCAGGCTGATTACACACTCAGTTTTAAACCTGAGTACGGACGTGATCTTACCTACACCATCAGTAGTAATGATCTGAAAATTTGGTTGATCCCAAGTAAAAACAGCCACAACCAACCCGTACTATCGCTCGATACCGAAGCCATGGAAATTTTCCTTAACACCATTCACGCTGATATCGATATTGCTCCGCAAGACGCCAAATTTATCATCGAAGATAATCGCGTATTGGAGTTTGCGCCCAGCCGGGATGGCTTCATTATCAATGATGACCAAATCATCAAGGATCTGCTGGCAGCTCTAGGCACGAGCAACAACATCATTAGCATTGCTGCCGAGCGCACTGAGCCAACTGTACCTACCGCTAGTGCCAACGATTTGGGTATTACCGAAGTTCTCGGCGTTGGTTTTTCAAGCTTCGCTGGCAGTCCTAGTAACCGCCGCGCTAACATTCGCCATGGTGCCGACAAACTAAACGGACTGCTGATTCCCCCAGGAGAAACTTTATCCCTGATCGAAAAATTACGACCCTTTACCGTGGCTGACGGGTATTTACCGGAACTCGTAATCAAAGGTGATGACATTATTCCAGAGGTGGGTGGAGGCTTGTGCCAAATTGGCACCACGACTTTTAGAGCTGCGATGAATTCCGGTCTCGAAATAACTGAACGACGCAACCATTCGTTGGTTGTTAATTACTATAACGATCCGTCAAATGGCAATCCTGGAACAGATGCCACAATTTATGATCCGGCACCGGATTTAAAAATCCTAAACGACACCCATCATCACATCATGCTGATTACCGATGTTGATTCAGAAAACAGCGAGTTAGTTTTTACTTTTTGGGGTACGTCCGATGGCCGCCAAGGATCGTATACTCCACCGCAAGTTCTTAGCTGGACAGGCTATGGTACTACTATTGAAAAAGAAACTACCTCTCTAGCCCCTGGTGTTCGACAATGCCAATCACCACACCCAGGTGCAACCACAACCTTCGATTACAATATTCTATTGCCTGACGGCAATGTTAAAACGCGGACCTTCTTTTCAAGTTACCGATCATTGCCAACGATCTGTCTAGTCGGCGTAGGCAATGAACAAAACCCTTAACCCATCAACCTGCTGAGCGCGGGACTGCGGTCAAGAAGATACAGTTATTGTGATTGCCCAGACGGATCCAGGGAATACAACGCCTACATCCCCATGCTTGTCGTGACCGCAGTACTCCGCCCACCAGTTGTCCAAGTTTCGCTGCCAACCCCACAAGCGAAGGGCTAATTTAGCGGTCTTTTAAAGCTTTGTCAAGCAGCTAGGCCTCCGAGGCCTTACGGATAACTTTATCTATCAGACCATATTTTTGAGCCTCTTTGGCCAGCATAAAATTATCACGCTCGGTGTCGTTAGTGACTTTATCTACTGGCTGTCCAGTGTGCTTGGCTAATAGCTCGTTTAACGACTTTTTAAGCTGCAAAATACGTTCAGCATGAATTTGAATATCGGTGGCCTGACCCTGCACCCCTCCGAGCACTTGATGAATCATGATTTCTGAATTCGGCAAAGCAAATCGCTTGCCGGGAGCTCCTGCGGCCAGTAAAAACGCACCCATTGAAGCCGCCATACCCACACAAATCGTGGATACATCCGGTCCAATGTATTGCATGGTGTCGTAAATAGCTAAGCCGGCAGACACTGATCCGCCGGGGCTATTTATATACAGCTTTATGTCCTTGCTCTTATCTTGACTCTCCAAAAAAAGTAGCTGCGCAATAACCGCATTTGCCACGCCATCATCAATGGCCGTGCCTAAAAATATAATCCTGTCTTTTAGGAGGCGGGAATAGATATCGTAAGCTCTTTCGCCGTAATTTGTCTTCTCAATCACGGTTGGAATGAGATATTGAGAGTGTTCCATAATTCATTTATATTAGCAGACCGTACCTGAGAGTGCAAATTGCCCTATTAGGTTTAACCTGCTACCTTTTAGCTGCCGTAAGGTAGGAGCCCCATGTACCACATTCACAACTTAGCTGCCCTCTCAGATCCCCGTAGCGTGTCTGCCAGGCACAGATTGCGCACCGACTTCGCCGATCACGGCTTCGCTGTGTTCGACAACAACGGCCTCGCTCCCGAGGTTCTGTCAGATTTGTACCAGCGTCTGCTCACGTTCTTCGCCTTGGACGAGAGCCACAAGCGCGTCTACGAACGCGCAGACGGCGGACATCAGCGCGGCCACACACCGGCGCGCACCGAACGCGCCGTCGGTCAGCCTCCAGAAGCGGCTGATCTGAAAGAGTTCTGGCAAGACGGCCCGCCAAACTGGCAGGCGCTCGCACTCCAGGCCAACCTCACCACCGCCTGGCCCGCTTTCGATGCATTGCGCGCTCAGGTCTACGCCACCATGCGCAGCCGTATCGATCTCGTACTCGGCATCATCGCACCCATGTTGGGAGTAACTCCTGACTGGCTCGTGCGCTACTCCGCGGGTGGGGATGACATCGCTCGTTTCCTCCACTACTTTCCGCAAAGGGGGTTGGAATGTGTGCCTGGCACACTGCGCTCAGCCAAGCACACCGACATCAATCTCCTCACGGCTCTGCTCACGCAAGGGCCTGGACTCGTGGTGGAGTCGACTTCAGGAGAACACATCGCTCTCGACATCGACGCACGTCATCTCGTCATCCAGACCGGTGACATGATCGAAGTCTTGTCCGGTGGCTTATTGCCAGCCACCAAGCACTGGGTGGTCAATCCGGACGATCCGGACAGCAGCCGCCTCTCGATAGCGCTCTTCAACCATCCGGCGCCACTCCGCTGGGTTGATGTGCTCCCGCACCTACAAAAGGCAGATCGTGTCTTCGATGGCCGCACTGAACGCAGCTACACCGAAGAACGTCTGATCGAAATCGGTATCCTAACAGGCCCTCCGCAGTTCGCTCACGAGCGCGCCTCAAGTGGCTACCCCGTTCCCCCCGCTCCGTGGCCCGACCACATCTAGGTCGGCCGCGAGCGGGGGCTCGCTTTTTCTAGAGAGATATTGTCTTTGTTGGTCTCAGTTCTTCAATCAGATCTTCATTGTGAGAAATTACTAAAAAGCCAGTTCCGGCCGAACGCATCTCAGTTAAAATAGCTTTAGTCATGGCCCGGGCAACGACATCCATACCCGAATCAATTTCATCCAAGACTGCATATTTGGGGTTGACGAGTAGTAGAGCTAAAAGCTCTGTTCTTTTTTTCTCACCACCCGAAAACGCCTCATTAAAGTTGCGATCAACGAACTCGTCGGCCAAACCGAGGCGCGCAGTTCCCTGCCTGAGTTTGGCGTAAAATTCAGCCGTTGAATACGGCTGCTGGCGAGTAGCTTCGCATGTAGCACGTAAAATCTGTGCCACTGTTACGCCGGCAATAACTGGCGGCTCTTGATGAGCTAAAAAAAGCCCCAATTTAACGCGCTCATGGGTTTCGAGCGGGGCCAGATCAACGTCATCTAGACTCAGCCTGCCGCTTACGATAGTACATGAGGGATGACCAAACAGAGTCATAGCCAAAGTCGACTTACCCACTCCGTTTGGACCAACTAAGGCTACCAAATCACCAGGCGCCAGACTAAAATTTACGTCTTGCAAAACGTCTTTATCTCCACGCCGCACCGTCAAATTTTGGATGTTTAACATAAAGCCTTATAGAGTGCCCTAAGTGGTAACAAGGCACAATTCATACGCATGGGCCCAGGCCGGATACCAAGCAACTCCACTACATCCTCAGGACATATGGTAAGTACTTCTCTGACGGACTGACCTATCACATTTTCAAGCAAGATCGAAGTCGCGGCCTGACTGATAACGCAACCCTGTCCGGTGAAGGATGCCTTTTCGATTAGGCCAGCAGGGTTAATGATCAGATAAATACTTATCTCGTCTCCACATGAAGGGTTAGTTTCGCGATGAACGCACGTTGCTTGCGCAAGCACACCGTACTGACGCGGTTGTCGAGCGTGGTCAAGCAAGTGATCGCGATACATATCAATCATACAAAACGCGCCAAGACTAGCTTGACGCCCTCAAGCAAACGGTCGACATCCGCAAAATCGTTATAAACGCCAAAACTAACCCGCACAATCCCGCCCGGATCCAAACACCGGGTCAGCGGAGCGGCACACTGATACCCAGCTCGCACAGCAATACTCATATCAGCCAAGACTTGAGCCACGTCATGTGAATGAACTCCCTGCAGTGAAAAGGACACCAGACCAACTCGCCCTAGCTCTGGCTCCGGTGAGTGAATCCTAACACGCGATAGATTCGCAAGCTCGTTAACAAGCTTGCGAATAAGCCTAAGCTCGTGCTCGCGCACATGCTCGAGTCCGATTGAATTCAAAAACTCACAGGCCGCTGCAAAACCGACCGCGCCACCTACATTCGGACTTCCGGCCTCAAATAACCGCACATCTTCGGCATACACGATTGTATCGTCCAGTACCTCGGCCACCATGCCACCACCATAAAGTAGTGGTTGTAAGCGTGATCTTAAGGTATCACTGACGTACAAGGCGCCGATACCTTCAGGACCGTACATTTTATGTGCCCCAAAAACCAAAGCGTCGCAAGCAAGGGCTTTTACGTCTACCCGTAGCCTGGCCACAGTTTGGGCGGCATCAACTATCAACACTGCTCCAGCCCTGTGAGCAATATCGGCCAGCTCTCTAACAGGTAAAATAATCCCGAGCACATTTGAAGCGTGGGTGACCGAAACAACTTTGGTACGTGGCCCGATGATTTGCTTGGCAAGCTCAAGATCGATACCACCCTGCTCAGCCATTGGCAGATAGGCAATTGAAAAACCGCGCTCACGCGCCAGCTCTCGCCACGGCAACAAATTGGCATGATGTTCAAAAATCGTTAACACCACCTCGTCCCCTGGTCCAAGACGACTAGCCAAAGCCCTAGCCACTAGATTCAAACCCTCAGTCGTGCTCTTGGTAAACACAAGCTCATGAGCACCCGCTCCAATAAAAGCTGCCACGGTGTCTCTGGCATGATCTAATAGCTCAGTGGCTTGTGCGGCAAAAGCATGCAAACCGCGATAGGGGTTACCTCGACCACGGCATTCATAATTGTGCATAGCCGTGGTAACTGACTCCGGTATTTGGGTGGTGGCTGCACTATCTAAATACACGATCAGTTGATCGTTCAGGGCCTTAAAGTTTTTTTTTATAGCCATCACATCCATATTAGCTCCGCATCATTTCTGAAACACGTACCGCTATCTCTGATGACATCGCAGCCATAGCTTGAGATAAAAAGCCCTGGGCTATCAGTCGCTCCGCCTCTGGCCCGGCTAACCCACGACTAGTCAAAAAAAACATTTCGTCTTCAGCTGGCCGAGTAATCGTAGCCCCATGACCGCATTGCACGTCGTCAGTTTTTACCTCAAGCTCCGGGACAGCGTTAGCTCGTGCCTGATCACCTAAAATTAAATGATCAAGCCGCTCATACGACTGACTACGCATTGAACGTTCATCAACTACAATACGGGCACGTACTTCTGAATGAGCTTGTTGTTTAAGCACAATTTTGGTACGGATATCGTTGGTAGTTTCGGGCGCATGTGAAAAAATCTCATCCGCAACCGCAATCCGTGCCGATCCATCCATCATGGCTAAGCAGGCCAGTTTGACTCCTCCGCCCTGACCTAAAACCTCGACAGACCGACGAATTTTAACTTCACCTCGACCACGAATACAAATAACGTTCTGCCAGTCAGCGTCTTTCCCAATCGATACTTTGTGCAGCAAGGTTAATCTCGAGCCTTCCGGAACGTCAAACACACGAATCATGCTGGCCCGTGCTCGATCTTCGACGTGAATATTGACACTAATCGCCCGACGTTCACCTCTGCCGATAACCGTTACTTCGTCCCACATTGGTTGCTCACCTTCCAGAACAAAAAACTCTCGTGGATCAATTAAAGTCAACCGCTCGTCTTCTGAGAGCGGAATTAAATTAGCTCGGTTTTTTGGCGGCGTAACTTTCATGCCACACTCTCCATTTCTAATTCAATTAATTTAACTAGTTCAACCGCATACTCAAGCGGTAATTCACGCACCACAGGCTCTAAAAAACCTGCTACGAGCGTACGTGTAGCCTCCGTTCGCGTCAAACCACGGCTTTGCAGATAAAATAACTCTTTTTCGCCCAAACGACCCACCGTAGCTTCATGTGCCACCAAGGCATCGGCAGTCTCTACTCGCAGTACCGGCGTAGTAGTTGACACCGACTGATCATCTAGCATTAAGGCATCGCATTGCACTTTAACCCGTGCTCGCAGGGCTGCACCAGTTATTCGGACTGAACCTCGGTAAGTTGATTTCCCTCCCCCGCCAGATAAACTCTTGGCCACTACGTTAGCCGAGCAATCAGCTGCAGTCATAGCAATTTTATGACCAGTGTCTTGGCACTGGTCAGGACCAGCGAAAGCAATGCCCAAATAATCACTTTTAGCTCGGCGACCACGCAGCACACTCATCGGGTAAAGCATCGTGGTGCCACTGCCCATATTGCCGTTCAGCCACTCGATAGTTCCCTCCTCGTCAACTACAGCACGTTTGGTGTTTAGATTAAACGTATTCTTACTCCAATTTTCAATACTCGAATACCTAACACGAGCCTGTTTTTTGACAAAAATCTCTACGCAACCAGCATGTAAGGCAGCGGCTTCAAATTTAGGCGCGGAACAGCCCTCAATATAATGCACGTCACTGCCTTCGTCGGCGATAATCAGGGTGTGTTCAAATTGACCACCCTGGAGTGTATTCATCCGAAAATATGCTTGCAACGGAATGTCGACCTTCACACCTTTAGGCACGTAGATAAATGTACCGCCACTCCAGACAGCCGCGTGCAGCATGGCAAATTTATGATCATGCACGGGTACACAATTGGTCATGAAATACTCTCGAATTAGCTCAGGATAATGCCGTAAGGCTGTATCCATGTTTTCAAAGATCACACCCTGGGTCGCCAGACTGGCCTTGAGGTTATGGTAAACCATGTCAGAATCATATTGTGCCCCTACTCCCCCAAGAGCCTCGCGCTCAGCCTGAGGGATACCGAGCTTCTCAAACGTGTCTCTAATTTCAACCGGCACATCTGCCCAGGTCTTAGCTTCAGACGCATCGGGTCTTACAAAGTAAGTTATGCTAGCCACGTCAAGGCCAGCAAGCGTCGGACCCCAGTGTGGAAAAGGTGCTTTTTCAAAGAGTTCAAATGACTTTAAACGTTTATTTAGCATCCAACTCGGTTCGCCTTTCTGAGTTGAAATATCAATCACTGTTTCGGCAGTTAAACCAAGCGGGGCCTTAAATTTAGGCTGATGAGCCGAGGCTTGTTCAAACACCTCACGAGCAATGGCCATAGACACTCATCCTAACCAATAAGTGCCTCAACGTGAAGGGCTACTATGTCTCTTTTACCGTAAAGCTTAGTCGGTGCACGGGCGACAAGCCGTGTTGCTCAATCGCCTGACGATGTTCCAAAGTGCCATAACCTTTATGCTTGGCAAAATTATATACTGGGTATAATTTATCAATTTTTTCCATCAAAGTATCGCGATGTTCTTTAGCAACGATCGAAGCCGCGGCAATCGAAAAAATCTTAGCGTCGCCATGTATAATCGCCTGCTGCATACCGAGTGCGCCCGGAATTGTTTTGTTGCCATCAACTAAAATAAACATGTCGAGTGTCGGTAACTGCTCTCTTACCCGATTAACAGCCTGGTTCATGGCCACAAACGTAGCTTGCTGTATGTTGATCCGATCAATTTGATCCGCCTCGCATGACCCAACCGCAAATACTCGAGCATGTGACCTGATTAAGTCATTTGCTTCACGACGCAATTCACGAGGTAATAGTTTACTATCGCGAACTAACTTCTTGAGCTTGTGTCTGGTTCGCTGCATCTCATCATCCCATTCAAACACCACCGC
>SXGS01304835.1_pt1 | contig 36947 bp, 26 predicted proteins | sample 3174681 | NCBI WGS metagenome assembly SXGS01 (sample SAMN11356861, study PRJNA531348) | freshwater metagenome | isolation source: freshwater sample F1-80 | place: China: Fuxian Lake, Yuxi | collected 2017-12-25
CACCCAACCGTGGCCGTTGAAATCTGCGAACTGGGTGCTCTTGAGCTTCGGATTCAGGTCCGTGACGTTGGCCAGGAACTTGGGATCTCCCCAGTTCCCCTTGAGCGCCGAGCCCTCGGGATTGAACTGCTGGATCTTGTCCTTTTGGTCATCCGTGAGCTCGCGCGGCTTGACCGGATACATCCCCTTGTCGGCTTCCATCTCGTTGTCCCACCACGTGTACCCGAGGTAGGTGGTGAGCATGTTGGTGCCGGGGTGCATGTGACAGGTGATGCACTGGCTCGTGGGAATGCGCTTTCGCGTCATGGTGTGCCCGATCGGGTGGCCGGTCTCACCATCCGCTGCAGGCTCCAGTTTAGCCTTGGGATCTTCATCCGGCTCTGCGCCGCCGAGGGCACTGTCCCGCGTGAACGACTGTCCGGAGTGCCCGTACTTCGCATAGTGTGCGGAGTGGGCCGGATCGCGATCATTCGCGTACACGTTGTGGCAGGAGGAACAACCGCTCGCCCGATAGTCTCCGGCTTTGTCGTTCGTGCCCAGGAAGTTCATGGTGGGGTCCAGCAGGCGAGTCTTCTGGGCTCCCAGCACGATCGGCTCAGTTCGCAGAATGGTGCCGTGACCGCGGCTGCTGTTCTTGTCGTCGGGGCGACCGGGCTCTTCTTCGCGCGTTGGGTTGCCGACTTCACTCTGCGGCAGCTTCTTGGAGCCGCCGCGCTCAAAGACGCGGAATATATTCGCGACCTGAGAAACTTCCCAACGCGGAAGCGGGAAGAGGGCAGGCAGTACGCCTCGCGCGCTCTCCTCGGGAGTCGGCAGCCGGGCCTCTCCGGCCGCGCCGACAGGGACTCCCTGTAGCGCCTGGGGCAGGCTGTGGGCGTAGCGCGGATCCCAGCGCTTCTTCTCCTTGTCCCAGATGCCCGCTGAGTAGCTCTCACCCAGGATCGGGTCCTTGGTCGGAAGCACGCCGTTGTTGTAGAGCGCGGCGCCGTAGAGGAAGCCACCGTGAGTCATCATGCTCTTTCGAACGCCGAGCACTTCCTTTGCGTGGCAGGCGCCGCAGGCCACGTGCGCCACTCTAAGGTCACCCGGATTAACGAACTGGACAAACTCGATGCTCTCACGATTCAGGAGCGCATAGGTTCGCTCGGGCCAACCGGTCTTGATGCCCTTCTTGGCGGCCTTGCCCCACTCCTCGGGAAAGCGCGGGGCGACGTGGTACAGCGCCTTGTTCTTGTCCATGGCGCCGTCTTTGCCCATCACGATTTTGCCGTTGCCGCCGTGACAGGAAACGCAGGTGCCGGTGTTGTCGTTGAACTCCCGGTCCACCTCGTGGCTGGGCTCCACGTCGAAGTGGCAGCTCACGCAGCTCTCGCTGTCCTTGCCTTCCGGGTGCTTCGGCTTCTTGGCCTCGGCTGCCTTGTCATCGGCCGGCTTGGCGTCTTGCTGAAAGGAAGCGAGCCGGGCGTGGCCCGCCACTCGCGGGCCTTCACGGTCCACGTATTCCGGATCCGCGTGCCGGTGTTCCGGCTGGGCGCCCTTCAGGAGCAGACTGGCTCCCACCCCGGTTCCCACCAACAAGTAGAGCCCCAGGGCAATCATGAAGGGGCTGCGCTTCCGGGCGCGTCGCTGAGTTTCTTCTGGGCGCATGCTCACGCTCCTGCGATGCCGTCTTGCCTGCCGCCCCTAAAAGGCGAGCTGGACCTTCGTAAAGAATGAGTACAGAGAGGTGTCCTGGAAAACGTCCTTCACGCCACGACTGGGCTTGAGCACCGAGGCGCCCATAAAGAAGATGACGTTGTCGTTCAGGAACGGCCGGTGGCGCAGTCCGAGACTGAAATCCCAACCGACACTGGAATTGATGTCGTTCTGGTTCAGCACGGTCTCCAGCACCTTGGTTTGAAGGAACTTGATGTAGCTGATGTTCGCTGAGGCGCGCCACTTGGGCGTCAGCTCCACATCGGTGCCGAGGTTCACGATCATCACGCCTGGGTTCACGAAGTTGCCCTGACCGTGAAGCTTGCTGCCGCGGAGGCTCGGGAGTAAGCTGCCGTCTCCGAATAGATCAGCGCCGGTCCCCGTAAGGCGGAGGCCCTGACTGTTGATGAAACTGAACGGCCCGCCGATGAAGTTCGGGTTATCCACGATGGCGTCGAAGCCCCGCGCCGTGTTGTCGTTCGGCTTCGAGTCGCCGGACGCGTAGAAGAACGAACTCTTCAATCGGTACCAATCCCGATCGTAGGAGATCTCGGCCGCCGCCATCTGCGCATTGATCCGCGTCCGCTTCCCAGCCACCGGGTTCAGTTCATCGACCCCGAACGCCTGGTAGAACGAATGCGAAACATTGATGCGACCAAAGTGCCCATCGCCGTTCAGTCCGACGTAGCCGACCCGAACGTCGTGCACCCTCGCCGCGCCGATGAGCGTCGGCCGCACCTGCACGTTGTCGTTGCTGAAGAACCGGCTTCCGCGGTCGTGGTTGTACGCAGCGACCACCTGCCCGGTGTATCCGGGACGGAAGAGGTCTTGGAGGTAGTAGTTGGCAACGAAGATGTCCTGCTGGCGGTCATCCCCAACCCGATTCAGGCGGCTGTAGGTGTCCTTCTCCCACGGACGTAGGTAAACCAGGTTGAACTGCCGCCGATTGGATCGGCTGTTCCCGAAAAGCCGAAATCCCGGGGAGTTCTCCACGAGGAGGAACCCCCGGAAGTCGGCGTTGAAGGGCTGAACCCCTGCCCTCAACGAGAGGAAGTCGTAGTTGCGGCTGAGGTCCTTGACCTTGTACTCGCCGTAGGCTTCCTGCAGCGCCACGCTATCGAGATTGGTTCGATTCGTGTTCCGCCGAATGTCCACGTTGGCCACGCCCAACTCCCGAGAGTTCAGGAAGTTGACGTTAAACGCCGGTGTGAATCGGAACGCCCAATCCTTGGGCTTGAATGCCGTATCCCCGTGGAAGAGTTCCGTCGAAAGGAGGAACGTCTGATCCACCACGACCTGACCGGGCCCGCCGAAGAACTTGTACGCTCCCGGACGCTCGGCGCTGGTTCCCGAAGGCGTGTATCGGCTTCGGGAGTTCCACAGGGTTTCACTCAAGACGGAGAGTTCAAGAAACGTGTTCTGGCCATTGATGGGGTAGTCCCCCTTCAACACGTTTTGATTGAACGGATCCAGTAGCCCTCGACTCTTGTGATAGGTCGCGCCCTGGTCGTGATCCTTGCCATAGCGAAGGAAGTCCGGAAAAGGGATCCGCCAGCGGTCTGGGAAGGGAAGAAAGTTCCCGTCCTCTTGGGGAGCGCGCTTCCGAACTCGAGAGGGGCCGGCCGCTCCCAGCGGAGGGCCGACGACACCCTTCGGCAGGTTGAAAAGAGGCTTCTTCTCCTCTTCCTTCTTGTCCCCGTCTTTTTTCTCCCCGTCGGGTTTGGCGTCGTCCGTCTTGGCGGGCGCGCCCTCTGCCGGCCTGGCTTCCGCAGCAGGAGCGGCATCCTTCTTGGGTTCCTGCGCCGAACTCTCCTGAGTCGCGGATGCGGGGGTGGCCGCCGCGGGGGCAGAGCCCTCGAGCACGGATGAAACATCCCCGGTCGCGGCCGAGGGGACTGCCCCTGGCGCTTCATTAGTCGCACGGGCGGGCGCGGAAAGCGCCGCGACCCCGGCGACCGATGCGATCCACACAATCGCGGCCTTCGACAGCCGACTGTCGTGTTGCACGGAACTCCCTCCATCCGGCCCCTGCCGGCGCAAAGACCGGGCCTTCCCAGAAGCCGCCGTTCACCCAAATCAAGTAGCGAGGATTTTGCCGGAAGGTTGCCGCTTTCCTCCTGCTCGTAAGAAGGGACGAACCGAAGCCCACATTTTGACCCGTACTCCCACCACAGTTGCTCACCCATGCCTCTCAGGTTGGAAGCCACTCGGTCCGGAACTCACACCAACGGAGTATGGGTTGAGATCCAATCTCCGTAGCGCCGTAGGGGAGGAAGCCACAGCGGTCTGCACGAACAATCTTCGGAAGCTCCGCTTTCGGATAGGGAAACACAGACCGATGAAGGCATTTGAAGCCACCAACCGTTACATTCGACAGGCATCCCAGATCATGGGTCTGGGCAGCCGGGTCGAGTCGCTCCTCCTCTCCCCCGAGGCCGAGCACAATGTGACGGTCCCGGTAGAGCTGGATAACGGCGAACTGGCGGTGTTCACCGGCTACCGAATCCAGCACAACAGCGCGCGCGGCCCGATGAAGGGCGGCCTCCGCTATCACCCGACCGTCGACGCCGACGATGTCCGAGCGCTCGCGTCTCTGATGACGTGGAAGACGGCAGTCGTCAACATCCCCTACGGCGGTGCCAAGGGCGGAATCTCCTGCGATCCCAAGAATCTCTCCCAGGGCGAACTGGAACGGGTGACCCGCAAGTTCATCCAGCGAATCAGCGAGGCGATCGGACCGCAACGCGACATCCCCGCGCCGGATGTGAACACGAACGCCCAGGTGATGGCCTGGATCATGGACGAGTACTCCCGGCTGCACGGGTTTGCGCCCGGCGTGGTGACGGGGAAGCCGTTGGAATTGCACGGCAGCGAGGGCCGTGAGGCCGCCACCGGTCGTGGCGTCATCTACATCACCGAAGAGTATCTGAAGGATACCGGCCGCACCCTTGCGGATGTCTCCGTAGCCGTGCAGGGCTTCGGAAACGTGGGATCCTTTGCCGCTCGCTTCGCCCACGAGGGCGGCGCCCGGATTGTAGCCCTCAGCGACGCCAGTGGAGCCATCCGCTGCGCCAAGGGGCTCGATATCCCGACTCTTCTGAACTACGGCCGCACCCGCACGCCTCTCTCCACCTACCAGGCCGAGGGAGTCGAGCACATCAGCCAGGAAGAACTCCTCACCACGGAAGTGGACGTGTTGATCCCCGCGGCGCTCGGAGGCGTGTTTACTGCCGAGGTCGCCGAGGAAGTTCGCGCCGGTGTGATCGTGGAGGGCGCCAACGCACCCACCGAGCCGGAAGCCGACGAGGTCTTCGCTCGGCGGGGAATTCCCGTCATTCCCGACATTCTCGCCAATGCCGGCGGAGTCACGGTGAGTTACTTCGAGTGGGCGCAGAACATTCAGTGTTTGCGCTGGACCGAGGATGAGGTCAACTCGCGGCTGAAGCACATCATGACCAGCAGCTATGCGACCATCCGAAACCTGGTCAAGTCACGAAATGTGTCGTGGCGAACCGCCGCCTTCATCGTGGGGCTCGGCCGGGTCGCCAAGGCTACGGTCCTTCGCGGCATCTAGGCCGAATCCCGGATCGGAGTGTTACGAAAATGAGTGCTCATTTGAATACCGAGGCAGTTCGGAGCTTCCCATGCTTCTCCGACCTCACCGAGGCGGAAGCGGCCGCGGCGATGGAAGCCTTCCGCACCGTGGAACTGGCCGCGGGAGACCGCCTCTTCTCACAGGGAGATGCCGGCGACAGCGTTTACCTCATCGCTGCCGGCCAGGTTGATGTCCTGGTGGACATTGACGGGAAGGCCGATGATCACGTCGTTTCGACGCTCGAGCGCGGCGCCATTTTTGGCGAGATGTCGCTACTCTTGCAGGAGCCGCGAAGCGCAACGGCTGTCGCACATACCGCAGCAACTCTCTGGGAAATATCCGCAGCCGCCTATCAGGCAGCGGTGGATGCGGAGCAACCGTGGGTGTACAAGTTCATGTGCGCCACCGCCCACGCACTCGCACGCCGGCTTTCGACCCTGGATCGAAAGTTGTCGGACTTGATCAGCGCTGAAGCCCAGCCGGAAGCTCCCGTGGCTGGCGCTGCCCGCGTGGCTGAGCTGGAGTCACTGCGGACTCGTCTCTTCTCCGAGTGGTCCTTCTAAACCCATGCCTCCGGTTCTTGACCCCAAACGCTACCTGAGAGCCTTCATCGTGGCCGGGATGTCCGTGCTGGTGTTTCTCATCTGCGTGGCCTTCGCCTATCCCCATGACAACGTGCGGCTCGCGTCGTCGCTTCACGAGGCGCATCAAAGCCAGAAATACAAGGACGCGGTAGCGCAACTGGCCAAGAAACCGGGGCTTGCCTCGGTGAACGAGTGTACCTCCTGCCACGAAGATCGCGGCCCGATCTCGACGCTGGTGTTCGAGCGCATTGCCGTTAGCGACGCCGCCTGCGGTCGCTGCCATGCGCCCGATGAGGCAATCGGTCGGGCTTTCCTGAGCAAGGAAAAGGGGAAGGCCCGGCTGGGTCGGCCTGCCCATCAGGGCCTCGCGGCGGACGGTAAGGGCGGCGAAGCAGGAGTCGCCGGTAAAGTCGTGGGGCTGCAGACGTCTCTGGATGGCCACCTCTCGGTCAAGCTCGGGTGTGGCGAATGCCACCCCGACCACAAGGGCAAGGGGTTCGTTGAAAAGATTGACGTTCCCACCGCCGAGAACGGCGCTGTAGACGGCGACGCGGACCTCGCTGAGAAGAATCTGAAGCTTGGGAAGCACACGGCTGTGTCGGCGCCGTGCATGGCCTGCCACCTGCCCGAGGAGAAGTCGGACGATGCCCGACAGGTCATCGCCGCGATGCTGAAGGCGCACGACGGGATCGGGTTTGAACCGGAAATCGAGACCAAAACACGAAGTGGGTTTATCGAGACCCTTCAGAAGCAGCAGATCCCCGCCCGCAAGCAGTGCGGCCCCTACTGCCACGGCGAACACGCCCCACAATTGAATGATGACTAGTGGTCTCCGGCGATGAATGAGCTGACTCGACCCGATCTCGCGGAGCACCTGGAACGATCCGACCTCTTCCAGGACCTGTACGCTCTTCCCGACGCCGCCCGCTATCGTAACGCGCTGCGGGCTGTAAGGGGCTGGCGACTCTCCCGAGGAGAAATTCTCTCCGCCGATGAGATGCGCCCGGCCGCCTATGTGGTGCTGGAGGGATATGTCGGCGTCTATGACCCGACAAATCCGCCGAAACCGCGCGATCCAAACGACGAGAACGCGCCCAAACCCCGCCGCATTTTCGGCCAGTGGTCCGCGCTCCGGGGCAGCGTCCCGTCCGACCGTCTGATCGCGGTCGAGCCTTCGCTGGTCATTGAGGTCACCACAGCGATGCTGGCGATTCTCCTCGGGGGTTCATCCAGCCAGTTTCAGGTGGAGTTCTTCACGCCGTTCCTGATGGCAGTGGACGCCATCTCGGATGCTCCTCCCGAGATTCTCGACGCTACCGCCCGGCGAGCCCGGTTTCGCTGGTTCAAGGATGGAGAGCCGATTGTCCGCCGGGGAGACTACGGTTCCACCGTGTACTTCATGCTGGCCGGGCAGGCATCCACCCAGTTGCCCGACGGGCGCAGCTTCCCGATGCCAACCGGCAGCTACTTCGGCGAACTTGCTGTCCTGACGTCTCAGCCCCGCTCGGCAACGGTGGCGGCAGCGGGACCCTGCCTCACCATGGAGTGCAACCGGATCGTCTTTGGCGACCTCCGCAAGAAGAGCAAGACTCTCAAGGACCTGGTTGAGAAGAGCTATCGCGAGCGCCTGATGAGATCGCTCCTCGCCAGTACGCCGATCTTCGAGGGCCTCTCCGACGGGGAGTTGGGAGAGCTTTCCAACATCGGCACTCTCGAGACTTTTGATGCTTACGAGCCGATATTCTTCCAGGGTGAGGAAGCCGACTCCCTCCTCATCGTGATCAACGGCACCATGACCGTGGTGCAGGATCAGGCCGGCGGCACTCTTCCGCTTGCCTGGGTGGGCTCCAATCAGGCCGTCGGCGAGATGGCGCTGCTCCCGGAAGTCAGCGGGAATGATCGACGCGGTCAGACTGTGACCGCCCTTCAGAAAGTAGACGCCGTCAAGATCACGAAGTCCGACTTCGAACGGCTCTGCCGGGATCACCGTCCGATCTATCAGCGCATCCGTGACACGGCACTTCGCCGCTCCATGCAGAACACCAGCATGGCAGTGGACGAGGATCGCTCCATTCGTCTCGGCTGGATCCTGGAGACCGAACATCTCGCCGGCAACTGGGTACTCGCAGTCGACATGAACGACTGCATCCGCTGCGGCAACTGTGTAGCGGCATGCGAAGCCACCCACGAAGACGGGCAGTCGCGCTTTCTCTGGAGCGATATGCGACAGGCCGAAGACGTGATGCCGTCCGTCCGGCTGTCAAGCTCCTGCCAGCACTGTGAGTTCGCGCTCTGCATGAACGTGTGCCCGACGACGGCGATCGAGCGCGATGATCAGAATGCCACGGTCTACATCGATTACACAAAGTGCATCCGATGCGGAAAGTGCGCCGATCCGAGTCAGGGCTGCGCCTATGGCAGCATCCAGATTATTCCCGCCGAGACGGTGAATCCGCAGGCATCGCGGCCACTTCTGCTTCAGCTCCTGGATAAGTTCCGCAAACCGTCGGAACCCGTCGGCGAGCCGAAGAAGGACGCCAAGCAAGGCAGCCGCTATCCGGTGAAGTGCGACCTCTGTCACACGTTGCCCTTCCAGGCCTGCGTCAAGCACTGCCCCACCGGCGCGGTGTTCCGCCTCGATGGGCACCAGCAATTCAGCAGCGCCATGACGGCTGCGGCCCCGGGCGGGCTACGTGGAAACCGGCCCTCGGGAGAAATGCGGCGGCTTTACGTCAATGCCAGGTTCGCCCACGGAATGCAAGCCAAAAAGCCCGGTGAGTTGCACCTCACTGTTTCCCCCACGGGCCCCGGAACGATGATCCTCGCTCGCGAGCCGGAGTACGGCGTGCTACAGACCCGGCTGAACATGTACCTCGTCGCGCCCGACAACTGGCGTATCGGCGGCAACAGCCTCCGACAGTTCAAGTTGAACCGAGACGTGATGCGGGGTGAGGACAAGTATCCAATCACCAGTCCGGACGCCGGACAGTTCACGCTTCAACTTGCGGTGTACCAGGGCGGCCTGTATCTGGGACGGATCCCCATTCCGTGCCCCGTAGAACCGGCAGCCGCAAAGGCGCCGCCGGCGGCTGCAGCCAAACCGGCGGTCCCGCCCGCCGGCGCTGAAGGCGCCGAACGAAAAAAGACCCCGAAAACGCTTCCACCCAAGGCCTGAACAGCCGGACCGGCCCGACCCGCCAGAAACCGAGATCCCCATGAAAGCATCCGATTTGCTCGTCCGCTGTTTGGAAGCGGAGGGCGTGAAGTACATTTTCGGAGTGCCCGGAGAAGAGAACGCCGACGTCATGATGTCTCTTCTCGACTCCACCATTAAATTCGTCATCTGTCGGCATGAGCAGGCCGCCGCGTTTATGGCGGACCTGTACGGCCGTGTCACCGGGGAACCGCAGGTGTGTCTGGGCACCCTGGGACCCGGGGCCACCAATCTGCTGACCGGAGTCGCCGACGCCAACATGGACCGGTCGCCGCTGGTCGTGATTACCGGTCAGGGCGCCACCCGACGGGTTCACAAAGAGTCGCACCAGGCCATGGATAACGTGGCGATGTTCAAGCCGGTGACCAAGTGGAACACCACGATCACCAACGCCGACACCATTCCCGAGATCGTCCGCAAAGCGTTCAAGATCGCCAAGACCGAAAAGATGGGCGCGACGCACATCGAACTCCCGGAAGACGTGGCGAAGCACCGAACCCTGAAGGTGCCTATTTGTCCGCAAGAGTCCGCCCCTTCGGTCCCGAACCCGGATGCCGTGCGTCAGGCCGCACGCTACATCCTGGAGGCGGAGTATCCCGCGATCATCGCGGGGAACGGCGTGCTCCGGGCCAAGGCCGCCGAGTCGCTCACCCAGTTGGTGGATAAGACCGGAATCCCGGTGCTGAACACGTTCATGGGCAAAGGCGCCCTCTCGGCATCCCACCCGTGCAGCGTCTACACCGTGGGATTGCAGGCGCGCGACCACGTGGTGCGGGTGCTCGAGGATGCCGATCTCGTGATCTCCGTTGGATACGATCTGGTGGAGTATCATCCGGTCGCCTGGAACCGTGGTCGCGAGAAGAAGATCATTCACATCGATTCGCTCGCGGCCGAAGTTGACGAACACTATCGGCCCGAGGTCGACATCGAGGGGGACATCGATCTCGCGCTGAAGGCGCTCTGCGAGGAGCTCCCGCGAAAACGCCTCGTGGATCCGGCACGCTACGCCGTGCACAAGGCGGCGATGGAACACGAGTTTACGGTGCACGCCGAAGACACCGCCTTCCCGCTCAAGCCCCAGAAGATCCTGTGGGAAGTGCGCAAGGCGCTTGCGCAGGAAGACATCCTGATCTCCGACGTCGGCGCCCACAAGATGTGGATCGCCCGCTACTTCCAGTGCGACGTGCCCAACACGTGCCAGATCTCCAATGGCTTCTGCACCATGGGCTTTGCCCTTCCGGGCGCTATCGGCGCGCTCCTCGCGATTCGAGACGCCGAACCGCATCGCCGGGTGATGACGATCAGCGGCGACGGCGGGGTGATGATGAACATCCAGGACCTGGATACCGCGGTCCGCCTCAAGCTCCCCATCGTGAACATGGTGTGGACCGACGGCGAGTACGGGCTCATCAAGTGGAAGCAAACGGTGGGGCACGGCACGCACTCGCACATCAGCTTCTACAATCCGGACTTCGACTTTGTGAAGCTCGCAGAGGCGATGGGCGCCAAGGGCCTTCGAGTGACGTCGGCCGAGGAACTCCCGCGAATTCTGCAGGAAGCACTTGCGCACGATGGACCGGTCATCATCGACTGCCCCGTGGACTACAGCGAGAACATCAAGCTCTCCCGACGATTGGGGGAAATCCCCAACGACGAGCGGTCGGCGATGCTGAAGAAGTCGCCGATCTTCAAGGGTGTTTCGTCCGAGTATCTCGATCTCATCGGCGACTACATGACCGAGCGGGCCTATCCGGATGGCGCGGTCATCTGCGAGCAGGGCGCCCCCGGCGATGAAGTGTTCCTCATCACCCGCGGCTGCGCGGAGGCCCGTGTGCAGCGCGACGACGAAGAAGAAGGCGTCGTCCCGGTTCAGGTCGGGAGCTGCTTCGGCGAGATGGCCGTGCTGGGCGACCAACCTCGTTCCGCGACCGTCATCGCGGGACCGGACGGAGTGGATACGCTGGTGTTGACCGCCGCCGAATTCCAGGAGATTCTGCTCAGCCAGCCCGCCATGGGTGTCGAGCTGCTGAAGGTGCTCAGTCGGCGTATTGCCGACGCGTCAAGTTCGAGGTAGATCCATGGCTCAAGGACTTTTCGACGATCCCGCTGCATTTCAAAACTACGCTCAGCAGATGGCTCAACGCCTCAAGGGGCGTTGGGAAGAGCGAGTTCGATTTCTTCGGGCATCCGTCGCCCAGATCGAAGCCCTCACGCGCGTCGCGGAGGCGGTCGGCGATTCGGAAGCAGTCATTGAACTGGCGGCGCAGTCCTCATTGGCGCAGCAGGAGTTGAAGAAGCTGGAAAGCGCCCTCGGCGGCCCGACCGGCGGTTCGGGAGGCGGCCCCGCGCCACCGCGGCCGCAGCCTCCAGAGCCGACGCCTGCCGCGTCGAACACTACGATGCTCCGACCCATGCCCCCCGCGGCTGACGCGACCCCTTCCGTCGAAGGGCTCCCGTCCGCTCCGAGCAGGGACGGGTCGGTGCTCGCCCGCACTCGACGCATGGTGTTTCAACTCGGTACCGGCGAACAGTCGCTGGAATGGGTTGAGAACCGTACCCTCTGGGAAGCTCTGGGGGGAATCGGGCGGTCGTTTCCCTGGATTCGGGAACACTATCAAAAGATTGCCGACGCCTACGACTCCCGAAATCCGCTCGTCATCAACGTGGGCGCCGTAACCGGCACCAAGGCGATGACGGGACTGCGCGTCTACTTCAGCGCGTTTTCTCCGCTCAAGCAGAGCCGCAAGGATGATCCCGGCATCGCCTACTCGGCGGCGTCGGGAGACTTCGGAACGTGCTTTCGGAAGACCGGCTTGAACGACCTGGTCTTGCTCGGCAAGGCAGACCATCCGTCGATTCTCATCCTTGAGGGGGACGGCGACAACCCGACGGCCCGGTTGGAAGACGGCGGCTGGTTGCTCGGCAGGAGCACGGATCAAAAGATCAAGGCGCTCAGAGGCCGACATCCCGAGGCCCACTTCGCGGTCATCGGCCCCGCCGGTGAGAATCTGGTCCGCTTCGCGGCGGTCGCCTGCTCCACGGCTCGGCAGCTCAAAGGCACCAAGATGATGCGCTTCGCCGGCCGCGCCGGCATGGGCGCCGTGATGATGTCCAAGAACATCGTCGCCATCGTGGCCCGCGGAACCGGAAAGGTTCAGACCGAAGTCACCAACACTACATGGACACCCTTCAATAAGGAAGTTTCCAAGGGTGAAGGCAGCGCCCGTTACCGAGACTTGGGCACGTGGCCCTTCAACATTGAAGCCCTTACCGGACCCAAGGGCGGCCTCCCGATCCGCAACTTCAGCCACGCAAATGACGAGCGAGCGCGTTCTCTCTACGTCGGCAAAGTGCGCGAACGCTACGCAGTGGATGACCAGAATTGCACCGCCTGCGGAATCAAGTGTTGGAAGGTGCTCAAAGACGGGCCGACCGAACTCGCCAAGCTGGACCATGAGCCTCTCACGCTGCTCGGTCCCAACCTCGACATCTGGGACATCGGCAAGATCGCCCATCTGGTTGAGCTCGGCGACGAGATGGGGATGGACTCCATTTCATTGGGCGGCGTACTTGCCTACGCGATGGAGCATCAGCTCGACGGGCTCAAATTCGGCGACGCTCACGGCGCGGAAGACGCCATTCGGAGGATCGCGACCGGTCAGTGTCCGCTCCTCGCACAGGGTGTTCGACGGCTGGCCCGCCAGGTGGGGGACGAGGGCAGCGCGATTCACGTCCACGGGCTGGAGCTTGCGGCCTATCTCGGCAACACCGACCCCGGCGCGGCCTTTTCGCTGGTGGGCAACCACATGACCATGGCCACCTTCAATTCCGCCATCAACAAGCTCATTACGACCCTGGATGAGTGGGAGAGGGAGATCGTGGACCTCGGACTGCGGCGGCTGGTTTACGACATGATCGGACTTTGCAAGTTTGCCAACACGCCCATGGATCAGTGGGAACCGATCTTGAGGGAGATGGGCATCGACTGCAAGGTAGAGGATTTGTATGCGGCCTCGCTCGAGATCTATCGCCAGGGGCGTCAGCTCGACTATGCGCAGGGTTTCACGTACGAGGACGATACGCTCCCCGAACGCTGCTTCCAACAGCTTCCGGGACAGGGAATACCGCAGTTTATGACCCGGGACTTCCTGGAGCAGCTCAAACCGCGCGTTTACTCGGCGCTTAAGATCTGATCGGCCGGAAGGTCGACCGTTTGGGAATAGCATGGCTCAATCCGCGGCAACCATCACTTCAAGCTCAGCCGGTCCCGGCCTGCAGACTCGCGGCAACAGGCTGATCTACCGCGTTCTGGTGTTGATCGGCTGGATTGTCTCCGGCTGGCTCGTGATCGAGTACGCCCGCCAGACTCGGGGGGCGGCTTACGGCGCCGCGACACAGATCGGCCGTATCTACGGCCTCATCGGCGCGGGTCTGTTCCTTTACCTGATTTATTACGGCTTCCGTCGCGTCTCGTACCGAACCGGAGCCTTGAGTCAGGAATTCTGGTATCGGTCTCACCTTCTGCTCGGGTGGCTTGCGTTCGCCATGCTGAGCTGCCACTGCTGGAACCTAAAAGACGCCTTCCGGAGTCCTTTCCTGGCAATGCTCCAGATCGGCTACTGGGGCACGATGGTAACGGGCATCTACGGCTGGGTCTATCTCACGTTGGTTCGTCGATGGATGAACAAGCACGAGGCTCGGCCGGCCGTCCGTCGCGATCTTGAAAAGCAGAAGAAAGAGTTGTTCGAGGCGCTCGATGTTATCCGCAAGGAAGACAGCGGGGACCAGAGTGCGCTGACCGGCAACCTGCGCTCCGAAGCCATCGATCGCGCGGTTGGTCACATGAAGGCACAGCGACTCACCAACATCTGGCGCCTCCCCCCGAACTCCTTCTGGGAAGAACAGATCGAGAAGGTCGCGGCGACCCTCCAGGCGCTCCCCAAATCCGCACGCCAACCGATTGTGGATCTCAACCGCATCGAGGTGCTGATCTCGTATCACAAAGGCCTGCGCGCCTGGACAAACGTCCACCTCGTGTTGGGGGGATTCGTCGTGCAAATGATGCTCTGGCACATCCTCATGGTGGCGCTCTGGCCGCGCTAGAACCTGGTTTCTCCGGGGGAGCCGCCTTCAACAGTGCCGCGGTTACCCCGGAGAATTGCCGATAACCGGCGCCTTTCCCCGCAGGACACCCTGCCTGACTCCGTCGAACTGGTGTCGTCTCCGGGCCCAGGCCCACGTTTTCCAAACCCCATGCCTTACATCAACCTGAAAATGTATCCCGGCCGCTCGGAAGAGCAAAAGCGTGAAGTCGCTCGACGCATCGTTGAAGCCGTGATGGAAGTCTGCAACGTCCCCGATGCGACCCAGTGTCCCGTCGTGATTGAGGAAGTGGAGCGGGACAATTGGGCGACCGAGGTTGCCCCTGAAGTCGAGGCCAAAGCGGCTCTGCGCTACGCCCCGTGAGTGCCGGCGCCACAGCCGTGGCAGTGGTGGATGCCGACCGCGCGCGGCGGGACTGGCTCATCCTCGCGGCGGCAGTCGTCGCATTCGGTTTTGGGTTCGGCATCAACATCGGCATCACGCCGGACTTCACCGCTCGTCACCTGGCAATACCTCGCGCTGAGCTCGGGCTCCTGGAGTCCCTGCGCGAGGTGCCCGGCTTGCTTGCCGCAGGTCTAGTTGGACTTCTTGCATTCCTACCGCGTCCCACGATGGGTCGCGTGGCGTTGGCCATCCTCGGAGTCGGCATCTGCTGTACCGGTCTTGCGGGCAGCCTGGGAGCGCTGATCGCGATCAACGTGTTCTGGAGCATCGGGCTGCACATCTGGCTCAGCGTGCAGCCGTCACTGACGCTCTCGCTCTCGAAAGCCGGACACAGCGGTTTCGGGCTTGGGATGATGAACCGCTACATGGCGCTCGCCATGATGACCGGCCTCGCGCTCGTTGGGTTGACTGCACGGCACTTGAGCCACGGCGCCATCTATCTGATCGGCGGGCTGAGTATCATCGCGGGCAGCGTCATCGTGGCCCGTCTCTCTTCCGCCCTCAACGGTGAGGTAGAGCATCGGCTGCTGTTTCGACGGGAGTACTGGCGTTACTACCTGCTCATGCTGCTGGATGGCGGCAGGCGACAGGTGGTCCAGACCTTCGCCCTGCTGATCCTCGTGAAGGAGTTCAACGTCGACGCCCGCGGCATCGCACCGCTGCTCGTGTTGAATCAGGCGCTCACCATGGCCGTCTCCCCCTATCTCGGCCGGCTGACGGATCGATTGGGAGAGCGGCGGGTGCTGTTCGCCTACTACAGCCTCGTCGCCGTCATCTTCCTCGGATACACGCAGATCGAGTTCGCCGCCAATCGATTCGCCGTCTCGGCCGGCATGTTGTTCTCCTGCGTCTATGTGGTTGACAGTGTGCTGTTCGCGGCATCGGTGGGAATTCAGACCTACATTCGCCACGTCGCTCCGCCCGAAGAGCTGGCGCCCAGCATCGCCATGGGGATCACGTGGAACCATGTGGCGGCTGTGAGCGTTCCGCTGGCCGCGGGTTGGATCTGGGCCGGCTTCGGCTACCAGCGCATCTTCGCGTTCGGCATCATTCTGGCGCTGCTCGCGGCGCTCACCTGCCTCACCCTTCCCCGCCGCGGCCCCGCGGGGGCCGCCCCGTCGTAATCAGGAGAGTTCCCTCATGGAAGTCGCCGTTCGAGATGCCAGTTTCTACCAGGTCGGCTATGCCACCGGGGTGGAGGCGATGCGCGCCCTCGGCATTACCGCCACGGAGGTCGCCATCGACATCCACGGCTGCGTGCGTTCGCTCACCTCCGAGCGCCAACTCAACCTCACCCAGCCCGCAGACCTGGCCGCCTTTCAGGCGGAACTGGCCGACAACGGGCTGCGCGTTTGCGCGTTCCTTTGCTCGCAGAACTTCAACCACGCAGATCGGGGCGCCCACCTCAACTGGGTGATCCAGGCCGTACGGGCCGCCGATGCGGTGGGAGCCCCCGCGCTGAGGATCGACAGCGCCATGACCGGACAGGCCGACCTGAGCCTGGAAGAGCGCATCCGCATCTTTGCTGAGGCGACGCTGGAGGTGCTTCGAGCCACCGGAGAGAGCTCGGTGACCCTCGGCATCGAAAACCATGGCCGTCAGGGCAACGATCCAGAGTGGATGCGCGGCGTGATCGCACACGTCGGCAGCCCCCGCGTGGGCCTGACGCTGGATGTCGGCAATTGGTACTGGTTCGGCCATCCGCTCTCCCGGGTTTACGAGATCTACCGGGAGTTCGGGCCGCTGGTGAAGGCCACGCACGTCAAGAACATCCGATATCCGGAAGAGATCCGGGAGACGCAGCGGGAAATCGGCTTTGAGTACGGCAAGTACTGCTGCCCCCTCGACGAGGGCGACATCCAGATGAGCCGTGTCGCGGCGATCCTCCGGGAGACCGGCTACGATGGCGCCCTCACCATCGAAGATGAATCCCTCGGCAAAGTGGCCGAAGCCGACCGCGCTGCTGTGCTGCAGCGGGACGTGGACCACCTCAGGGCTGCCATCGGATAGAACGCCGGCATCCTGATGCCCCCAGCCGGCCGTCGCCTCGCGCGGCGGTCGGCTTTTTTGTTGCCTGCCCCCGATGTTCCGGCGAATTCAGATCCGGACGGTGCGACCGCCGGGAGTCGAACGGTGGGTTATCTCAGGCGGATCACTTCACCGCTGCGCTTCGTGGTTGCACGGTTTGCAGTGAAGTGCAACGGGAAATGCGAGGCGGGACTTCGCGTCACGCTCACGATGGATCCCGTCGGCTGACCTCGAAAGAACATCGCTCCTCGGTCGGCAGCCTGGAGTCCGTTCGGTCTCGACCTCTCTGAACCACCTGGGCCTCTCAATCGTCGGACAATCACAAGCAGTTCAGATAGGCTTCTCGTGGTACTTTGTCAGGCAAAGGATAGCCGCATGAAAGAGCGAAAGCCCCTGGTTCTCTTCCAGGATCTGGTGACTACGGCAGCCATCCTCTCGATTCTCTCACTCGGGATCGAAGTCACGACCCGAATCTGCAGGAGCCTCTTCCTGGATCCGCTGCCGGACATCGCTTCCGTTCTGGCCTACGGTCTCATCCCCCTCACGCTCTGCATCGTGCGAGCCAGCATACACTGTGGGGATCTCACGTTGTCTGGGGCCGCCCTCGATTCCGGGGGTCTCTCGGATTTGCTGGATCTTCGGCGCGCTCCCGCACGGCTTCACTGGCTGAGAGTCTTGATGCCCGCGGCGCTTACCGTGGCCCTGATCTATACGCTGCTGTTCATACCGCTCCTGCCCGTGGGACTCCTCACCACTTGCTTCGGTATCGGAGCCTGCGTCTTCGGTCCGCTCTTGAATCTGGCCGTCCTGGTTCGGATCGGGCTCACCCTGCGATCGTTGTTCACGACCCCTCGCTGCTCTGGTCTATCCCCACGATCGGATCGGCTGACCTGGATGCTGTCGGGAGCCCTGCTCTTGCAGGTGATCTTCAGCCTGGTCGTACAGCCCGCGGCGCTCGGGTGGTTGCTGGGCCGGGCCGAGGCGCGAGACTCGGCGCGGGGCTGGATCTTCGAATCGCTCCGCCGCCTCGGCGCCCCCGAGGTCCTCTCCCGGATTGCGCTTCGTCAAGGGAATCCCTATCCGGTGACGGCCTGGTTCTGGTCTCCGGTCGCCACCGAGCCCGGGGGTCAGTTCCCTCTGGGGTTTCCCAGGGTGGAGTATCACACGAGCAGAAACTTTGGCCGGCGGTACTTTGAGCTAACTGGCCGCTCTCCCGAAGAGGCCGACCTTACCGACCGCCTCAGAGATTCTTCCGACAAGTGGTGGGAAACCGCCCGCGAGGAGGTCGCCGGCACGGTCGAAGGATTGAGTCTTGCGGAGTCCCACATCGTCGGCGCAGTTCGGCCTCTCAATGAGACGGCTTATCAGGAGTGGACGATGGTGTTCCGAAACAACACGTCCACCCCATCCGAAGCTCGGTTCCAGGTGCTCCTCCCGGACGGCGGCTTCATCAGCAAGGCGTCCCTGTGGATCAACGGGAGAGAGTCTCCGGCTGCTTTCGGAGGGAAAGGCAAAACACGAGAAGCGTACGAGACGATTGTCCGCGACTCCATGATGGATTCTCTTCCTCGGGATCCCTTGCTGATCACCACGACTTCCCCCGATCGCGCACTCATCCAGTGTTTTCCCGTTCCTGCAAACGGCGAGATGAAGATCCTCTTCGGGTGCACCTCGCCACTCCGCTGGGGAGGCGCCGGTGGGCCCACGCTGAACCTATCGGCGCCCATGGTGGTGGAACGAAACTTCGTTTGGAGTCCTGAGTTGCGTCACTCCTATCGGTATGTCGGGAGCTGGCCCGAGACGTTCAGGCTCGACCCAAGACACGGCTGGCGAGTAGCCGTGGATGACCCCGCTCCCAACGGGGCGGTGCGCCACGTGCTGAGCGGAGAGTCCCGACCCCAATCGACTCCATCCACGCGCCAGATCAGATGGCTGGCTCCGCGCTCCCCTGGGCTCACCACTCCCGTGCGAGGAGCCGTGAGACTCTGGGATCCGGCTCGTCTGTCGCAGGTCGGGGGAATCGATTTCATGGTAGTGGTGGATACTTCCGAGTCCATCTTCCCCAAGTTGACCGGGGACGACGCCCGGCGACTCGCGGCCGCCCTCGCGGCATGTCCAGACTCCCGGCTGCGCTGTCTGCTGTTGCGAGACTGGAACGGCGCAGCCCCGCCCGGCCCCTCCTGGTCCGAGCCCTGGGTCTCCACGGTCCAGGCGGAGTCCATTCTGAGCCGGGCTTTCCAGCACCGAGAGCCAGGCGCCTTCGTTCCGACCGGCGCCCTCACCCACGCCCTGGACCTCGCAGGATAGAACCGTCGACGCACCGCGGTGCTCAGGCTGCACGGCTCCTGTCCTGACCGACTCTTCGACCTGACCAGGCTGGAAGCCGCGCTGCGGCTGGCTCCACAGAGGGTCACGTTCACCGGTCTGGCCTGCAGAACCGGAGCGAATGAGGTTATGCGGCGCCTGTCGGTAACGGGGCGAGCGAAGGATCTTCAGCGAACCATGCTGGCGGATCCGTTCGGTGAACTCGTGCAATCCTCCGCCGACCCGATGGGTCCCCCGGAGAACCAGTCCGCCCCCGCCGGCTTCACTCCGCTCGGGGGCTCCGAACCCGCCATCAGCTGACTGTATCTTCCGACATCCCTCGAACACAAGAAGGACGATTGGGGCCGCCTGACGGCGGGTTCTCGAATCCTGGCAGCCTGGAAACGCGGAGTGACAGAGGAACTCTCCGACTCGAAGAAGTGGATCCGCCTGGGTGTCGAGCAGCGCCTGGTGACCCCGCTGACCGGCGCCGTCGTGTTGGAGACCAAGAAGGACTACGAAAAGTACAACCTCTCAAACAGGGTTGCCTCAACCGATCTCCCCAGCGTCCCGGAACCGGGCACCCTCGGACTGTTGGCTCTCGCGGGAGGCGCCCACTGGATCGCTCGCCGCCGGGCCGCCCGGAAGAAACCTCCAGTGGCGGCCTGACTCTCTCGCTGCAGCAGTTCTCGTTCCGGCTCCACGGTAGTGATAGAGGCGCAGTCGCCGCGGTTCACCCTCACCGGAACGACCGGAACCGGCCCGAGACAGTGGGTATCGACAGGGGTTGCTGAAGTCGACTGCGCGGCGGTGCTTCAGCAAGAGAAGGACCACCTGAGGGCTGCCATCGGATAGCGCTTCGGCATCCTCGACTATGGAGCCGGCCGTCGCCTCGTGCGGCGGCCGGTTTTTTTGTTGCCTGCCCCAAAGCCCTGGTGCATTCAGGACCGGACAACGCCACACCGACAGCGCTATAATCCGAGAGTTACTTTGCACTGCAAAGGATCATCGTATGAAAAAGTTATCTGTCGAACGAGGTCCGGGCTTCGGCCTCTGGTTCGCGTTCGTGCTCTCCGCAGGCTCAATGGCGGTGGAGTTGATTACCGGGATCTGCGCGAGCTTCTTCGCCGACCCGCTCCCCGATGCGACAGCTCAGGCGGGCTATGGTCTGGTCGTGCTGACACTCGGGTTGGGAATCGTCAGTGCACTGCTCGGTGACTTCCGCGAGACACCGGCGGAGCCACTCTCGGGGAGCCTCTCCGCGATCCTGGCTGTGCGTCGCCGAAGCAGCAGGCTCCTCTGGCTCCTGACTCTGCTCCCCCCGGCCATCACCGTCGCATCCATCTACACCGTCGGCTTCGTTCCGCTCATGCCGATCGGGTTTTTTGCGCTGGTGATTCTGGTGGGTATCTGCGCTTTCAGCCCGTTCACAAGCCTGTTTGCCCTGATCGCGCTCCACTTGCGAGTTGGGCGCGCGTGCCCGACATCAACTTCGCTTCTCCCCCCGCGCGTTGAACGTCTGAGACAGATCATTTCGTGGGGGCTGGCTGCGCATCTGCTTTACGGCATCGTTCTGCAGCCGATGGCGGTGGGAGTCCTTTTGGGCCTGGCCGATGAGCGAAACTCCGTGCGCGGCGCCATCTTCGGTCCCCTCCACGCACTGAACGCACCCGCGGCGCTGGAATTCGCCGCGGCTACCGGGCAAATCCCGCATCCATTCACTCTGCTCACCTATAGGGATGAGATGGATCGGGACGATGCAATCGAACGATATTATGGTCTCACTGGCAGGATTCCCCAATCAAGGCCGATCCGCCCCATCCGAGTCGATCCCTTGATGGGTCGCAGCTCCGACGAGTCCGATCAGGGCGGAGACCGGGTCGCGGCCCGTGTCCCCGGACTGTCTCTCTCCAGTTCCGACGTCGCCGGCGCGATTCGACCCGACAGTGAGACGGCGTATCAGGAGTGGACCATGGTGTTTCGAAATACCGCATCCACCGCAAGGGAGGCCCGTTGCGAGGTGCTGCTCCCCGAAGGAGGCTTCATTTCCAAGGCTTCGCTTTGGATCAACGGTCGGGAGTCCCCCGCCGCGTTCGGCGCTCGAGGCGTCGCCCGGGCGGCCTACTCTAATGTCGTGCAGGTTCAGCGACGAGATCCGCTCCTCATCACAGCCGTGGCGCCGGAACGAGTGATGGTGCAGTGCTTCCCCGTGCCTCCAGGCAGCGAGATGAAGATCCGCTTCGGCTGCACGTCCCCTCTCATTCGGAAACTGGGAGGTGGTCCCGCCCTGAAGCTCACAGCGCCGGCCATCGTCGATCAAAACTTCGAGTGGAGCAACGGCCTTCGCCATGCCTATCGCTACGTCGGGGAGTGGTCCGAAGAGATCCAGCTTCGAACCCGATCGGGCTGGAGTATCGCCTCAGAGAGGTCCGCCGTGCCTGGCCGCTCGCGGTATCGCCTGACCCGAGTGGTGAAGCCGAGTGACAATCCGAGCCCGGTGCTCGTGGAGTTGCTCGCCCCCGCTTCGCTTCGAACAGCCGCGCTCGGTCGAGGGGTCAGGAGGATTGGCAATCCATCCTCGAGCCGACACCCCTCAGGGATCGACTTCCTCTTCGTTGTGGATAACTCCGATGCCGCAGGAGAGGGGTTGTCGGCCGAGGAAGCCGACCGCCTCGCAGCCGCGCTCGCCACCTGGCCCGACTCTCAGGTTCGCTGCATCGTTGAAGGAGATTGGAGCGCATCCGGCAAGATGGGGCCGTCATGGAGTGCGCCATGGGTGTGCTCGAAAGACAGCTCGAGTGTGTTGAGTGCGGCGCTTGCCCGGCGTACGCCGGGCGGGCTCGATCCGACGCAGCCGCTCCTCCGAGCTCTGGAAGTTGCGCGTGGGAAACCGCGTCCAACCGCTGTCATTTGGCTACATGGAGCTCAGCCGAAAGGCATCTTCCCGACGGATGCGCTTGCCGGCGCGCTCCGTGACGCCCCAGCACGTGTGTCTTTCGTCGGGCTCGCGTTGACCTCCGGACCCAACGACGTGATGGAGCAACTGGCCGTCACCGGTCGGGCTCGCTCGCTCCATCGTTCGATGCTGGCGGACCCTCTGGGTGAGGCGGTGGCCCTGGCCGGATCGCTTGCGGCGGGCAGCCCCGACAAACTCACGTTTCCGGGGTACACCCCCCTGGGCGGAACGGAACCGGCGATCAACGGGATCTACCTGGCCGACTCGCTCGACCAGCAGAAGAACGACTGGGGTCGGCTGACCGCGGGCTCGCGGATCGTTTCGGCCTGGCAGCACGGGGTCCGGGAAGATCAGGCCGCGGCGAAACCCTGGGTGCGACTTGGCATCCAGCAGCGCCTCGTCACACCCCTCACCGGCGCCGTGGTGCTGGAAAGTCAATCCCAGTACGACGCCTTCGGACTTTCAAATCAGGTTTCATCCAGCGACGTGCCCAGCGTACCCGAACCCGGGAGTTTGGCGCTGCTCGCCCTTGCCGGATGCGCCCGGTGGATCTCTCGCCGCCGGAAGTGCAAACGCCCCACCCGCACTGTGAAACGCGATCCCGTCGAGGGTGTCGTTCTCGAGCACATGAGAACCTACAGGCGCCCACAATCGTCTGACTCGCACATCGAGGTCAGGTAGACTTGAACAAATCCTTTCAAGAGAAAAGGAGCATCCGATGAGAATCAGAAAAGTCTCGCGCACCTCCGGGCTCATGGCCCTCACCGCCATTCTCATGTCTGTGCTGGCGCTGAGCGTGGAAATGACGACTCACATCTGCCGAATCGAGTTCTTTGATCCTCTGCCGGACCTGACCTCGACACTCGCTTACGGACTGATTGTCCTCACGCTTGGAATCGCGCTGGCCAGCATTCGGTTTGGTGACTTGTCGGAGCCGAATGCGGACGGGGCCCCCTCCAAACTGTTGGATGCATTGGATCTTCGGCGGGCCACGGGGCGACTGTTGTGGCTCCGCATCCTGATTCCGCCGGCGTTTGCCGTTGCGCTTCTCTACACCGTGCTTTTCCTGCCCCTCACACTCCTCGGCTTGATGACGTTCATTTTCGGATTCGGAGTCTGCGCGTTCAGCCCGTTGGCCAACCTGGTGGCCATCGGCGGCTATCTGCTCCACATCCGGGATAACAAGCCCGCCTGGAAGCGGTTGGCGCCGCCGCCCCGGATCGAGCGACTCGCAAACTTCATCTCCGCTGCGCTGGTGATCCAGGTGATGGCAAGTCTCGCGGGTCAACCGGCAGCGGTTGGTTGGCTGCTGAGCCAGGCTGATGCCCGCGACTCTGCCCGAGGATGGCTTTTCGAGCCACTTCAGCAGCTTCAAGCTCCCAGCGTCCTCGCCCGCGCGGCAATGCGAGGTGGTTCCAACCATCCGATCGTCGGCTGGTTCTGGCGTCCGGCCGCCGGCGGGGTTAGCCCGGTCTCAATCTTCCCCGCCAGAAGCGGCGACCCCGACACGGATGCCCGCGGAGACGCATCCGTCCGACGCCGATACTTCGAGTTGACTGGAGGCCGACCACCAACTCAGGCGTCTGGGGAATGGTGGGATGTGATGGACGGCAGGCAAGAGTTGATCGGGGGCGACCGTGTCGCGAGTCGAGAACACGGGTTGACTCTCGCTAAATCAGATCTGGTCGGCGCCCTTCGACCGGCAAGTGAGACCGCTTACCAGGAGTGGACGCTGGTTTTCCGTAATGCTACGGCCCGTGCGACGGAGGCCCGCTTCCACGCACTCCTCCCGGAGGGAGGTTTCATCAGCAAGGCGTCGCTCTGGCTCAACGGACAGGAGTCGCCTGCTGCATTCGGCGGCAAGGGGAAGACGCGAGAGGCCTACTCCGAGATCGTGCGTTCTTCCGTCTCATTGCAGTATCCTCGGGATCCTCTCTTGATCACCGCGAGCACCCCGGAGCGGGTTTTGGTGCAGTGTTTCCCCGTGCCGGCCGGAGGCGAAATCAAGATCCGGCTGGGCTGCACGTCACCGCTTCGTTGGGGAGGGGGCGGACGGCCGACGCTTTCGCTGGCAGCGCCCCTGGTGGTGGATCGCAACTTCGAGTGGAGCCCACAGCTCATTTCCACGTACCGCTACGTGGGGAGTTGGCCGGAGTCGCTAAAGCTCGATCCTCGCGACGGCTGGCGGCTTACCCGGGACGATCCCACACCCGACGGCACAGTGCGCCACATCCTGAGTGCTGAGACTCCGCCCTCCGACGGTCAGACGACGCGGTGGGTCCGCTGGTCAGCCGAGCGGCCGCCAGGTACGAAGTCACCGGTACCGGGTGGCCGGCGGCTCTGGGATCCTACTCAAACGGTGTCTCGTGCCGGAATCGACTTTCTGGTCGTTCTGGACACCTCTGAGAGCCTTCGTCCCGCCCTGACCGAGGACGACGCTCGACGCCTGGGCGCGGCACTGGCTGCCTACCCTGACTCTCGTGTCCGATGCCTGCTCCAGCGAGATTGGAATGGTTCGGACTCACCCGGGCCGTCATGGTCTGAACCGTGGGTGTCCACCGTGAACGCGCAGGATGTGCTCGTACGGGCATTCCAGCACCGGGATCGTGGGGGGCTGAATCCGATCGGGCCCCTCACCCGGGCCCTGGATCTGGCCTCGGAGAACCCCAGACCCACCGCCATCCTCTGGCTCCACGGCGCGCATCCCGAGGGGATATTCGATACGGCGGGACTTGAGTCGGCGCTTCGACTGGCGCCTCGTCGGGTGACCCTCACTGCCCTCGCCTGCGTAACCGGTCCGAACGACGTGATCGGCAGTCTCTCCTCAACCGGACGCGCCCGATCGCTCCAGCGAGGGATGTTTCCCGACCCCTTCGGCGAGTTGGTTCTCGTGGCTGCAAGCCAGCCGGACGCGGGACAAACGCGGCCCGTTCCGGCAGAACTCACGCCCCTGGGGGGCTCCGAGCCCGCCATCAGCGGACTGTATCTTCCGAACTCCATCGATCGTAAGAAGAACGACTGGGGTCGACTGACGGCGGGTTCCCGCATCGTGTCGGCCTGGCGACACGGGGTGACCGAGGAGTTCAGTGACTCCAAGCAGTGGATTCGGTTGGGGGTGGAACAGCGCGTGGTTACACCCCTCACCGGCGCTGTGGTGTTGGAGAGCAAGAAAGACTACGATCAATACAGTCTCTCGAACAGCGTTGCCTCAACGGATCTTCCCAGTGTCCCAGAGCCGGGCACACTGGGACTGTTGGCGCTCGCCGGCGGAGCTCACTGGGTCGCTCGCCGCCGGATCGCCCGGAAGAAACGTGCGGTGGCGGAGTGACTCTATCGCTGCTGCTGCTCTCGTTCCGGCTCCGTGCGCTCGCACGACTCGCGCCGTGGGCGCCGGCGATCCTCACCGCCGCGGCCGTATGGCCCATCTGGGGATACCTCACCAGCCGGTGGCTCGCCGTCGACGGCAACCTCGGCGCCGCCCTGGTGTTCATCCTCGCCGCTCGCTCGCTAATCGTCGCGGCACGGCAAACCGGGTCCGGCGGATCAGCGGTTTCCCTGGGCTGCGGCGCTGCTTCTCGGCGCGTACTGTGGGGCCTGGGCGCTTCCCATCCCGCTGCTGCGGACCCTCATCGGGCTCGCCGCTGTAGCCACCGCTCTCCCCGGGTGGCGACTGACGGGTCTGCTCCAGCGGACCGGACTGATCTGGGCTGCCCTGGTTTCGGCGCCGCACCCAACCACCATGCAGCTCCTGCTCGGCGGACCGATGCGGGAAGCGTCCGCGCTGGTTGCGGCCCTCTGGCTGAAGTCGCTGGGCTATATCGCAATCTCACGGGGACCCATCCTCTGGGTCAATGGTCAGCCGGGCAGCGTGGACGCGCCCTGCGCCGGGTTGAACGGACTGTGGACCGCACTCGCCGCAGCAGGCATCCTGTCTGCGGAACGTCGTCTCGGACCTGGCCGCACCCTCCTCCTTCTGGGCGCATCTGTGGTGTTGACGGTTCCGCTGAACGGCATCCGTTCCGGGGTTCTGCTTCTGGCCGCGCAGCGGGGCATCACTGAGCATCACCCGGCTCATACGCTGGTCGGGCTCGGGGCCTTCGCCGTTCTTCTGGGCGCCATCTACGGGCTCGCCTGGCTGCTCGGCCGTCGAAGCGCCGAGCGGCTCGCCGCGGAGCCGTCTCCGAGAACGAGCCCGCCCGGTAAGCCTGCCGGCATTGCCGGACTCATTCCTCTCAGCGCCCTCTGCGCCGCCATGCCGTTCGCGGCGCCCGCCTTCATCTCCGATCCCCGGCCCCACCTCGGGAGACCCTCCCCGAAAACATGGCTGGGAATGTCCCTGACCCGCACGCAACCGACGGCGAGCGACCTGACGTGGGCGGCCGGAGAACCCGTGGCGCGGTTTCGGCTGGAGAACGGCGAGGAACTCCTGATCCGGTGGATCGAACGGCCCGATCTGCTGGCGCTCCATCCCGCCGAGAACTGCCTCCGCGCGGAAGGCTACGTCATTTCTCCCCTGGGAGTGGTCGGTGCGCCGGCGCCTTCCATTCGCGAGATGACGGGCGGTCCGCCGGAGCCCGGAACCCAGGTCTTCTGGCGGACGATTCGGGCGCAGTCGCAGCACAAGTTGATTGAGGCACGGTCGGCGCTGTTCTCCCTCAACGGCGCCACCTATACCGACCCGAGCTGGTGGTACTGGAGTGTGGCCGGACCCGGCGCCTCCGACCGGGGACCCTGGTGCTCGATCACCCTCTATCGAACCTCGATGCTGAATCCATCCCTCCACGAGCGGTCGGTGGGGAGGGATCCGGCATCGCGAGAACTCAACTCCACGAGGATGTTGGGGGGCGGCGTGGTCGCCGGAGAGACGAAGCGATGAAGATAGCGGTTCAACTCGGGCTTTTGCCCGGCAGCACGCCTCGCGAGAAGGCCCAATGGGCCGTGGATCATGGCGTCGAAGGGATCGAGCTCGGCGTGTGGGGCGGCGGGCTCGCCAAGATGCGGCGCGAGGCCGATGAGATCGGCGGGCTGGCGCCGATCAGCAGCGTTTGCGGCAACGCGGACACCGACGGGAGTCCGTCGTTCGACTTTCTGGATCCCGACGCCGCCAAACGCCGAAAGTGCATCGACGGCTGCCGTGCGATCCTGGAATTCTGCGGTGAAGTCGGAGCGGCCGGCCAGATTGTGCCTCCGATCTTCGGCGCCGCCCGGGTGCCCGATCTCTCGCCCTATAAGACTCCGCTGGAGCTGGAGGATGAGTTGATGGTGGCAGCCCTCCAGGAATTGGGCCCCGTCGCCGCCGCCGCCGGCACCCTCTTCATGCTGGAGCCGCTCAATCGCTACGAACAGCACTACCTCCGCAAGCAGTCGGACGGGATGCGGGTGATGGACCGGGCTGGGGCGCCGGGCGTGGGCGTGTTGAGCGATCTGTTCCACATGCGTATCGAGGAAACGGATACGCCCGCCGCGCTCCGAGCCGCGAAGGGTTACACGCAGCACCTCCACCTGGCGGACAACACCCGGCAGGAACCGGGCACGGGAGACATCGACTTCGTGGCGGCATTCCGTGCGCTCGTGGACAACGGATTCGAGGGCTACATGGCCTACGAGTGCGGGATCAGTGGCGACACGCCTGAGGCAAAGGCAGCCTCGCTCGCCCGCAGCCTGGAGTTCGTGCGAGAGTGTATCGCCACGGCGCGCGCCGCCTGACCGACACTTCAATTCCGGTCCGAGAGCGGCGCTCTCGGACCGGAATTGCCGCTCGGGATGAACAACGGATCGGCTCCAACGACAATTGACCCTGCTGTCGCAGCAACTATGGTATCCTATTTCAAACAGATGTTTGAAATTCCGGAGGCGACGATGGTCTGGTATGAGTCTGCGGAGCTCGGAGAGCTCGGTCCAATCGTAGTTGCAGCTTCCGAACAGGGTGTCTGCATGCTGACCCTCGGTGATTCCGAGGATTCGCTCGCGACCTTGAAGTGGCGACTCGGGTTCGACCCCGAACCTGTCAGTGAGTCCACCCCCGGCGAAGCCAGGGCTCATATCGAGCAGGCGATCACCCAGATGCGGGAGTACGAAGCCGGAACCCGCACCGTCTTTGACGTGGCTCTTGACGCAAGAGGCACCGAGTTTCAGAAGGCCGTTTGGGACGCGCTTCGGACCGTGCCCCACGGCGAGAGATCGACCTACGCCAAGATCGCGACTGCCGTGGGCCGCGCCAACGGCGCGCGCGCCGTGGGTTCGGCGGTGGGCTCGAATCCAATCTGCGTGATCATCCCGTGCCATCGCATCATCGGCAGCGATGGGAGCCTCACCGGCTATGCCTTCGGTCTCGCGGTGAAGGAAAAGCTCCTCAGCCTTGAAGCGGCCGCCCCCGCGGCGGTGTAGCGGCGCCCTCGGCCGCCGGGGGTCTATCCGGCGGCCGGATCCGACTCCAACCGCTCTTCCACCGAGCGAACCTTTCCCTCCAGCGTACTCTCGCGATCCCGTCGGTCATCGATCTTGATCACGCTGTAGACCCGCTGGATCCCCATCGCGAAGGGCGCCTCGTGCATCCGCCGCGCCACATCCAGAACGGTTTCCAGGTCGCCTTCCAGGATGGTCCCCATCGCGGTGAGCTGATAGCAGAGCCCACTCTCCCGCGCAACGCGAATTGCGGCCGCCACAAACTCCGAAGCACTCGTGCCCGGACGACCCAACGACAAAATGCTGATCTCCAACTGCGCCATAATCTGATTTGAGATGCAACGCTTTCGTCAGTTTCCGGCAAAATAGAGAACGTAACCGGCCGAACAAGATCCGGCGCGCCGTGAGCGCTCGCCGAGTGTTGAGCCCCGGTAATCCGCCCTTCCCGTTCCCGAAAGGAACCTGCCGATGACCGGCCGTCCTGCACGTTCTCGTCTCCTCTGGGCCCCGATTTTTGGCGCGGCCGCCGTCCTTACCAGCCAGCCGCTGCTGGCCCAGAATCCCCCCGCGTCGGGTGATGATGCGCTTGTACTTCAGTACAAGCACACCGCCGGAGCAATCCAGCGCTTCAAGTCCAACGCCAAGATGGACATGACCATCGCCGCGGAAGGCGGCAGCGGAGCCGGCGCCGCCATGGCGATCCCACCCATCTCCCTCTCCATGAACACCGCTCATAACGAAAAAGTGGTTGGAGTGAAGGATGGTCGCGGAGTTCTCGCCGTGAAGGTCGACGCGATGTCGATGAACACCGCCATCATGGGCAGCATGGTTCAGTCCAAGTTGGTGAACGGGCGGATGGTGACCACGGTCAACGGCAAGCCCAGCCCCGCCACCGCAATGGCCGGAAATGTGGGGGACATCACCCAGGTGATGACGATCGTCCGTGATGGGCAGGGCATCGTGATGAACGCCGACGGGACCGCTTCCCCGCTCGGCGGCATGTTCGGCAACAGCGTCGGAACCGTGCTCGCGCAGTTCCCGCCGCGACCCGTCAAGGTGGGTGAGACGTGGGAGTTTGCCCAGCGGATGCGCTTCCCCCTCCCCCCGCAGGCCGGTCAGCTCACCGGGAACATCCCAGACCTGATGCTGAAGTTCACGCACACCTTCCGGGAGGTCCAGGTCAAAGAGGGACGCCGATTCGCGATGATCGACACCGTCGCTGCCGGCGAAACCACCGAGGCGCCCGCCAATAGCCCCATCAAGTTCATGAAGCAGAACTTCACGGGCGCCACTCGATTCGATATCGAGGGTGGGAAGTCCGCCGGAGGCAGCTATACCATGGACTTCTCCATGGGGATGAACCTCGCAGGACTGGTTCCTCAAGGCGCTCAAGCCGCGCCCGGCGGTCAGCAGCCGCCCTCCGCAATCAAACTCGACGGCTCGATGACCATGACGGTGGCGGAAGACACTTCCCCGCCCGCCAAAGCCGCCGCCAAGAAACCCACAAAGGCCTCCGCGAAGCGAAAGCCCGCCCCCGCTCGGCGCAAGCGCTGACCGCCAACTTTGGTACAGCCGTCTGCCCAACAGGACCCCGCCGCTCACGCGGCGGGGTCCTTTCCTATTCGTCAGTCACTACCTCGACTCGAACGGAATCCCCAGGGCCAGGAGGGCATTCCTTGTCAGCTAACTCGAAGAGTCGGGTCAAGACAGCCGAGAGGAACTCGAAGCGATTCCATTGAATCTTCAACCGTTTGCATTTCGCTGAGAGGACCTCCGCCATGTCGCTGAGCTCACGTTCTCGATTCCCGTGTTCACCGCTTCCGATCTCTCTCCTCGGAGCCGCAGTCACTCTCCTCGCCGTCTCAAGCACCGGACCCTCCCTCGCCTCTCAGGGCGACGAGGCGATGCTGCTGGCCTACAAGTTCCAACCGGGCGCCGTACGCAATGTTCCGAGCCCACTCCAAGCTTCACCTCACCGTGGGCGCCGGCGCGGCGGGTTTGATCCCGCCGATCTCAGCCGCAGACAGCCTCAGCTACAGTGAGAAGTGCCTCGATGCAAAGGAGAATCGGTTCACCATCATCCGAACCGTTCACAGTGCGACGTCCGACGTCACGGTGGGTGGATCCGCCGCCGGGAAGAAGCGTCCTCAGGCCTCGAAGCCCGGGGCCAGGAATGACGCCCAGGGCGGCACAGTCCAGGTGCTCCGCAGCCCGACGGGACAGGAAACAGGTCCTGGAAGCGAAAGGCGTAAAGCCGAATGAGAACCTGACGCTGACGCTGAACCTCGTTCTTCCCGAGCGACCCCTGAAAGTTGGAGATTCCTGGGAGACGGAAACCACCTCAGCCGTTCCGGTCCCAACCGATTTCGGGCAGGGTAAAGTGATCCAGCCAAAGGTGCTATTCCGCCTGACCAACTCGTTCAAGGAGCTGAAGCGCGTCGGTGATCGAAAGATCGCTGTCATCGAGACACTCGGCACCGGCGAGTTCAAGGGAAGCCCGGAGGATTCCCTTGTCTCCATGAACTTGAGCCTGACCTCGAATTCGCAGTTTGACGTGGACGGCGGCTACGTTCGGGGCGAGTCAGGCAACTTCGACTTTCTGCTCCGACTGAAAGTTGAAACTCTCCTGCCTCCGCAACTGCTGGAGAAGGCCCGCACCGAGGGCCGTCAGCTTCCCGAGTTCCTCGATTTCGACGGCACGCTCGCCATGACCACCGTGGAAGGCGCTCCGACGCCGACGAAACCCGCGGTTGGCCGGAAACCCGCGCCGGTCTCTCGAAAACGATAGCGAGCCAATCCCCGAGACCGGAAGACCTGTTGGACAGCGAACCGATCAGGCGCCCGACGAGGCCGCCGGATCGGTCCGCTGCGAGAGATCCTCGAGCGGGAACGAGACCTTCGGTTGCTGCAACTGGTAGATCCCGGCAAGTACCCCACCGGGGTGCTCCGTCCGCTGCAACTCGATGATCTCCCACTCGCCGTCCGCAAACTCCGTCTCGATCTCGGAGACGATCCGTTCCGCATGAGTCGCATCCGCCGCGACCACCCGATACGTGCGATACCGCTCGGTTCGATTCGCTGCAATCCGGACCACCACCCGGAAGCCCCGCTTTCCCGAGGCTTCGGCCCGCAGTGCGCGTAAGGCGCCGAGCGCGAGCTCCGACGCAAAGGAGTCTTCGCCGTCCGATTGTCGCAGCAGGTCGAGGGCCCTCCGGCGGGCCTCCTCCGGTCGACCGGAGCGACGGGCCCAGTCCGCACGCCAGGCCAGAATCTCGTCCGGCCCGGCCCGCTCGGCCAAATCTCCCAACCGAGCCTCAACAGCCGTGGAGTCACCTCGCTCCATGGCGAGGCGCAAGCGCAGCCGGTCGGGCTCGCAGCCGCCGTTCAGAGATCGCGCGGAGACCGCGAACCGCTCCGCTTCTTCGGATCGCCCGCGCCGGGCCGCGAACTCCGCCCAATGCAGCAGCACCCGATGATCGCGGGGCTCGATCATGAGCGCCTTCGAAAACGCCTCGTCCGCGGCCTCGAACTCGTCGGTTTCCGCCCAGCAGCGACCCATGGCGGTCCAGACCACCGCATCGGAGATCTCCCGCGGCTCCAGCGCCAGCGCCCTCTCCAACGCCTTCACTCCGCGGAGCGGCTCGCCTTCATCGAGCCAGCACAGCCCCTCTTCGTAGGCGACGCACCGCTGCGACGCATCGCGGCGCTGTGCCGCGACCAGGTGCGCGCGCGCCTCTCCCGGCCGGCCGACGCCTCGGAGTGCGGCGGCCATGTGGTAGCGGATCCGCCATGACGCGGGATCGAGCCGGATCGCTCGCCGAAAGTGCTCCATCGCGCCGTCGATTTGACCGAGTTGGATCAGGGTGCGGGCCGAGCCATCCCACGCCGGCGCAAAACGGGGCGCGTCAAGCGTCAGGCGCTCAAACTCGCGCTGGGCATCGACCACCCGACCCTCATCGAGCAGGCGGCACGCATCGAAGTAACGGCGGTGGATCGGATCTTCGTCACTCACTGTGGACCCGCAGAGATGGAAAGCACGGCATCTGGATCGAGCCAGCGCTGCACCGCCTCGTGGATTTCCACCGCGCTCGGACGCGCCACCCGCTCCTCGAAGCTCTGGAGGTAGTCACGTCCGAGGCCCTCTTCCTCCAGGTAAAGCAGCGTGGCGGCGATGCCGTCGTTGGTCTCCATTCGAATCGGCAGGGAACCGATCAGGTACGACTTCACATCAGCCAGCTCGGATGCGCTCAACGGATCAGCGCGGAGGGTTCGCAGCTCGGCCAGAATGGCGTCGCGCGCCCTCTCCACTCCGCCACGCGGCACGCCGGCGGCAAACACCCACTCGCCGCCCCACGAGTGGCTGCGAAGGTCGGATGAGACCGAGTAGACCAGACCCAACTGCTGCCGCACCCGCTCTCCCAACCGACCCGACAGCCCGATCCGTCCGAGCGCGAGGTTTGCCGGGCGCAGGAGATCGAAGTCGGGATCCAGCCGGGTGGGACCGGGAAGCGCCATCAGCAGGGAGTTCTGCGACTTGTGCGGCATGTCCACCCGCAGCAGCTCCGGGTTCGGCCCGGAGGCTCGAGGCCCGGGCAGAGGATCCCTCACGGCGGGAGTCGGACCGGGCTTCCATTGGGAGAGCAGGTCGCGCAAGCGCTCCGGATTGAAGTCGCCGACCGCCACGATCGTCATCCCGTTCGCGCCGTACTGGGCGGCATGGAACTCGGCCAGCCGTTCGCAGGTCAGCCCGGGCAGAGCCGCGAGTAGTCCATCCACGGTAACCGCATACGGATGGCTCGGATCGTAGTAGTGTCCGCGGAGCAATTCGTCGGCGCGGGAGCGTGGGCTGTCCGCCTCTTCCTTGAGATGCGTCTCCGACTGTCGGAGCAGCTTCGTCACCTCAGCCGGAGCGAACGCGGGCTCCTCGAACATCTCCTGCAACAGCGGTACTACCGCGTCGAGATCCCGCCCCAGACAACGGGCCGAGAGTCCCCCCGAGAGCACTCCCGCCCAGAAGCCGAACGTCGCGCAGAGATCATCCGTCAACTCTGAGAGCTCGGCGGCGCTGCGGCGCACCGTGCCGCGTCTGAGCGCGGCAGCGGTGAGGCCGGAGACTCCGAGATCGTCGGGCCCATCCAATCGACCGCCGGCAAGGTAGGACCCGCGGAGTGCGACGCTCGGCGCGGATTGTCGAACCACGACTCCCAGCGTCAATCCATTCGGCAGCGTTTCCCACTGGGCTTCGGATGCAGCCTGGTTCATAGCGCTCCCCCCGCTTCGGGGAAGAACCACCCGACGGTGCGCCCTTCCGGGCGAAGATAGCGCGAGGCCGCCTCCGCGACCGCCTCCGGCGTCACGCTCAGCATGTCGGGCACGTACGACTCCAGCATCTCGGGGCAGCCGAGCAGTGAGAAGTAGAGCGCCCCATAGGCCTGATTGGTCACGCCTTCCCGCCCGTACGCAAACTGCGCTTCCACCTGCCGGCGGGCCCGATCCAACTCCTGCTGCGAGGGCGGCGAGCTTCCGAGCCCCTCGATCTCTTCACACAGCCGAGCCTCAGCGATCTCGGGATCGACCCCGGCCGCCAGGGTCAGCGAGGCTGTGAATAGAAAGGGATCCCGACGAATCCGCAGCGACGAGCTGGCGGATTGCGCGAGGTGACCATCCACCAACCGGCGGTAGAGACGCATGCTCCTGCCGACATAGCCGCCGCCGCTCGTCACCACGCTCTTCCCGCCCGACAGCAGCGCGTCCGCCACCGCCAGGGCAAACCAGTCCTGCGTGCCGAACGCGGGAGCCCGATAGGCAACCGTGAGATAAGCGGCCGGACCGGGCATCTGAAACTCGACTCGCCGTTCTTCCTGCTGGTCTGGTTCCCTTGTCGCTTCGTGGACGGCAGTAGCATCGGCCGAAATGTCGGAGAAACGGCTCTCCACCTGCCTCAGGGCTCGGTCGGGATCCACATCACCCGCGATGGTGACAACCGCGTTGTCGGGACGGTACCACCGCCGATAGTGCTGGAAGAGCTGATCGCGAGACATCGACTCCAGGTCCACCCGACGGCCGATGATGGGCCACCGATAGGGGTGGCTGGTGAAGATCGTCTCCAGCATCCGCTCCCACAGCAAGAAGTGCGGGCTGTTCTCGCTTCCCGAGCGTTCCGCGAGAATCACGCCGCGCTCCCGCTCGAACTCCTCGACATCGAAACACGCGGTGGCCATTCGCTCTGCCTCGATCTCCAGCGCGAGATCCAGGTGGGCGGTGGGCACGGTCTCGTAATACACCGTGTGGTCATCCGACGTGAAGCCGTTGTTCGACCCGCCCACCCGCGCCGTCCGTTGGAAGATCTCGCCTTCGCGCAGCGTTCGGGTCCGCTTGAAGGTCATGTGCTCCACCCAGTGCGAGGCGCCGGTGATGCCGGGAAACTCGTCTCTCGAGCCGACCCGGTAGCCCACCCAGCAACTCACGATCGGCACGCTGTCATCCGGCAGGATCCGCACGCGCAGACCATTCGAGAGCACGGTATCGATGGCGGGCGCATCGCCCGCCGATTCTGGATTCATCAATGGCCTCTCATCGGACTTTCCCGCTCGTCGCGCTGCCCCGGCGAGGCGCCTCGGGACCTGTGCCGGTCGCCCAATCGAACTCCCCCGGACCCCATCCCAAACAAACGGTCGGTCCTGGGAGAGGAAGTGACGCCGCACACCATGATATCCTGTGCCCAGCCCCGCCACCCCGCACTGCGGCGGGAGAGGTACCCATGGTTTCCAAGCCATTCAGTGTCCTGACCACCGACGGTATGGGACGGGCCCCCAACCGGGCGATGCTCCGCGCAGTCGGCTTTCACGACGACGACTTCAGCCGCCCCATGATCGGCGTGGCATCGCTCTACAGCACCATCACTCCCTGCAACTCCCATCTCGACCGACTCGCTCAGGCGGGTATCGAGGGGATCCGTGCCGGAGGCGGCGTGCCCCAGATCTTCGGAGCGCCCACGGCGTCCGATGGCATCATGATGGGCCACATGGGGATGCGCTACAGCCTGGTGAGCCGCGAGGTCATCGCCGACAGCATCGAAGTGGTCGTCGGCGGGATGAACCACGACGGCCTGCTCGCGTTCGGCGGCTGCGACAAGAACATGCCTGCCTGTGTGATGGCCATGGCGCGACTCAATGTGCCCAGCGTGTTTGTCTACGGCGGCAGTATCCTTCCCGGCACCGGTCCGGACGGCTGCGACATCGACATCGTCTCCATCTTCGAAGCCGTGGGACAGTTTCAGGCCGGTTCGCTGGATGAAGCGGGCGTGCACGCCATCGAGTGCGGTGCTTGTCCCGGCTCCGGCTCGTGCGGCGGCATGTACACGGCCAACACCATGAGCTCCGCGATCGAAGCGATGGGGCTGTCGCTGCCCTACGACGCCAGTCACCCGGCTGTCTCCTCCGCGAAGGAGCGCGAGGCGTTTCTCGCGGGCAAGGCGCTCGTGCGGTTGATCGAGCTCGGGATTCGTCCCCGCGACATCATCACGCGGAAGTCGCTGGAGAACGCGTATACGTTCGTTCTGGCGCTCGGAGGCTCCACCAATGCGGTGCTCCACCTGATGGCCATCGCCCGGGAAGCCGAGGTGCCGTGGACGCTCGCGGACTTCGACCGCATCTCCGATCGGGTGCCGCATCTCGCGGACCTGAAGCCGGGCGGACGCTACGTGATGAACGATCTGCATCGGGTGGGCGGCACGCCACCGGTGCTGCGCGCCCTCCTCGACGCCGGCTACCTCCATGGCGATTGCATCACGGTGACCGGCAAGACCCTGGCTGAGAACCTGGAAGGCGTCAAGAGCATCTACGACCTCCCGCAGCCATATGATCCGGTCGTCGTCCGACCCCTCAACGATCCGCTCCACGCCTCCGGACACATCGTCATCCTGCATGGCAATCTGGCGACGGATGGCTCGGTGGCTAAGGTAGCTGGACTCAAGAAGCGCTCGATCACCGGCCCGGCCCGCGTCTTCGATGGCGAAGAGGCCTGCGCCGTGGCGCTTGAGGCGCAGGAGATCAAAGCCGGCGATGTGGTGGTGGTACGCGGCGAGGGCCCGGTCGGCGGACCGGGCATGCGAGAAATGCTCTCCATCACCGCGATGATCTCCGGGCAGGGGCTGGGCGACCAGGTGGGGCTCATCACCGACGGTCGCTTCTCCGGTGGAACCCACGGCTTGTGCGTGGGACACGTGTCGCCGGAAGCCTGGGTGGGCGGCAATATCGCCCTCGTTCGCGATGGAGACACGATCACCATCGATGCAGATCGCAAGCTGCTGCAGGTCAACATCAGCGATGACGAGCTCGAGCGACGGCGGGCGGGGTGGACCCGGCCGGAAGTTCGAGTGCGGCGAGGCGCGCTGGCCAAGTACGCCCGCTGTGTGTCGTCGGCCTCCGAGGGGGCCGTCACCTCCTGAAAATAAATCGAAAAAATTCTCTCATCGGTACTTAGGGCCCGTCAAACAACAACCGCGTCATTCCATTCCGGACATTCAGCCTTCGGCAGGATGACATAGTTCCATTCTCCGTGGAACTCTTGCGTCAGTAGCCGGACCTCTTCCAGTTCGCTCGTCCCGACGGTCACGCC
>SXGS01232475.1_pt1 | contig 36942 bp, 44 predicted proteins | sample 3174681 | NCBI WGS metagenome assembly SXGS01 (sample SAMN11356861, study PRJNA531348) | freshwater metagenome | isolation source: freshwater sample F1-80 | place: China: Fuxian Lake, Yuxi | collected 2017-12-25
ACGAGGGCCAGGGCCCGGACCACTCCTCGGCCCGGATCGAACGCTATTTGCAGATGTGTGCCGAGAACAACATGGTCGTCGCCCAGCCTTCGACTCCGGCGTCGCATTTCCATCTGCTCCGGCGCCAGGCCTTCAGCCGGCCCCGCAAGCCGCTCATCGTCTTCACGCCGAAGCAATTGCTGCGGTTGAAGGCTGCCGCGTCGCCAGTCGAAGAATTCACCACCGGGACTTTCCGACCGGTGATCGGCGACGCCCAGTTGCCGGCGACGGCAACCGTGGACCGGGTAGTACTGGTCTCCGGTCGGCTCTACTACGACCTGCTCGCGGCACGGCAGAAGTCCGGAGACGAATCAACCGCTCTGGTCCGGGTGGAGCAGCTCTACCCGCTGCCGGTCGAAGAGATCGAAGCCGAACTGGCGAAGTACCCGAATGCCGAGGTCGTCTGGGCGCAGGACGAGCCGGCCAACCAGGGCCCTTGGCCGTTCATGGGCTTGAACCTGCCGCAGGCTCTGGAACGCGGCGTCCGCCTGGTGTCCCGGGCTGCTTCGGCGTCCACCGCCACCGGTTCCGCAAAGCGCCATGCGGCTGAGCAGGAACAACTTGTGGGCAAGGTCTTCGCTCGCTGACCCACTGCCGATGCCCAGTCCGCACGTTGCGGACTGGGCATCGGCGTGTCCGGACGAGTACTGTTCAAAACATCCGAAAGCCATAAAGAACGAAAAGTAGGTAAGTGTGGAGCAGAGGAAGATCCGTCTGGCTGCAGTCGGCGACGAGCTGCTTGCCGGCCATGGCGACCCGAGGGCTTTGGGCTGGATCGGCAGAGTACTGGCACGCACTCCGCAAGAAGAGATCTCGCTTGAACCCTATTCGCTGGCCTGCCCGCAGGAGGGCACCGAAGCCCTGGCGGCCCGGTGGCTCTCCGAATCGGGCCGGCGCTTCGATGATTTCCATGAGAACCGGCTGATCATCGGTCTCTCCGACCGGGACATCGAGCTGGGCCTGTCCACCGCTCGGAGCCGGCTCAACCTGGCCAACATCCTCGATGGCGCAGCGCAGCTGAGCGTCCCGGTATTCGTGGTCGGACCGCCGCCGGGCTTGGACCAGAGCGCCAACCGCAAGCTCAGCGAACTCAATACCGCGTTCGCCGATGTGACCACCCGGCGTCGGCACGTTTACGTGGACACCTTCTCGCCGTTGCTCAACCACGAACAGTGGCGTACCGATCTGGCCGCGAACGGCGGAACGCCCGGGCAGGCCGGTTACGGCCTGATGGCTTGGCTGGTGCTGCACCGCGGCTGGTTCCAGTGGCTGGGGATCCCCGACTCCGTCTGAGCGTCCACGAGAAACCACAGGCGCTGCCGCGCAACGAAATACCGTGCGCACCCGGAATTCCGGGTGCGCACGGTATTTCGTTGTGCGCTGCCGCTCGTCTCCGGCCGCAACAACTCCGGGCGACCCGGAAAACCAAAGACGCGATATATCTTGACCTTGCCCTAGACGCGTTATATCGTGAACACATAAACGCGATATAACGCGACCTAGGAGGAACCATGGAACAACAAGATCCAACCGAATTCGTGCCGTCGGCGGCGCACTGGAGCCTGGACTCCGCGCAGACCATCGACATCGACGACGTCCGAGAACTCAAAGTCGCGATCGTCGGTGGCCGGCTCGACGTGATCACCCACGACGAACCGGTGACCCGGGTGGAAGTCGCCCAGATCAGCGGCACCAACTTGGAAATCGGGCTGCGCAATGGAGTGCTGCACGTCGAACACCGGGATCAGAATCCGTTGGGCTGGCTCAAGCGGCTCGGCAGCATGACCAACCAACGGATCATCGTGAGCATCGCGGTACCTGCCGGAACCCCGGTGCGCGCCTCCACGGTCAACGGCGAAGGCCTGATCAGCGGAATCCAGGCGGACAGCGAGCTGAGCACGGTCTCCGGTTCGATCATCGCCGACGGCACCCGCGGAGACCTCGAAGTGGATACGGTGAGCGGGGAAATCATCGTGCGCGGCCATTCCGGCCGCTTCGGCGCAAAAAGCGTTAGCGGCGAAATCACCGCGTCCGGCGAGCTCATGGGCGTGCGCGCCAAGACCGTCAGCGGGGATCTGGGCTTCGATTTCCACGGCTCCCCCGACGTTTTGGACTTGACCAGCGTCTCCGGAGACGTGACCGTCCGGGTGCCGGCTGCAGTGGGCGCCGCACTCGATCTGAAAACCGTGTCCGGCCGGGTGATCCTGGACGACCAGAAGTTCACCGGCACCGGTCAAAAGGTCAGAACCAGCTCCGGCCCGGCACAGCCGCAATTGCGGATCTCCGGCAATTCGGTTTCCGGGGACATTTCGGTGGTCCATGCGATTCCGGCCGAATCCGAAGGAGCCGGCGCATGAGCGGGAACCATTGGAGCATCGAGACCCCGCAGACCTTGGAGATCGACGACATCCGGAGCATCAAGTTGGCCGCGGTGTCCGGCCGGTTCGACGTGGTGGCCCACGACGAACCGGTAGCCCGGATCACGATCAGCGAGCTCGAGGGCGATCCCTTGGAAATCCATGCCGACGCCGGCCATCTGGAAATCCGGCATGGCCTTCACGACGCCGCGCGCTGGTTGAACAAGCGCCATCCGAGCGACCCCGGCAACCAGTTCGACCAGCCCAATCGGTTCGACCAGCCCAACCGTTTGGTGATCACGATCGCGGTTCCGGCCGGCACCGACGTCGATGCCGGAACCGTCAGCGGCGACGGCCTGGTCTCCGGGCTGGCCGGTCGGATCAGGGTCTCGTCGGTCTCCGGTTCGGTAATCAGCGATTCGACCGAGGGTTCCTTGGGTGCGAATACGGTCTCCGGCGAGGCGATTGTGCGCAATCACAGCGGAGACCTTGCGCTCAACTCGGTTTCCGGCGAGCTCACCGCTTCCGGAAATCTCGCCGGAATCAAAGCGAACTCCGGCACCGGGGACATGACCTTCGATTGCTGGGGGCCGGTCCGGAAGATCTCCACCAATTCGGTATCGGGCGCGGTGCTGATCCGGCTTCCCGAGGATCTGGGCGTCGATTTGTCGGTCACCTCGGTGGCCAGCCAGATCACGGTCGATGAGGAGAACTTCAAGGTACTGGGCAACACCAAGCGCAGTTTCGGCGAGCGGTCCGCCAACTCGGTGCAGATCGGCTGCATTTCGGTGTCCGGCGCCGTCTCGGTGTTCCACCGGATCAAGGAGGCCAGCTGATGCCCCCGGTTTTCGCGCACGGTGCGCTGCGGCTGTATCTGCTGGCGCTGCTCGAGGAAGGCCCGAAACACGGCTACGACGTGATCCGGGCGCTCAGCGACCGGTTCGGCGGCACTTATTCGCCGAGCGCCGGCACGGTCTACCCGCGCCTGGCGAAACTTGAAGAAGAAGGCCTGGTGGCCACCGCCGCCGATGGACGTCGGACGGTGTATCAGATCACCGATGCCGGACGGGCCGAGGTGGCCGCCCGCCGCACCGAACTCGACGAAGTCGAGCAGGACATTTCGGCTTCGGTCCGACGGCTGGCCGACGATCTGCGCCAAGACATCCGGACGAACATGAAAGGCTTGCGTGCTGATTTGGCGGCGACCGCGGAAGCGGCCCGGAGCGTGGCCCGGAAGATGCCCGAAGCCGGGCGCTATTCCCCCACCAACCAACGGCTGCTCAAAGAAGCCGAAATGCTGCTGCAGACCTTCCGCGATGAGATGCGGGTCGAACTGCGGCAGTATGCCCGGCAGGATGTGCTCAGCGACATCACTTTGGAAACCATCCGAACGGTTCTGGACCAAGCAGCAATTGCGATCCGGACCACGCTCGGCGACCCGAAGGACCAACGCAATCCGGCAACACAACCCCGAGAGGACTAGCCATGCACCTCGCCCGGAACTATCTGGCACCGCGGCGCATCGATACCGCAACCCGGCGGAATCGGCAGAACCTCCCCGGCACGGCGGTCCCGGACTTCCGGCTGATCGCCGACCGGGACGCCGCCTCGGCGGCACTCATCGTCGCCTACCAGCTGCCCGGTTGAGCCCGGGAAGGCACCGCCGACGGCATTCGCTTCGAAAATAGCCTCTTGAGCCCGGATTCGGTGCCCGAGTCCGTCGCGTGGGACCGCGCAGAACCGGTCCCCGAGGTCCCGCTCCCCCAAAGGCAACGATTCCGCGACGAATCACCGGTCCGACTGTCCGATCGCGGCGAGCTCGCCAATAATGGGCAGATGAGGGCTCGGCGCACTTCCGGTGTTTTTGTCGGCGATTGGCGCTCGTTGCTGATCGTGCCGGCCAGCATTGCCTTGGCCGCCGGTTCGCTTGCCGGATGCACAAGGCCGCCCGGCAGCTTGCCGCCCTGCGGCCCGCCGGCCTTTTCGGTGAATCCGTCCAGTGCGAAAGTCGGCGAGCAGGTGACGGTCAGCGCGCCAGATGCCACGTGCAACCCGCGATACGGCACAGCTGCCCGGATCCAGGTGACCGTCACCGACGCGATGCAGGCGGAAATCCTCAGCACCATTGCGCCGATGAACGATGCCGGCGGCTTCAGTTTCAGCTTCGAAGTCCCGGCAGGAGCGGCTGCCGGCGAGGCAGCGGTGAGCGCCGTGCCCTACAACATCGATTGGTGCGATGACACCGGCAAAAACAACCGCGCGGCCGGGACGGCGGAGGCCATGCAACGCGCATCGTGCGCGATGCCGGTGTCCCCGCTGCAAGTCACCCCTTAGCCTCGATCGACCCAGCCACCGGATTCCCGGTTAGGCCCAGCGCGGAAGGTGTGAAAGACTTGTATCCGAATCTTTTCAGGTCCGTTTCGAGGACCTGCTCGAAGTTTCAGCATCGATAGAGGAATGGAGGCTGCTATGTCCAAGCGTGCACGCAAGCGTCGTGACCGGAAGCGTGGCGGCGCGAACCACGGTAAGCGCCCCAACACCTGAGACGTGAGAAAACCCCTGCTGCCATCAGGCCGCAGGGGTTTTTTCTTGCCCGGATCAGGCCGGTGCGCCGACCACCGGGTCAGGCTACCACCGGGTCAGGCATCGACTGCTTTGGCCGCATGGATCCGCTCCAAGATCGACGCCTTGAGGTTCTCCGGCGCCACCTCGGTGCAGGAACGCTTCACCACGGACCGGATCACGCACTCCAGATCATGTTCTCCGGCGCAATCCGCGCAGGTATCCAAGTGCTCCTTGATCTCGGCGAGGTCGTCGTGGGACAACGCCCCGTCCAAATACTCGTAAATCCTCTGGACCCGCGAATCTTCGCAGTCCCCCAGACTTTGGCAGTCAGTCATTTCGCACTTCCCTTAATTTCACTGTCCGGTGTTCCACTGCCCACTCCGGCAGCACTGAATCCGCGCTCCGCGGCGTAGTCCGCCAGCAGCTCGCGCAACATCTTCCGACCACGGTGCAATCGGGACATCACAGTTCCGATCGGCGTGTTCATGATGTCCGAGATCTCCTTGTACGCGAAGCCCTCCACGTCCGCGAAGTAGACCGCCAAGCGGAATTCTTCTGGAATCGCCTGCAGGGCGCGTTTCACATCGGAATCCGGCAAGTGGTCCAGGGCTTCAGCTTCGGCGCTGCGCAGCCCTGAGGAGGTATGCGATTCGGCCCGGGCCAATTGCCAATCCTCGATCTGGTCCGACCCGGACTGCAAGGGCTCACGCTGCCGCTTGCGGTACAGATTGATGTAGGTGTTGGTCAGGATCCGATACAGCCAGGCCTTGAGGTTCGTGCCGGGCTTGTACTGGTGGAAGGCCGAAAAAGCTTTGGTGTAGGCCTCCTGCACCAGGTCTTCGGCGTCCGAGGGATTCCGCGCCATCCGCATTGCCGCCGAGTAGAGCTGATCGACATATTGCATGGCGTCGCGTTCGAAACGGACGCGCCGCTGTTCGATCGATTCCGTGCTCGGATCGACCCATTCTTCCGCAGACACTGTGGCCGGGACTTCATTGCTCGCGTTGCTCATTGCCTTCAAGTCTAGTCTCAGCTGAAGACCGGCACCTGCCGCAGCGCTGTCCGGGGCAATCGCCTCCGCCGGCACAGCTTCTGCCAAAAGCAACTCAGCCATGGTGTCCTTCCGTTTGTGCTTACCACTGGGCAAACTGGACGGAAAGCGAAATTATTCCGCAAAAGTGCCAGACTAGAGGCGACCAGCACCACTCATAGGAGGCCCTCTGATGTCACTCGTCCGCACCATCGCCCGCCCGTTGCTCGCCTCGAGTTTCATCGTCGCCGGGGTCGAGAGGATTCGACATGCGGATGAGACGGCGCAGAATCTCGGCATTGTGCTGCGGCCGATCGCGAACGCAGTGCCCAGTGCGGACGAAAAAATCGTGGCCCGGGCCGTGGGCGGCGTCCAGCTGGCTGCCGGCGTCCTCTTGGCCGTCGGGAAGCTGCCGCGCTTCGCCGGCTTCCTGCTCACCGTCACGTCGACGTTGAACGCGGCGGCGGAGTTCGGCGCTGCGGACACCACCACCGCCGAAGGCCGGCGCTGGCAGCGCAACCAGCTGCTCAAGAACGTCTCGCTGCTCGGCGGCGTGCTGCTCGCCTCGGTGGACACCGCCGGCAAGCCGGGGCTCGCTTGGCGCGCCGAACACTTGGCCGAATCCGGCAAAAAAGCCGGCAAGAAACAGCTCAAAGCAGCTAAGAAGGGCGCCCAGAAGACCGTGCAGAAGGCCGCCGACGGAATCGCCGGTGCGGTGCCAGCCCGGTGATTCAGGATCCAATCACCCGGAACCCGGCGGCCGAACTGTGGCCGGCGCCCACGGCCCAGAGTCCGGTCCAAGCAACGTTGACGGTGCCCGGCTCAAAGTCGTTGACCAACCGGTATCTGGTGTTGGCTGCGCTCTCGGATGGGCCCAGCCGGCTGCGCGCCCCGTTGCACTCGCGGGATTCGGCCCTGATGATCGCCGCGCTGCGTCGGCTCGGCGCGCAGATCGAGGAGGCCGGCGGCGACGGCGCGTTCGGACCGGACCTGCTGGTCACTCCGATCGACGCCGGCAAGCCGGTAGCCGCCACCTCGGTCGACTGCGGCCTGGCCGGCACCGTCATGCGCTTCGTCCCGCCCTTGGCCGCCCTGGTGCCGGGGACGGTGCGCTTCGACGGCGACCCGCATGCCCGCAACCGCCCGATGGGTCCGGTGCTCGAGGCGCTTTCCGCGCTCGGCGTGCGGCTGAGCGACGACGACGGCGGCAGCGCGCCGACCGCACTCCCGTTCACCGTGCACGGGGCCGGCAGCCTGCGCGGCGGCTACCTGGCCCTCGACGCCTCCGCGTCCTCGCAGTTCGTTTCCGCGCTCTTGCTGGCAGCGCCCCGGTTCGCCGAAGGCCTGCACCTGGAGCACATCGGAAAGCCCGTGCCGAGCCTGGAGCACATCGCGATGACCGTCCGGGTGCTGCGCGAGGCCGGCGTCCTGGTCGACGACTCGGTGCCCAACCATTGGATCGTCTTGCCCGGCCCGATCCGGGCCTTCGACGTCCAGGTGGAACAGGACCTCTCCAACGCCGGCCCGTTCCTGGCTGCGGCATTGGTCTCCCACGGCACGGTCCGGATTCCGGGTTGGCCGGAAGGCACCAGCCAGGTCGGGGACAGCTGGCGCCAGATCCTGCAGCAGTTCGGCGCCGAGGTGACGCTCCGGGACGGCGTGCTCTCGGTAACCGGCGGGCCGCAGATCCGCGGCGTGGAACTCGCCGACACCTCGGAGTTGGCCCCCACCGTGGCGGCGCTCTGCGCCCTCGCCGAAGGACCCAGCCGGTTGAGCGGCATCGCGCACCTGCGCGGCCACGAGACCGACCGGCTGGCCGCCCTGGCCGCTGAGATCAACGGTTTGGGCGGCGACGTCGAAGAGACCGCCGACGGCCTGCTGATTCGCCCCCGGCCGTTGCGCGCCGGCGTGTTCCACAGCTATGCCGACCACCGGATGGCCACGGCCGGCGCGATTCTGGGCCTCGCGGTCCCCGGCATCCTGGTCGAAGACATCGCCACTACGGCGAAGACCATGCCGGAATTCCCGCAGCTGTGGCACCGGATGCTGGAGCATTAGTGGCCCGCGATTGGGATGAATCGGACGTCCGGATCCGGCCGAACAAAAAGGGCAGCAAGCCGCGCACCAAAGACCGGCCGGCCCATGCGGACGCGCTGATCGGCCGGATCATCACGGTAGACCGCGGCAGGTACACCGCAATCGTGGACGAAGCCGGACCGGACGAGCGGCTGCTGGTCGCGGCCCGGGCCCGCGAGTTGCGCAGATCCCCGGTCGTGGTCGGCGATTTCGTGGCCTTGGTCGGCGACACCTCGGGCGAGCCGGACACCTTGGCCCGGCTGGTCCGGATCGAAGACCGGCGGACGCTGTTGCGTCGTTCCGCCGACGATACCGATCCGGTGGAACGGGTTCTGGTGGCCAATGCGGACCAATTGGTGATCGTGGTTGCGGCGGCCAATCCGGAACCGCGCACCGGGTTCATCGACCGGGCTCTGGTCGCCGCTTACGACGCTGGTCTGGACCCGCTCCTGCTGATCACCAAAACCGATGTCAAAGACCCGGCGGAACTGCTGGCGCACTACGAGCAACTCGATTTCACCATCGTGCTGAGCCGAACCGTCGGGCAGGGTTCGGCGCAACCCGGCGAGCACCGCACGCCGCATCTGGAGAGCGATGCGGTGGAACGTCTGAGCGAACACCTGGCCGGGAAAGTCTCGGTTCTGGTGGGCCACTCCGGCGTCGGCAAATCCACCATGGTCAACGCGCTGACCGGCTCGAACCGGGCCACCGGCGGAGTCAATGCGGTCACCGGCCGCGGCCGGCACACCTCGTCCTCGGCCTTGGCGTTGAAACTCGTCGATGTGCAGACCGGCGAGCCCAGCCCGGGCAGCTGGATCATCGACACGCCCGGCATCCGCTCCTTCGGCCTGGCCTTGGTTGATCCAAACCGGATTCTGCGCGCGTTCCCCGACCTGGAACCCGGCATCGAGGACTGCCCGCGCGGCTGCAAGCACGACGACGACGCACCGGAATGCGGTTTGGACGGCTGGGTGTCCGCCGGGCACGCCGGTGACAGCGGGCCGGCCCGGCTGGCCTCCTTCCGGCGGCTCCTGGCAGCGGTTTCCGGAAGCCCCACGGCCACGAACTGAGCTGGTTCCAGAGCCGGCCGGTTCCGCGAAATACCCGGAAAAAGCCGGAATCAGGATAGCGTTGGAGCTATGAATTTCGCGCCGCAAGGCTACAACGATGATCTGCGCCTGGCGCACGTGCTGGCAGACTCAGTCGACGCCCAGACCATGGACCGGTTCAAGGCCCTGGATTTGCGGATCGAGACCAAGCCGGACCTGACCCCGGTCACCGACGCGGACAAGGGTGCCGAAGAAGCGATCCGCAGCCAGCTTTCCCGGGCCCGGCCCCGGGATGCGATTCTGGGCGAGGAATTCGGCAGCATCGGCCATGGCCCGCGACGCTGGATCATCGACCCGATCGACGGCACCAAAAACTTCGTCCGCGGCGTGCCGGTATGGGCTACTTTGATCTGCCTGGTCGACGAAGGCGTACCGGTAGTCGGCGTGGTCAGCGCCCCGGCTCTGGGCAAACGCTGGTGGGCTTCCAAGGGGACCGGCGCCTTCACCGGCAAGTCCTTGGCCGCGGCCAGCCGGCTCAAAGTCTCCAATGTTTCGAAACTCTCCGACGCCTCGATGTCCTATTCTTCGTTGAAAGGTTGGCGGGAACGCGGGAACCTCGACGAATTCACCAGCTTGATGGACTCGACGTGGCGGACCCGCGCCTATGGCGATTTCTGGTCCTATTGCCTGGTCGCCGAAGGCGCCGTGGACATTGCCTGCGAACCGGAGCTGAATTTGTACGATATGGCCGCGCTGGTGCCAATCGTCACCGAGGCCGGAGGCCGGTTCACCTCGCTCGAAGGCGCCGATGGCCCCTTCGGCGGCAACGCTCTGGCGACCAACGGCATCCTCCATTCCGAGGTGCTGCAGATGCTCAACCCGAATCTGGATCCGCTGCTCTGAACCGCAAGGCGCCCTGGATCCGCGGGGCCGGGATTGTTGCGTAACACTTTGTCCCGGTCCGCGGAACTCCTCTAGGCTGGTGCCAGGTCACGAGTGCCAGCGTCAAACCCCGGTTTGCTGGCCGGCAACCCTCCTTTCGCGGCGGGGTGCCCCGGGTGACGACCTGGCCGGACCGGTGCGGTCCCGGCAAGCGCGGATCCCCGGTGCCCCGGTTGTTGTGCCGGGCCAGGGATTCTCAACAGACGAGGTCCCATGAGCATTTCCATTCTCGAAAATCCCGAATCCACCGCCGTTTCCGCAGATCAGGCCTTGTTGGCCGTGGTCGGCGCGGACTTGCAGGCCCCGCTGATCCAGGGCGGGCAGCGGCGCTATGTGAATCTCGACTACGCCGCCTCGGCTCCTGCGGTGAGTGCTGTCGCGGATTACTTGCAGGAAATCCTGCCGTACTACGCGAGCGTGCACCGGGGAGCCGGATTCGCGTCCCAAATCAGCACCTCGGTCTATGAGAACGCGCGCAACATCGTGCGGGATTTCGTCGGCGGCCGCCCCGACGACGCGGTGATCTTCACCCGGAACACCACCGATGCGCTCAATCTGCTGGCCCGTTGCCTACCGGAGCCCGGATCGGTCGGCGGCGGCGATGTGCTGTACCTGGACATCGAGCACCACGCCAACCTCCTGCCATGGCAAGCCCTGCCGCACCGCAGCGTGCTGGCGGCCGACTCGATCGCGGAGACCATCGCGGTGCTGGAAAGCGAATTCGCCGCCGGACCGGTCGCATTGCTGGCCGTGACCGGCGCTTCCAACGTCACCGGGGAAATCCTGCCGATCGCCGAATTGGCGGCCTTGGCACACCGCCACGGTGCCCGGATCGTGGTCGATGCGGCGCAATTGGCACCGCACCGCAGGATCGACTTGGCCGGCTCCGGCGTGGACTACCTCGCCTTTTCCGGGCACAAGCTCTACGCCCCCTTCGGTTCCGGTGTTCTGATCGGCCGGCCGGACTGGTTGGACTCCGGGTTGCCCAATCTGTTCGGCGGCGGAGCCGTCCGGGAAGTCCGACTGGATTCGGTCAGTTGGGCGGACGGGCCGGCCCGGCATGAAGGCGGCACCCCGAATGTGCTCGGTGCTGCGACTTTGGCGCACGCGGCCGAAGTCCTGGCCGGCTTGGACCAGACCGACTGGCAGCAGCACGAGGAATCGTTGCGCAGCGCCCTGGTCTCGGCGCTGGAAGCGATTCCGGGAGTCCAAGTGCACCGCTTGTTCCGGGACTCGGCGGACTATCCGGGCAGCGGCAGCATCGGCGTGGTGAACTTTTCGATCGAAGGGTACGACGCCGGTTTGGCCGCAGCGTTCCTCTCCGCCGAGTTCGCGGTGGGCGTACGCGACGGCCGCTTCTGCGCCCATCCCCTGCTGCGCCGGTTGGGCTTGCCGTCCGGTTCGCTGCGGGCCAGCTTCGGCGTCGGCTCCCGGCTGGAGGACGTGCAGCGCCTCGCCGACGGCGTCCGGCAACTGGTCGAGACCGGCCCCGCCGCCGACTATGTGGTCGATGCCGGACGCTGGGTTCCGGCGGACGACTTCCGGGAATTCCCGCAGTGGGCTCCGAACACGCCCGGGACCGCTGGTGCGGCCCCGTGCCGGGCCACGGACTGACGGCCGTTCGCAGTATTCTGGAGACCTCAGTTTTCCAGCAGGAGGCAATCCGTGAGCCAGACGCCCACCGGTCCGAAACTCGACGATTCGCGCCGCTTGGAGTTGGCCGGGGCGTTCCAGAGCGGCGGCGAACTCTATGACCGGGTGCGGCCGGGGTACCCCTCCGGTGCTGCCCGGTGGCTGATCCCGGAGCATGCCGGAGCCGTGGTCGACTTGGGCGCCGGGACCGGCAAGTTCACCGAGCGCCTGGTTGAGCACGGCCTCCGGATCACCGCGGTGGACCCTTCGCAGAACATGCTCGACCAGCTGGCTGCCCGGCTGCCCCGGGTCGCCACCGTGCGCGGCACCGCCGAACAGACCGGCTTGCCCGATTCCAGCGCGGACGCGGTCTTCGTGGCCCAAGCCTGGCATTGGTTCGACCAGGAGTCAGCGAGCGCGGAAATAGCCAGGATCTTGCGCCCGGGCGGAACCTTGGGCCTGATTTGGAACCAGCTGGACGTCCGCATTCCATGGGTGCACCGGTTGTCCCGGATCATGCACGCGGGCGACGTGCACGACGAGAACCACGTGCCATTGATCGGCACGCAATTCGAGGCCGCGGAGCCGCATCTGATGCGCTGGAGCCAGCCGCTCACTCCCGAGGGGCTCATCGAACTGGTGAAGTCCCGCAGCTACTATTTGCGGGCCGGTGAAGCGGACCGGGCACGGGTCCGGAAGAACATGGATTGGTATCTTTTCGAACACTTGGGGCACCAGCCCGCGGAACCGATCGACTTGCCCTATCTGAGCATCGCCTGGCGTGCCCGGAAACGCTGAGCCTGCTTGCAACCGGCACCCTTCGGATCTACTATTTCGGTATGCCTAAATTTATTGATTAGGTATGCCGACTTCAGGAGGGTGGCCCGTGCTGCAGAAAACCGCGGCCAAGGCAGTACCGGTCCGCACGATTTTCATGCTGGGCCCGGCGTTCGTTGCCGCGATCGCCTATGTGGACCCCGGGAACGTCGCGGCGAACCTGACCAGCGGAGCCAAGTTCGGCTACCTTCTGGTCTGGGTCCTGGTGGCCGCGAACCTGATGGCGATGATGGTGCAATACCAATCCGCGAAACTGGGCCTGGTCACCGGCAAATCCTTGCCCGAGATGCTCGGATCCCGATTGCGCAAACCAGCCCGCCGGGCCTTTTGGCTGCAGGCGGAACTCGCCGCGATGGCCACCGACTTGGCCGAGGTGATCGGCGGCGCGATTGCACTCAATCTGCTGTTCGGCTTGCCGCTCCCGGTGGGCGGGCTGATCGTCGGGGTGCTCTCGATGATCATGCTCACCGTGCAGAACCGGTACGGCCAGCGCCAATTCGAGTCGGTGATCGTCTTCCTGCTGGCGATCATCACGGTCGGCTTCCTGTTCGGACTGCTGCTCAGCCCGCCGGATCCGGCCGAGGCGGTGGGCGGGCTGCTGCCGCGTTTCGACGGCGCCCAGTCGGTGCTGCTCGCCGCCAGCATGCTGGGCGCCACCGTGATGCCGCACGCGATCTACCTGCATTCGGCTTTGGCCAGGGACCGGCACCGGCCGGCCGGCTCGGCCGCCCCGGACAACGGGAGGCTGCGGAAGCTGATCAAAGCCAATCGGCTGGATGTGATCATCGCCTTGCTGATCGCCGGCACCGTCAACATCGGGATGCTGCTGCTCGCCGCAGCCACGCTTCGCGGCGCCGAGGGCACGGACAGCATCGAGGGCGCACACCAAGCGATTACTTCGGCACTCGGGCCGGCCGTGGGAATCGTCTTCGGCGTCGGGCTGTTGGCCTCCGGCCTGGCCTCGACCTCGGTCGGCTGCTATGCCGGGGCCACCATCATGTCCGGACTGCTGTCGATCCGGGTGCCACTGCTGCTGCGCCGGGTGATCAGCCTGATCCCGGCGATCCTGCTGCTCAGCTTCGGCGTGGATCCCACCTGGGCCCTGGTCGTGAGCCAAGTCGTGCTGAGCTTCGGCATCCCGTTCGCGCTCATCCCCTTGCTGCGGATGACCTTCAGCGCCGAAATCATGGGTGAGCACCGCGACGGCCTACCCCTGCGGGTGCTCTCGGTGATCAGCGCGGCCTTGATCGTCCTGCTCAATGTGGCGTTGATCGTGCTCACCGTGACCGGGGCCGGCTGAGTACCGGCAGTCTGGCGCGGCAACCGAAAGGTATGGTGGTGACTGTGAAGGCGAACCCCACCTCATCGAGCGTCGAAGACTACGTGAAGACCATTTACGGCTACACCGAATGGCAGGACAAACCGATCAACTCTTCGCAGTTGGCGGCCCGCCTGGGCGTCGCCAACTCTTCGGTCTCCGAAATGGTGCGCAAGCTCAAGGACTCCGGATTGGTCGACCACCAGCCGTATGGCAGCATCCGGCTTACCGAAAAGGGCCTGGCTCTGGCGCTGTCCATGGTCCGCCGGCACCGGCTCCTGGAAACGTACCTGGCGCAAGAACTCGGTTACCGCTGGGACCAAGTCCACGACGAAGCGGAGACTTTGGAACACGCAGTCTCCGACACCTTCATCGAACGGCTGTCCGCGAAATTGGGCCACCCGGTCCGGGACCCGCACGGAGATCCGATTCCCGGACCGGATGGCCGCATCGAGCTGCCGTCCGCCCACCGCCTGGCCGAGCTCGATTCCGGGCACCGGGGCCAGATCATCCGGATCAGCGACGAAAACCCGAGCTTGCTCCGCTATTTGGACGACGAGCGGATCGAACTCGACGCCGCAGTCGAAGTCGTCGGACGCAGGCCGTTCGGCGGCGCTCTGGTGGTGCGGTTCGGAGCCGGCGAGGCAAGCCGGGAGCTCGATGTGAGCGACGAAGTCGGATCTGCCTTGTGGGTCAGCGATACCGCGGTGCACCAAGGCTGCGCACTGCGGTGAGCCGATCGCCGAACCGGCCGCCCGGCTCCGCTTGGTTGAGCGTTGCCCTGGCGGGCTTCGCGGGCACCGAGCTCCGCTACGGACTGGGGCTGCTTTTCCCCGAGGGCGCCACGGCGTTTCCGGCCACCACGTTTTCGATCAACGTCGTGGGCAGCCTGGCCCTCGGTCTGCTGACCGGGTTCTGGTCCGTCCGGCCCGCAGCCTGGTGGGTCAGGGCTGCACTCGGGCCCGGATTGCTCGGGTCCTTCACCACGTTCTCCGCAGTGGTCTACGCGGTGGACCAGTATGCGCGCCAAGGATTGACCGGCCTCTGGGTGGTTTACCTGCTGTGCAGCCTGATCGCCGGCTTGGCCGCCGCCTGGCTCGGCTTGAAAGGCGGCTCCCAATGGGCAGCCCGTCGGGAAGCCACATCATGACTGCTGCTTTGTGGATCGGCCTGGCCGGGATGTTCGGTGCGCTCCTGCGATTCGGCATCGATGCCTGGTTGGCCGTCGGCGGCCGGTTTGCGGCCGGCCGGCCGCGGCATTTCCCGCTGGCCACTCTGCTGGTCAACGCCGTCGGCAGTTTCGTGATCGGCCTGGCCGGCGGGCTGAGCCTGAATGCGCAGATTTCGGCCGAATGGCACGCGGTGATCGCCACCGGGCTGGCCGGCGGGCTGACCACGTTCAGCTCCTTCACGGTCGCCACGGTGGCCCTGTGGCAACAGGGCCGGCGGGCCGCCGCCATCGGCAATATCGCGTTGAACGTCGGCGTCGGACTCACCCTGGCTTGGCTCGGGCTGGTCCTGGCCGGTTGACCCGCCGAACCGAATGGCGTTCGGCCGGATGATCCGTCCGGCCAGCGCCGAGGTCAGCCGAGTCGCTTGAGATAAAAACTGAGCCAGGTGTTCGCTGCGGCAAAAATCATCAGCAACAAGCCGACGACGACGGCTTGGACCAGAATCAAAGCGACGCCGGCGAGCAGGAACAACAGCAAGGCGACGAGCGGCTGGGCCGGCCAACGGATCCGCAGCCTCGCCTTCGGCGCCATCAGCAGCGTCCAGAAGGCCACCAGCAGCGCCGCGATGAGCAACCCCAGGATCAAACCCAGCGGCGCGGCAAAAGTCTTGAACGCCCAGAAAAATCCGGCCACCAGGAGCGCGACCTCCAAGACGAAGCCGATCAGTCCGTTGGCGATGGTCAAATTCCGCCGGGCCGGACTCTCCCGCCGGCTCACCGAATCACTCGCTCGGCAGGGCACGGTGCGTATTCCATATCCAGCATCCTAACAACGTGCCCGGTCCGCATTCGGCAGGCTAGTCCGGGCTGGCTCCGGCGACCTGACCGGCTGCCGCCCGATTTGCCCGGGAGGTCCGATTTTCGATGCCGACCAGTGACACCACACCGCCGAGCAGCAAAAGCACGGCGGTCACCACAGCGACCTGTTGGGTGCTCTCGGTCCCCACAGCGCCGCCCATCATCGCGCCGGCCAAGGCCACCGTCACTAGACCCGCGATCCGGGCCACCGCGTTGTTCACCGCGGAACCGATGCCGGCCCGTGCTGCGCTGACCGAGCCCAAAATCCCTGCGGTCAACGGGGCCACGGTACAGGCCAAGCCCAAACCGAAAAGGATCAGCGCGGGCAGCACCTGCCACCAATAGTCGAAGTCCGGGGACAAGGTGAGCAGCCACAAGAAGCCCAGACCGGCCACGATCGGCCCCAATCCCATGAACAGGCGCGGCCCGAACCGGCCGGCCAGCGAACCGAACCACGAAGCCAGAAACAGCATGAGCACGGTGGAGGGCAAAAGCGCCAGACCCGCGACCGTGGCGCTCATCCCGGCCACCTGCTGCAAGTACAAGCCCAAAGCGAAGAATCCCAAGGAGAGTGCCCCGTAAATCAAAAAGGTGGCGATGTTGCCCACCCAGAAGTTCCGAATCGCGAAAAGCGACAAAGGCATCATCGGCTGGGCCGCCCGGCGCTCGTGCAGGACGAAGGCCAACAATGCGAGCGCCCCGAACGAAAACGGGAGCCAGACCAACGGACTCCCCCAGCCGAAGGTTCCCTGTTCGATCATGGCGTAGACCAGCCCGCCCAAGCCGAGAACCGCGAGTGCTGCCCCGAGCCAATCGACTTTGGCCGCCGGATCGCTGGGCGCATCGGATGACCGCAGCCCCCAGAGCAAGGGCAGGCAGACCGCGATCGGCAGCAGATTGATGAAAAAGACAAAGCGCCAGGAGAGGAAATCGACGGCGACGCCGCCGATCAAAGGAGCCGCGATCGCGGCCACCCCGGTCCAAGCCGTCCATTGACCGATCGCCCGGCTTTGCGCGGCGCCGGAGAAGGCGCTGATGATCAGCGCCAACGAACTCGGCACCAGCATCGCGCCAGCCACGCCCTGCAAAGCCCGTGCGACGATCAGCATCAAGTCGTTGACCGCGAACCCGCACAGCACCGATGTCACGGCGAAGCCGATCAATCCCCAATTCAGGATCCGGACCCGGCCGAAGAGGTCGGAGAGACTGCCGGCCACTAAGATCAAGGCCCCCAGAGTCAGCAAATACGCGTCGACGATCCATTGCTGCGAGGTCAACCCGCCACCGAGTTCCCGAGTGATCGCCGGGAGCGCCAAGTTGACCACGCTGCCGTCGAGAATCGATACGAACGAGGCCAGAATCGCAACGAAAAGAACCTTGCGTTGGTGCGGCGTCAAAGCCAACATCGCGGTGGACATGCACCAACGCTACGCCTCGGCCGTGGCACTTCGCCATGCGGGCTTCCAGGTGCTAGATTCCAGGAAGAGATTCCGGCGTTGCGCATACTCCGTGCCCCTGCCGACAAGCCTGGGAAGAGAGCACCCGATGACGTCCTCAGCAGCTGGTGGTGTGGCTTACCAGCAGCATTTTCTGGCCCGTGCGACGGCGATCTTCGCCGGCCTGCTGCTGCTGATTTCGCTGGGGCTCGTCTGGTTCCGGGTTGGCGGCGGTTCCAAGGGCCGGGTCCTGGAGGTCACCGGGCTGCAAAGTTTGCTGATCGGCCTGGGTGGCAGCAACCCGGTCCGGCCACGCGGCGGATTCACGCTTACCGGCCTATTCGCCGGGACCCTCCCGTTCCTGGTCGTCGTGTGCGCTGCCGTCGCGCTCCTGGCGCTGGTGCTGCTGCCGAGGTTGCGCGGCGTGCGCCCGGCAAGCGTGGTGCTCAGCGCACTGGCCACCCTGTTGCCGATTGCCATGACCTTGATGAGCTTCACGATCTTGCGTGCTACCGCCGTGCAGCCCGCCTTGTGGATCATTTTCATCGCTGCCGCAGCCGGGCTCTGCGCGGCGATCGCAGTCTCCGACCCCGGGCCGACGCAGAATCCGCCGACCGAACCGCCCGCAGCGCCGGCCTAGCTCCAGTTCAGCCGTCCGCCGGACGGGTCCGCCTGGGACGTCTGGCCCGGAGCCGCTTGATCAGCACCGGGTCGAGCCGATAGCCGGCTTCGGTGTCCGCCAGGGCATTGAGGATCTGGTAATAGTGCGTTGCGGAAAGTGAGAATTCTCGCCGGATGGCGTTTTCTTTGGCCGCCGGATAACGCCATTGCAGTCGTTCGAAGCCCAGGATCTGCTCGGCGAGCGTGGGCGGCGCGCCGGTCGTTTCGATGACCGCCTGCGGTTTCATCAGCTCGGATTCCGGCCTCATCCCGCCAGCTCCCCGAGCCCGGCCAAGGGCGCGTTGCGTTCCACGATCTCCCGGATCAGCAAGCGTTCCAGAGGTGAAAGCGTCGAAACGTAAACCGCCACGTCGCTGGGCAGCACCGACAGTTGGTGCGCCAGTTCCAGGCAATCATCGGCCAGTCGCAGGGCATCGATGAACTCGGACTGCTCGATGAGCCGCCGGACGGCCCAAACCGAGGCCTGCCGCTCCTGCTTGCGCCCAGCTCCCACATGCCGGTAGAACGCGTGTCCGCATTCGTGAGCCAAGGTTGACCGTCGTTGCACGAAACCCAGCTCTGGGGCCAACACAATCGAATGCTCGGCCGCCGAATAAGCCCCCCACCAGCCGTGCGGCAGGCGTCCTTCCTGAACCGTGACACCGAGATCGGCGGCCACTTCTTCCCATTGCATGCCTCGAGCATACGTCCGGCCACCGACGATATCCGGGGAAAGCCCGCACCGCTCAGGGTTCGTGCGGCAGGTCGGCGGCACCGATCAAGGGCTCGGCCGTCCGCGCCGCCAAACCGAGCCGCGATTGCGCTGCAGCATCGGGGGCTGCGGCAGCAGCCGGACGCGCTCCGAGGCGCCGGCCCAGCTCGGCGAGCAATTCGGCGTCCTCGATCAAATCCAAGCGGGGCCGACCGCGGGGCCGCTCTTTTGCCTCATCGTTGCTGAGGAACCCTGCTGCCACGAAGGCCTCCAGGACCGGGCGCCGATAGGCTCGGGCGAAAGCTGCAACGTTTTCCGGCCGTGGCGGCACACCGGATCGCTGCCAGCGGGACACCGTGGCTTGGTCCACTCCGGCAGCCTGTGCGATATCCCGTTGCTGAGCTGCCGGCGCGGTCGCCTTCAGATAGTCAGACCACACCATGCCTTCAGTCTAGATGCATAGATGCATATGTTCCGCACTCGCAAAAATCCTTTGCTACAGGGAAGAAAACATTCGGTTCGGAACGCTTGCGGTTTCGAATATGCATGCGTACACTCATAAATATGTTCGTATATATGTTCGATTCGACTGCTTCGGGAGATCCCCCCGAAATGCCCCCGGCACAACTCCGCCTGGTGGCGCTACTAGGCGATCTCGCCGAGTACTTGATCGAGTTGGACCGGAGCACCGAAGAAGCCGGCGCAGCCGAGGTCTCCTGCGAGATCCAGACCCGCATCGAAGCCTGGCTGGACCGCACCGCGGGGCAAGCCGACAGCCAGCAGAATGCACCCACCGGAGCAGCCGCCGCCACACTCCTGATCGACCGGCTGAGCGAACTCGACTCGAAAGGAAATTTTGCCATCATGGCCATGGAATTCAGCACCCTGTTAGCGCAGCGCGGCACACTGCGCGGCAATCCGACTCCAGGCTGCGCCCAGCCAGATTGCCGCCCCGCCCGCAAGGCGCAGTTCAGCGGCCGCGGAATCGACTGCAGCGATTGCGGCATCACCGCAACCCACGCCCTGCCACCGGCGCGGAGCGGCACCGCCCCCGCCTGGTCGAGCGACTGCGCCGGCTACCCGGAAACCATCTGCCGGGCATTGGGGCCGGATCAACACGGCGCCGCACTGACGCCCGCAATGATCGCCGACTGGGAGCGTCGCGGGCTGCTCGCCGCCTGCAATGCCGACTCGGTCAAGTCCGGCCGCCCGGCCGCCCGCAGCGTCCGTCGGATGTATCTGATCCACGACGTGCTGCGGGTTCGGAATGATCTCGAATCGAAGATATCTTCGATTATTTAGCTTAAAAAGCTTGACATTATAGCATATATATTCTATAGTAGAGATAGATCCAGCAAGGCAGATGCCGAGTCTGGAATCTCTTGGAGCTGACCGATCTGGGCCAGCTTTCCTTTCAACGGGTGCGGCGCCTACGTGAAAGGTTATCCACTATGGGTGTTCCCTCAACTTCTAACGTTTCGGTCGGACAGCCCAAGGCTGGCGGCGGTATTTTCGCAGCACCGGCCGGAACCGCGATCCCCGCTGACGCGGCGGCTCCCTTGCCGGCCGAATTCGTCGGCTTGGGCTATGTCTCCGACGCCGGCTTGGTCAATACGGTTGCCACCGAGTCGAATGCGGTGGTCGCTTGGGGCGGCGACCAGGTGCTCAATGCCCGGACCAGCCGTACCGAGACCTTCAAGTTCAGCTTCATCGAAACCAATGAGAACACCATGAAACAGGTTTATGGTGCGCAGAACGTCAGCACTGGGGACAAAGGGCTCACGGTGCTGCACAACTCCAAGTCCGCCACTGCTTCCGTCTACGTGTTCGAGATCCTGCTCGGCGACAAGCGCGCCAAGCGCATCGTGCTCGGCAACGCCCAGGTCACTGAGCTCGGCGATGTGAGCTACCTCGATGGCGCAGCCGTCGGCTACGAAGTGACGCTCACCGCGTTCCCGGACAAGAACGGCAACACCGCGATCGAATACATCGCCTCGATCGCCTAATTGAGCCGGTGGGGCGGGGGTTCCTGTTTAGCCGCACCCGCCCTCGCCCCACCTATTTTTCTTTTCCCTTGCGGCCTTCCTGAGAGGAAACCATGGCTTTCATCGTCCCCGAGTCCCTGCCCGACCACGAGCTCTACGAGTTTCGCTTCGCGGCCGACGGCCCGGTTTACACGCTGCCTTCGAAAGACGACCTGACGATTGGGGACGCCGAGCTGCTCGAAGCCGGCTCAGTGGAGAAACTGGTCGAATTCTTCCCCGCTGAAGTCCGGGAAAAAATCCGCTCGCTCCGACCGAACCAGGTCGAAGCGTTGATTGCGGATTGGGTCGGTACGAGCCTGGGAAAATCCGCGGCGTCCTCCGAATCCTGAGGGAGCACCCGGACGAAGTCGAATACGAACTGATCCGACTGGGGCTGCGGCTGAGGTGGCTCGGCAGTCCGCTGCTGAGCTTCCGGGACCTGATCCTGATCGTCTCGCTGGCACCACGCGACTCGCCCCTGGTCCGGGTTCTGAACCCTGACACGGGATGGGACCTGCATGCACATCTGCTCGCGGTCATCTTCGACTCGCTCAACGCGGCGAATTGGCAGCGTGCCGGCGGGAAACAGTCGACCCGGCCAAAACCGCTCAGCCGCCCGGGGCAACCAAACAACGAATCGGGCCGGGCCCGGGGCCGCACCGATCTGACCGTGCAGGAATATGCCCGGCAGCTCGCCCGGCCGCGGCAAGCGCTCCCCCATCCCCCGCCAACCACCTGAACCCAGAAGGAGGTGCCCATGGCATCTGTGGAAACCCCGAGTTACCTTTCAGCACTTTCGTCGCTGAAGGATGCGCTCAAGGAAGTTTTCGGCCAGCTCGAGGCTGAATCGTCGGCTACCGGACGACGAGCCGGCGCCCAGCTGTCCGAAGGCATCAAACAGAAACTCAGCGAGGCCGGATCCAGCATCTCTGGCTTCGGCGAATCACTGACCAAAGGGATCACGGCTCCTATCGATGCTGGCAAAACCGCATTCTCTGGATTCGCCAGTTTCGTGAAGTCCGTTGAAGACAACTCGACGAACAGTGCGCTGAAAAGTGAGCAAACGCTCAGCGGATCGCTGGACAAGCTGAAATCCTCGTTTCTCAGCATCGGCGCAAACGTGTTGCAGGGCACGTTTCCTTTCATCATGAAACTCGCCGACTTCATGACCGCGAACTTCGACAAAATCGCCGCCAAAGCCTCCGAAATCGGCGTCTTCATTGCGAACAAACTGAGTGGCCTGTGGACCGGATTGACCATGGACAAAGCGGCTCGCGACGGCACCACCGGCCCGCTTGAAGGCATGGTCGCAGTCGGCGCCAAGATCCGGGCGGTCGCAGACGGTGTCATCGGAATTTGGAACAAGCTAGGCGACGGTCCCCAAAAAGTCATCGGGGGCGTAGCTCTTGGTCTGGGCGGTTTGGCGGTGGTGGCCGGCCCGATAGTCTCAGTGTTCGGCGGCATTGCTACGGCGGCATCCGGCTTATTTGGATTTTTCGGATTGGTTTCCAGCGGCGTCGCAGGCCTCTTGGGATTCGCTTCGAAGCTCGCCCCGGTTTTCGGCATGCTTTCCGGCGGTGTGGGCGGGTTCGCCGGAGTCCTGCGAGTGCTGGCCGGACCGCTGGGCTTGATCATCACCGCCATCGGGCTGTTGCTGGCAGCTTCACCGGAGTTGCGCTCTGCTCTGGGCTCGGTATTCGAACAGTTGGGCAGCGTGCTCGGCAACGTCTTCAGCCAGATCGGACCGGCCTTGGGCCAGCTCGCCGAACTTCTTGGCGGGTTGCTTACGCAGGCGCTGCAGTCGTTGGGCCCGATGTTAGCCAATTTGGCACCCGCTTTCGGCCAGATCATCGCTTCGGTCATTCCGCTCATCGCAGGATTGATGCCGTTCATTTCCCTCTTGGTAGAAACCTTGATCCCGGTAATCCAGGGACTAATGCCTTTGGTCCAAATGGTCTTCGGAGTCATCGCAAGCGTGGTCACCGCATCGATGCAAATCGTGCAGGGAATCATCGAAGTAGTCACCGGCCTCATTTCCGGGAATTGGGGACTGGTCTGGACCGGTATCCAGAACGTATTCAGCGGAATCTGGAATACGATCATCACTTTGCTCGCCGGAGTATGGAACGTCATCACTGCGATCTTCTCTGGCGCATTGAACGCGATTTTCGCCTTCATCATCGGAGTTTTAGGCGCAATTGGCAGCTTCTTCACGATGATCTGGAACGGAATCGTCGCAGTGGTCAGCGGGGTCTGGAACATCATCCTCTCCGTGGTCTCCGGCGGGTTGAACGCTGTCTTCGGCTTCGTCAGCAGCATTCTCGGTGCGATCGGCGGCTTTTTCGCCGGCACCTGGAACGGCATCATCAATGGGGTCAGCGGGTTCATCAGTGGCTTCCTGGGCTTCTTCTTCGATTTGCCCGGGCGGATCATGGGCGCCCTGTCCGGGGCTGGCCAGTGGCTCGTCGGCGTTGGGCGGAACATCGTCCAAGGGCTGATCGACGGCGCCGGTTCTTTGCTTCAGAACATCGGAAACTTCTTCCTCAATCTGCTTCCGGATTGGATCGTCGGCCCGTTCAAATTGGCGCTCGGCATCCACTCTCCTTCGCGGGTCTTCCGCGGTTTCGGCAACAACATCGGTGAAGGCCTCAGCCTCGGCATCGACGACATGCATCCGGTGGTGAACAGTTCCATCGAACAACTGGTCGACCTTCCGGCAGTCGAGACTTCCCTCGAACGTCCAGCCGATGCGCAACCGGGCATCAGCAATACCTGGCAGCTGTTCGGGACCCCGGAGACCTTGGCCCAGCAGATCAACGAACAGCAGCGCTACGCAATGGTAGGAGTGTCATGATTGTCGATTCCTGGGTCAATTGGCGAGGTCTCGAGCTGAACGCCGATTACCGCGCCGAGACCGATTTCCTGCTCAAGGGCATCGTCGGGTGGAGTTCTTGGGAAGCCTCGCGGTGGACCGGGAAACGCCCGGATGCGCACGGGCAATTCGCCGGCCGGGCTTATGTCGCCAACCGGCAGGTGGTGTTGACCGGAGTTTGCTATCGTCCGGAATCCCGCGATGCGCTGTTCGACGAGCTCAGCAAGTCCCTGGCTCTTCCGATGCGAGGCGGCACCGACGAGTGGCTCACCGTGCGGCATGCCGGACGGACCTTGCGTGCCGCGGCAACGCTCATGCAATTCGAGCCGATGGAGACCCCAGCCACTTGGGCGGCCGGAGTGTTCGGCTGGAAGATCGAATTCCATTGCGCCGATGTATACCGTTACGAGACCACCAGCCGGACAGTCAGCACCGGTTTGGCCGGATACGGCTCCGGCGCACTGGAGTTCGACCTGTTCACCGACGGCGCCGCGGATACCGGTTTCCTGGAATTCGGCGCCCCCGGGGCCGATGGCCTGTTCACGCTGGAAAATCCGGGCTCGATGGAAATCCACCCGGTCTTCACGGTCAAGGGACCGGCGGCGGCTTTCGCGATCGAAAACCAGAGCACCGGGCAATCGCTGGTGTACAGCGGTGAGATCTTCCCGGGACAGAGCCTGGTACTCAATGACGGGTCGGTCCTGCTCGACGGCGTCGACCGGAGCATCTATCTGACCGGACGGCAATGGTGGACGGTTCCGGCCGGCGGCCGGATGACCGGCCGCTTCCGCAGCCTGGGTCCGGCGAAACCGGGCAGCTTGCTGACCGTGACCACCACCGGGAGGCACTTGTGAGCGTCGAAGTCATCTGCGGGGAACTCCGCACTGGTCGGGTCCTGGCAGTTTCCCAACCGGGGACCGCCACCCAGTGGGCCGCTTCCGGCAGCTGGTCGACGGTGCATCGGGACATCGGCCAGATGAAGATCACCGTACCCCTGGCCGGGAACGTGCTGCGGCAGAATCCCGGCTTGCTCAGTTTCCTGGAACCGGGACGCTGCTTCATCGGCTTCCGGGTGCCGGAATCCGGGCAGGTGCTCAACGCCGGCCCGATTTGGTCGCACAGTTGGGACGGTGCCAGCCAGAGCCTCGGCGTCACCGCGCTCGGCATCGGGTCGGTGTTCGAACGACGCCGCCTGGTCCCGGTGCTCGGCCCAGGCGAACGGGTTCAGGACAGCTTGCTCTCCTACCGGGGCCTGAGTCTGGGCAGCATCGCGAAACGACTCGTCGAACTCGCGCTTTCGCACCCCGGCGGCAACCTGCCCCTGGTTCTGCCGGCCGATGTTCCGGGAACTGACGAGCGCAGCTACAAAGGAGTCGAATTGGGCAAGATCTGGGAACGGATCAGCCAGCTCAGCGACGTGGCCGGCGGCCCGGACATCGCGTTCATTCCGCGGATGTCCGGACCGACCGCGCTCGAATGGGTGATGCGGATCGGCGAACCCCTGCTGACCCAGAGCGGCGCCGATTGGCAATGGGATCTGGCCACCGGTTCTTCCACCGTGCTGAGCATGGACGTGACGCGGGACGCTACGAAATTGGCTTCCCGGGCTTGGGCCATCGGATCCGGCCAGGGCAGTGAAGCAGTCATCGGCATGGCCGAGGACCCGAGCCTGGTCCGGAACAGCGACTTCCCGTTGCTCGAGGCTTCGGTTTCGCAGACTTCGGTGAGCGTGCAAACCACGATCGACTCCTATGCGCAGGCGCTGGTCGCCTCCAGCAGCCGTCCTTGGCAGACCTGGAAGTTGCTGGTTTCCGCCTCCGGCAGCCCAGCGCTCGGCGACTACCGGCCCGGCGATTGGTGCCGGATCTTGATCCCCGAAGAGCATCCGTATTTGCGGCCCGGGCCCTACCGAACCCGGATCCTCGCCATCTCCGGACAACTGGGCAGCGAAGCGGTTGACGTTGAGATCGCCCCGACGATGGAGGCCCGATGAATCAGAACGATGGTTGGCAGCACGAACTGCAGCGGCCGGAAGACGAATTCGGCATGGTTCAACTGTTCCGGTCGCATGGCCGCCGGATCAGCGATTTGGAGACCCGGACCATGCCGGGCTCGGTCTCGCTCGGCTACGACCGGAAGACCAGCAGCGGCTTCGCTCTGACTGCTGCGAGCACGGTTTACGCCTCGGCCGCGGTAAGCGCTCCGGCTGGCTTCAGCCTGGCCTTGGTGACCGTCAGCGCCCAAGTCCAGCTGGTGTGGGATGCCAAAGCCAGCACCTCCGGGGGCATCGGCTGGGGTGAGGCCTACGGCCAATTGCAGATCGGCAGCAGCAGTTTCCTGCCGATCGGGGCTGTGCCGAGCCGACAGGAGGCCGACCGCGACGGCGCGTTGAGCCGGGTGATCAAATCGATCCCGCTCGGTCCGGTGCTCGTGCAGCTGCGCGGCGAAGACCTCGGCCCCGATGCGGCGATCGAAGCCAGAGCCCAGCTCTGGTGTTCCAGCGCTTCGAATACCCCGGCGGGATACCACGCCGACCCAGACATGACCTGCGATCTCATGATGCAGGTCCAATTCATCCGATAGGAGAACAGCATGGCACTCACCCGAGGAATTTTCATTCGGAAAGACGGCAAGTCGGTCACCGACCCGGCCGGCACCGATCCGCGCTCGGCCCGGAAGGCGATGAGCGGCCTGGTCGCGGGCAACGCCGACGGCGTGCCGAGGTCCGGCATCTTCCCGCAGAAAGACGTGCTGATCGTGATCGGTTCCCAGGCCGGCATGGTCTACCGGGTCAAACCGTTCGAAGGAGCTCTGATCCGCGACGCCGCCGGTTCGGACGGCGTCGTGCTCTACGCCAATGACGCACTCACCGACGTCCCGACGTCGCCGGCACCGAGCACTGGGAGCCGCTGGGATCTGGTGTATGTGCAATACCCGGAGTCGACCTCGGACTCGACCAGTTCGAAACCGGTGCTGGGCGTGGTGCAAGGCACCGCTTCCGGCACCCCGAGCAAGCCGTCGGCAGCCCTCCCAGCAAATTCTTATCTTCTTGCGGAATCCTTGGTCTCAGCGGGGAACAGCACAACCGTGGATACCTCGATCAACCAGGTCTGGCGCTACACGGTTCCCCGGGGAGTGCCGATCCCGGTGCGGAACCAGGCCGAACGCGACGAACTCGCCTCGGTTTATCCGGGTCAGCAGGTCAAACGCCTTGATCTTGGTTCCGATGCGACCGAGACTTGGGACGGGCTGAAATGGAAACTTTCAGGAGTCCGGCGCTACGCCGAGTTCTTCAACAATGGATTCGATGTGGCAGCCAACCAATCATGGGATGGAGGGCCACTGACCCTGGATGCAGCCAAAAGCGAGAACCCTGACTTTATCGTGACCGGCCAGCTGAGCGGGTCAGTCAGATTCACAGCTGATGGCGTCTACAATTGCTGGGCATTGACCAGCCCGTTGTCGAACCCTGGGGAAGGCATTTGGTTCCTCAGCCTGGATGGGCGGAACATTGCCGTCGACGGGAGCAGCACCGCGCGCTGGGAGGTCAATCCGATGGCGATTTCGCTACGGATCCAGAAAGACCAAGTTCTCCGATTCACACTGAAAACCACGAACGCTCATCGTCTGCGATGCCGGCTCGGCATCGAGCGGACTAGCTAGACGGCGTACCGAGATGCAACCCTGGCTTTCGCTTTTCGTCGCCACCGCGGTTCCGGCTGTGCTGACCAGCTATGTCGCTTTCTTGACCGGGCTCAGTCGGAACCGCCACGCGATGATCGACCAGTTGCAAGAAGAACGGACGCTCCGGGAGGCGCAGGTCGCAGAGCTGGAACATCGGATCGATGCTTTCTACGCGGACAAGCATGCCAGCCGGATCTACGTGGCGGCGCTGCTGGACCACATCTGGCAGCGCCAGCCTCCCCCGCCGCCGGATCCGCCGGCCGGGTACCTTCCCTGATCCCGCCGATGCACCTCCGGCGGCCAAGGCCGTCCCCCGATCGAAAGGAAAGTTCCGTGGCCTACACCCTGCAGACCCGATACAACTCCAAGAACTTCACCCCGGCGGCTCAGGTGCCGGCCGTCTTCGGAATGCCCCGGACGATCACCGGAATCACGATCCATCATTGGGGCGCGTTCGGCCAGCAATTCGATCAGGTGCGGACCTGGCTGTGCACCAACAACGTCCCGACTTCTGCGCACTACGTCGTCCAAGCCGGACTGATCGCTTGCATCGTGGTCCCGGAAAATGCGGCTTGGCATGCCGGAACGGCACGCGGCAATGCCACCACCATCGGCATCGAATGCCGTCCGGAAGCCACGGACGGCGACTATGCCACGGTGGCCGAACTCATCGCGGAACTCCGTCGCAGCTATGGCGATTTGCGGCTCTACCGGCACTCGGAGTGGGTTCCGACGGCCTGCCCCGGGATCTGGGACCTGACCCGATTGGACCGGTTGGCCAGGAACGGGACTCCGTCCGCAGTCCCGCCGCCGGAAACCCCCCGGCCAGTCGCGCCGCCGGCTCCGGCAGCCGGCCCGATCCAGTGGCTGGTCGAGCCGGGCGAGACGCTTTCCCAGGTCGCCGCCTACTACAACGGCCCCTCGGCCGCCCAAATCGCCGCCGCGAACGGCATCGCCGATCCCGACGCCATCCAGGCCGGTCAGCTGCTCACCATTCCTGGGCCCTTGTCCTGGGTGGTCGACCCGGGAGACACCTTGAGCAGCATCGCCGGCTATTACCGGGTCAGCGTCGACTACCTCGTACGGCTCAACGGAATCGCCGATCCCGATTCGATCAGCGTCGGCCAGGTACTGAAAATCCAATGACCAGCCAGCGTTGCGCCCTGGGCTGTTTGGTCCTGCTGGGCAGCGCAATGCTCGGACTGCTGCTGTGGACGGCGATCAGCATCCTGCACGATCTGGCCGCGGCCTTGCAACGCAGTTTGGACCTTCTGAGTGGCATTTAGGAGAAATCATGCTCACAGTTTCCTTTTGGAAAGCGGCCTTCGAGCGAGCGGTCAAAACTGCGGCGCAAGCGGCGATCGCCCTGATCGGCACCGGTTCGGTCGGTTTCACCGATCTCAACTGGCTCCAAATCGCCTCCGTCTCCGGGGTCGCTGGAATCGTATCCATCTTGACCTCGCTCGCCTCCGGTGCGGGCGATGGCAACCCCTCCGCCACCAACGCGGAATCCGCCGGCGGCCGTCACGTGGCCCGGTAGGCAGGAGGAAGGTCCCTCGCCCGGGTCACGGGCGAGGGACGCTCCCGCCCGGCTCAGAGCGGGAAGACCTGTCCGTCGACGGCGATCGTCGTCGGCCCCTGGTAGCTTTGCCCGATCGCGGCCCGCCACTGGGCTTCCGTGGCGGTCGGCGAGTAGTGGCTGACGATCAGGTTTTTGGCGTTGGCCGCCGCTGCGACTTGTCCGACCTCGATCGCCGAAGTGTGCGAGTTCTGATGGTAGACGGTATTCAGGACGTAAATTGATTCGTGTACCAGGAAATCGGTGTTTCTGGCCAGTTTCACCACGTTGTCCGATTTGGTGCAGTCCCCCGACATGGTGACCGACTTCCCATTCTTGAGATCGAATCGGAAGGCGAACGACGGAAAGGTGTCGAAGTGCGGGACCAGAATCGCCGAAACCGTGAGATTGGCGTCCGATGTCACCACGAAGGGATCCATATCCGGAGCAGTATTCTGATAACTCGCCCCGACATCGGGCAGTTTGATCGCCGCGACATCCATGAGCGTGCGCGGATCGTACGACCCCTGATCGCGATTGAGGATGTTCGCCGAATAGGCATAGGCATCGTGCATGCTGTTGGTGAGCTCCACAATCCCCGGGGTCGGATTGCTGCCGATCGTGAACGTCGCCTGGCCCACCCGGCTCGGCGGCAGGCCGCCCGCCGGGCCCGGGCCGAATACCGAGACGGGTGCCTCGCGGGGCGGGAATACCGCCGGGTCCCCGGACGAGGCGAAGAAATTGTAGTAATCGAAAATATGGTCATTGTGCAGGTGGGTGATGAACATCGACTTCATATCCGAAAAGCTGAAGCCCATATCCGCGAATTGGGTGAGGCTGCCTCGTCCGGCATCGATCAGATAGAGTGCGCCATTGATTTGCAACAGGGTGGCAATGCCGATCCGGTTGGGTTCCGGTGGCGGGCCGGCTTCCACACCCAAAGTGATCAACGCATCACCGGTGGGCGGCGTGGCGGGCGTCGGAGTGGTCGTGGCGGCGCTCGCAGCCGTAGCGCCACCGAGCGTAGCCAGCATTCCGGCTCCTGCGATGGCACCGAGCATGGCGGTGCGGCGCGGTAGCCCCGCACCCTTTGATTCCTGGTCTTCATCGGTTGAGCACATGATCCTCGATCCCCTCGATAGTCGATGTATTTCTTCTGGTATATGAAAGATAACCTCGGACTCCCGGAGAATTTTGCGATTCCAGAAAAGGCTAAGTTGATCCATATTTGAAACTTGGAAAAGAATATTTTCCTGTCAATCCGGAGCCGCATCCATGTTCACTCCACAGGCGAATTCCAGCACCGTTGGAGATCCGGCAAATATTTTCGGGTAGACGCGCGTTCTCAGATAACGGCCGATCGGCAGGCGCGCTACCAAACCGCCCGGACCGGGCGAGCCAAGACTCCGCCCGAACGTCCGCCATCAGGTTGGCGCGGTCCGGAAACCGAACTAGAGTTATCACCAACGAACAGCCAAACAGTGAGGCCAGTATGAAATCGCCCCGAGTCCTGATCTGCGCCACGGTCGCTGCGGCTGCCCTTTTCGCCTTGGCCGGCTGTTCCGGGAGCTCCGCCGATCCGGCGCCCAGCAGTCTCGAGACCGCCGGGACGCCCAGCCCGGCCAGTCCTACGGCCAGTGCGACACCGGCAAAGGCCTACACGGCCGAGCAACTCTCCGCGGTGATCCCGACCATCGTCGATTCCACCGGAACGCCGTATACCCGGGTTCCCACCGAGCTCCTGGACCAAGGCCTGGCCGCGCTGAAGACCCAGATGGCAAGCATGCAAGTCGCCCCTGCCGAATGCCGAGATCTGGCGTTGCAGAACTCCAATCTTCCGGAGGGCAGCATCTTGGCCACCGGCAATTCGGCAGCAGACAAAAGCGCGCTCACGGTGCTTTCCGCCCAGGACCCCGCAGTGCTCACGAAGTATCTTGCCGACGTCGAATCGGGCAGCAAAACCTGCAGCAACTTCACCGTGATCGCCGGCGGCCAGGAGATCAAAGCTGCGGTGACCGCCCTCGATGTGAAGACTTCGGCGGCCAAGTCCACGGCGTCGCTGGTGGTCCAGACCCTGCCGACCGGCAATACCGTGAGCATCCTCGCGGTCACCGGGGTCGAGGACAACGTATTGGTCACCGCAGCCGCTACCGGGGTCGTTCTGCAAGCCAGTGACAGCCCCGGCCTGGTGCGTGTCGTCGATGAATACTTCGCGAAGCTCGATTCCTGAACCAGCGCGGATTCCGATTCGCCGGCGCAATGCCGGCAGCCGCTCCGGAACGGTTCCGGGCCCCGCCCGGCTCGCGAATTCGGATTCGCGGATCAAGCCCAAAAAAGACAGCCCCGGCGGGATACCAGAAGTATCCCGCCGGGGCTGTTTCAGTGGAGATGGGGGGAATTGAACCCCCGTCCGATGTCGTGTTGCCAGGTCTTCTCCGGGCGCAGTTTGCGTCGGTTTTTCTCGGCCCCAGTGATCATGCAAACAAGTCACTGCCAGGCCCAGCCGTCTAAAAGTCCCCCACGTTGCAACGACAACAACGCAGAGCAGTGGCTCTCTAAATGACGCCAAGGTCCGGGTAGAGAGCATCCCCGGTTTGACGGACCGTCAGGCTGCTTTAGGCAGCGAGAGCGAAGTCAGTGCGCTTAGAATTGGCACTTATTGGTTTGCAGACAGCGTTTACGAGATAATTCTGCATCCTCGGCCCGCTTCACCTGTCGCGACTAACATCGTCGAAACCAGTCATCCCCGTGTTCAGTTATCAAGGTGTTCAATCCTACCGTATCCGGCAGACACTGGCTACAGCAGTCCCGACTCGCTTTTTATTTCCAAGACTTTGAGCGCAGCTGCATCGACCGCGGCGGCGAAGGCCGGATCGGCGGTGGCCCGAGCCAACATGCCCTGGTACATCTGCGGCAGCAGCGCTTGATTCGTGCACAGCGCCATGGTGCCGCCCGCGGCAATGAACCCGGCGCCGCGATCCGCCACCGGGAACGGCGAGAGTTGCACCGCATCGCAAATGTCGTCCGACACGATGATTCCGGTGAACCCGAGATCGCCGCGGAGCATGTCCTTCATCACCACCGGGGAAAAGGGCGCGATGTTCTGCGCGTCGATCGCCGGATAGTAGGCATTGGAGACCATCACCCAGCGCACGCCAGAAGCCACCGCGTCCCGGAATGGCTGCAGGTATGGATCTTGCCGCACGGTGGTTGCGTCCGTGACATTGCTGGCCACATCGGTGTTTTCGATCACCCGGCCGAGTCCCGGAAAGTGTTTGACCGTAGGCGCCACACCTGCTGCCGCAAAGCCCAGAGCCGCCGCCACACCGCGAGCCGAGACGTCGGCCGGAGTGTAACCGTACTCTCTGCCGAAGTAGCCGATCGGCGCGTTTTGCGGCGCGAAGGCCGCCGATGGCACGGTGTCCAGAACCGGCGCAAAATTGACATTGACGCCGGCCGCCGCGAGCTGTTGGCCCCACAGCGTGGTGTTCGCCTTGATCTGTTCCGGCGAGCTTGCCGCCTGTTGGATCGCGGATGGGATTTTGCCGAATCCCGGGCCATTCATGATTTGCACCAAGCCGCCTTCTTGGTCGGTCGCGACGAATTGCCGCACGTCCGCAGTGCTCAGCGGACCAACAGTCGCGGCGAGCTGATTCACCACTCCGGCGACCGCGGCGGCTCCCCCGTATTCGCGTCCTTTGAGAAAGACATTTCCCACGTTCATGGTGTTCAGTGCGGCCAATACATTGGCATCCGGGCCGCCCACCGGCGAGGAAACCATCAGGATCTGACCGATTTTCTGGGACAACGTGAGCCCGGCCAGTTTCGCCTGAGCCGGCGTCGGCGGCGGGCTGGACGGCGTGGGCTGGTCCGGCGTCGGGCTGATTGTCGGGCCGCTGCTGGCACTTGGCCCGGCGCTGCTGCCGGAACCGCCGGCAGACTGGCTGCCGTCGGCCTTGGCACTGCCGAACCAGGCCGTGGAATTCAGCCCCAAAACCAGCGCTGCGACCAGCAGCAGCACGCCCGCCACCGAACCGGAAATCAACCAGGTTTTCTTAGTCATTGGCACCGCTTTCCGAACTGCTGAACCGGCGCAGGTGCGCCTGACTCAGGGCGTCCATCTCTTCATCGCTGAGTTCATCGATCTGGGCACGTTCACGTTTGTCGGTGCGGGCGAAGCGCAGGAACATCAAGACCAGGATCGGCAGATCCGATATTTCCGCAATGAACCAGAGCCAGTCCCCGGCCAGCTGCTGGTCACGTAACGGGTTCGGGAACCAGCCGGGATGGATCCCCGGAACCACCCCGGCGCCGTCCAGCACGGTCTCCGAGAGCCGGAGCAGGATGCCAGGAATCGCATCGGCGAGCAGCTCGATGAAAGCGAACAGGATTTCCAAGACGATCAGGGCGCTGGTGGCTCGGGCCCCGGCTTCGGTGATCGGCAGGACCAAGAGCAATCCGAGCAGCGGCACGGCCAAGGTGAGCGCCGCTTCCGCGGCCCCGTTCATCCGGATGGTGCCGGCAATCGGAGTGAGCAGCCCGGCGAAAAACGCCAAACCCACCAACGGCGCTACCACTGCGTTGCCGAAGAACCTCATCGGCCAGCGAGCCCAGGAAACCAAGCGGTCACGGGCCGGTCCGGGAGCAATCGCCGCGCTCGCCAAAGCTACCGGCTTGCCCAGGGCCAGCAGCAGCGGGACCAGGAACAGCAACAAGGCCAACTTCACGGCGAAGGCCCATCGCAAGGATTCCGCGTTCACCCCGAGAAAGCCGAAGGCGACCGTCAGGTACGAACCCAGGCCAAGGACTCCGAAGAGCAGCGTCCGGTGCCAGGGCCATTCGCCGCGCAGCCGGATCACCCCGGTGGCGTAGAGCCCGCCGAAGAGCAGAGCGAGCGCCAAGGCCCAAGGATCCAATGCCCAGGTTCCGAAGAACTCGCCGATCGAGGGCATTTAGCCCAAGTTCTTTTCGCGCATTGCACGCAGCGCCTCACGTGAGTCCTGGGCTTCGCGGAGGGCTTGACGCTTATCGTATTCGCGCTTGCCCTTGGCCAGCGCGATCTCCACCTTCGCCTTGCCATCCAGGAAATACAGCTGCAGCGGGACAATCGTGAATCCGGCTTCCCGTGTTTTATGCGAGATTTTGGTCAATTCGGCACGGTGCAGCAACAGCTTACGACGCCGTCGGGCACTGTGATTGGTCCAAGAACCGTTCAGGTATTCCGGAATATAGACGGCTTCCAACCACAATTCATCACCGTAAAAGGTGGCAAAGCCATCGGTCAGGTTGGCCCGGCCCTCCCGCAATGACTTAACTTCGGTGCCCATCAAGGCAAGGCCGGCTTCGAAAGTATCCCCGATATGGTACTCATGCCGCGCCTTGCGATTGGTGGCCACTACCTTCCGGCCACTTTCCTTCGGCACAGCAGTCTCCTCTATCGTTTTGGCAGATGATCCATCTTACTCCTGGAATCAGAGCAAGCCAGCCGGGTTCACCGGGGAGCCATTGAGCCAGGTCTCGAAGTGGGCGTGGCAACCCGTGGAGTTTCCGGTACTGCCGGTGTAGGCGATGACCTGCCCCTGACTCACCGACTGGCCCACCGAAACCGCCACCGAGGTGTTGTGGTAGAACACCGTGGTGAGCGCATTGCCTTGGATCACGCCGTTGGAAAGCATCACGGTGTTTCCGCCACCGTTGTTGAGCCAGCCGGCAACCGAGACCTTGCCCGAGGCCGGGGCCCGCACCGGGGTGCCACAGGAGACTCCGTAGTCGATTCCGGTGTGCAGGTAGGATCCGGTGCCGTTGAAGTCGATGGTTCCCGGAGGCACTGCACGCCAGCCCCAACCGGAGGTTATCGGCGCGCCGGCGAAGGGCGAAAGCAGGCCGAAGGCCGAAGGGTTCCCGGGCGGCGGCGGCGTCCAGTTGTTGTTTCCTTGGTTTTTGGCCGCCTCTCGGGCCGCCGCCTCGGCGGCGGCGATCTCCTGCCGTTGCCGCTCTGCGATTTGGGCGGCCACATTGTCCTGCTCGGTCTTCACCGCGGCGAGCTTGGCCTGGATCTCGGGCTTTTTCGCGTTCAATTCATTGCTCAATGCGGTGGTATCGACCACCAGCTTGTCCAACTCGGCCTTTTTGGCGGCCGCTTCGTCCTGGGCAGCCTTCTCCGCGGCCAACGCAGCGTCGGCCTTGGCTTTCAGATCGGTGATCTCGGCCTCGACCGCGATCAACCGGGCCTGCGAGTTGAGGTTCGTGGCGCTCTGCTGATTGAGTTTGTCCAAAGCCGCGTACTTGCTCCGCAAAACCTGATCGGCCATGCTCAGATTGCTGGCAATCTGATTGAGATCGGTACCGAGCAGCATCGAGATGTTCTCGGCCACACCGCCGGATTTGTAGGATTGCGCGGCAATCCTGCCGATCGCCACCTTGGACGCATCGGTCTGCTCTTTGTCGGTGGCGATCTGCGCTGCGATTTTGTCCCGGCTCTGTTGCGCCAAATCGACCCGGGCCGCCAACGATTGGACTTGCGCAGTCGCCGCGCCCACCCGGCCCTGGGCATCTGCCAGTGCCTGCTGCGCCCCGGGCAGCATGCCGGAGAACAAGGTCAGGTCTGCCGCCGACTTGGCAATTCCGGCGTCCACGAATTCGAGCGAAGCCTGGACGTCGGCAGCCTGCTGCTTCAGCTGGTTGGCCTGGTCATCGAGGTTGTCCGCGTAGGCCGCAGAGGGCACAGAGAAGGCCGGGATCAGGATGCCCAACACCAGACCCGCAGCCGCCAGGACGCTGATTCCTTTACGCAGGGCATGCGTCGTGCGGGTCGCCTCGGGTGCCATGTCCAACACTTTTGCCTTCATCGTCAGTCTCTCCATGTGGTCGCCGTCTCAGTCTAGACTAAACCTTCAAGTACTTCCTGAGGGTTATCCATGAAGATAGACCCGCCACGACGATGCTGATCCCGATCAGCACTGGTGCGATCCACCAGACCTGGCCCACCGTGATGAACGGCGTGACCGGATTGGCCGGCGCCCAGATGTCTTCGATCACGAACTTCGTCACCGCCCACAATCCCGCCGAGGCAAGCACTGCACCGATGAACGCCGCGATCACGCCTTCCAGGATGAAGGGCAATTGCACCACGGTCTTCGATGCCCCCACCAGCCGCATGATCCCGGTCTCGCGTCGTCGGCTGAATGCCGAAAGCCGGATCGTGGTCGCGACCAGCAGGAACGCCGCCACGATCATCAAGCCGGCGATCACCAACGCGGCGATGGTTCCGATCCGCATCGTGGTGAAGATCGGCTCCAGGGCAGTGCGCTGATCGACCACTTGGTCGACGCCGGGCACCGATGAGAGTGCTTCATTGAAGATCTGGTATTTTTCCGGATCCGTCATGCTGACCCGGAACGAAGCCGGGAGCTGATCCGCGGTCAGGGAATCCGAGATCGCAGAATCCGGCCGCTGTTCCTTGAAGTGTTTGAGCGCGTCTTCCTGGGTTTCAAACTCGACCGTCTTGACGTACTGCTGGAGCGGCGGCTGATCCAATTTCGCCTGGATATCGGCGCGCTGCGCCTCGGTGTAAGCGCCCGATACGCAACTCGGATTCGTCGAATCCTTGTTGCAGAGGAAGACCGACACTTGAATCCGGTCGTACCAATAGCCCTTCATATTGTCGATCTGCTGCTGCAGCATGAGCGCCGCGCCGACGAAGGCCAGTGACACCACGGTCACCAAGATCACCGATACCACCATGGACAGGTTCCGGCGCAGGCCGGAACCGATTTCACCGAGGATGAAGCCCAGTCTCATTTGCCGGACTCCTGCTCTGCCGGGTACGCATCCTGGCCATCGGAATCGACGGTTCCCGGAGCTACTTTCGGAATCATCGAGGTGTAGAGCGCCCGGGCTTCATCGCGCACGATCACGCCGTTGCGCAGTTCCACCACCCGCTTGCGGTATTGGTTCACGATGTCGTCGTCGTGCGTGGCCATCACCACGGTGGTGCCGTTCTGATTGATTTTGTCCAGAACCTTCATGATGCCCAGCGAAGTATCCGGATCGAGGTTTCCGGTCGGTTCGTCGGCCAACAGGATCCCGGGCTTGTTCACCACGGCGCGGGCGATCGCCACGC
>SXGS01159852.1_pt1 | contig 36930 bp, 26 predicted proteins | sample 3174681 | NCBI WGS metagenome assembly SXGS01 (sample SAMN11356861, study PRJNA531348) | freshwater metagenome | isolation source: freshwater sample F1-80 | place: China: Fuxian Lake, Yuxi | collected 2017-12-25
CATGAAGGGCACCAAAACGATCGTCGCGATCAACAAGGATCCCGAGGCGCCCATCTTCCAGGTCGCCGACTTCGGCCTCGTGGCCGACGCCTTCCAGGCCATCCCCGAGCTGACCCGCAAGCTCAAGGCCCTCGGCTAGATCCGCCTCGGCCTCCAGGCTCAGGCAGCCCCAACTCGACGAGGACGAGCGAGGCCGGGTGGCCCTCGGTGTTCAATGGGGTTGTCTTTCCGGCCTGATGCCGTATACTCCTGCCGATTTGCCACAAGGGCATCGGCCGTCTCTCTTCCCCTGGCCCGATGCAGGCGCCTGTCGCCCGCATCAGGAACACCCTGGGGCTCAAAGGACACCACCTTGACCTTCCCCGCCAGACGTGCGGGGACGCTTTGATAAAGAGGAATCAACAATGTCGATGGTTCGCTATCAGGAGAGCAAGCTCCTGGCCAAAAAGCCCTTCTTCAGCTTCCTGGGCCGCAAGTTCTGGATCTACGGCGCGGACGGCTCGACCTACTTCTACGTCGAGCGCAAGGCCTTCAAGCTCAAGGAGGCGATCAAGGTCTTCTCCGACGAGTCCAAGAGCGAGGCGCTGCTGGCCATCCAGGCCCGCAGCATCATCGACATCTCGGCCACCTACGACGTCACCGACGAGAAGAGCGGCGAGAAGGTCGGCGCGCTCAGGCGCAAGGGCCTCAAGTCCATCCTGCGCGACGAGTGGCTCGTGCTGGACGACAACGACAACGAGATCGGCACGATCAAGGAGGACTCGACGGCCATGGCGCTGGTGCGTCGCTTCATGCCCGGCGGCAAGCTGATCCCCCAGAAGTACGTGGCGGAGATCAACGGCCAGCAGGTCGCCATGATCAAGCAGCACTTCAACCCCTTCATGCTCAAGTACGACGTCGACTTCTCCTCCGACTCCGGTGGGATGCTCGATCGCCGGCTGGGCATCGCCGCCGTGACCATGATGCTCATCATCGAGGGCAGGCAGCAGTAAGCCCGCAGGCCGCAAGCCCGCAGGCGACCCGGGAGACCTCAAGGGGTTCTCCCGGGAGCCCGACGCCGTGCCCTGGTCGCAAGACCGGGGCATTTGTTTTTCAGGACCCGCAGGACATCGCCCTGCCGATCACGACGCGAGCTCAACCCCATGCGCACCTCCTTCGGATCCATGTCCGCGCTCTCCATCGGGGCCTTGGTGGCCCTGGTCGCGGTCGCCTGCGCGCCCTCCATCCCTGAGAACATCCCCCCGCAGGCCCCGGCGAGCCTCTCTGGGCCCGCCTTTGATCGCGGCCCGCTGTACACGCCTCCTGACGAAGGCCCCGCCGGGGTTGTCCTGCACATCCTCCACACCAACGACCTCCACGGCCAGATCCACCCGCGCAAGTCCAGCGGGCTGGCCGCGGACGCCCCTGCGGACGTCGGCGGCGTCAACGCGCTGGCCGGCTACGTCACCCGCGTCCGCCAGGAGGCCGGCGAGGACAAGGTCCTGCTGGTCGACTCCGGCGACATCTTCGCGGGGACGCCAGAGGGCAACCTGACCCGCGGTCGGGTGATGATCGAGCTGATGAACGCGCTGGACTATGACGCCATGGCGCTGGGCAACCACGAGTTCGACCTCGGCATCGAGGCGCTGGCGGCGCTGACCGCGGCGGCCGAGTTCCCCGTGCTGGCCGCCAACGTCGCCCCCAAGGGAGAGGCCAGGGCGACCTTGCCCGCCCGGACCATCGTCAGCAGAGCGGGCCTGCGGATCGGGATCGTCGGCGTCATCTCCACCCGGACGCCCCTGATGACGCACAAGGAGGCCGGCGCCGCCTACGACTTCGGCGACCCGCAGGTGGCCATCAACGACGCCGTCGGGGCGCTCTCAGGCGAGGGCGTGGATCTCGTCATCGTGCTGTCCCACCTCGGGATCGACGAGGAGGTGCCGCTGCTGGACAAGCTCCAGGCCCCCGTCGTGGCGCTCTTCGGCGGCCACTCCCACACCCAGGTCGATCCCATGAAGGTGTCCGAGTCCACCGGCGTCGTCTACCTGCAGACCCGCGGCAAGGCCTCCGCCGTCAATCACCTGATCCTGGAGGTCGTCGAGGGCGTGGTCACCGTGCGCCAGGGCGGCCCCGTCGCGCTGGTGGCCCAGGACTGGCCCTCCCACGCCGCCGTCACCGAGATCGTCAGCAAGTACGCCCCCGACATCGAGGCGGTCATGGCCGAGGGGGTCGGGCGCTGCAAGGACTCTCTGGAGCGGACCCGAGAGGACATCGAGTCCTCGACGCTGGGCAACTTCGTCGCCGACGTGATGCGCCAGAGAGCCTCCGCCGAGCTGGCCCTGACCAACAAGACCGGCCTGCGGGCCAACCTCGACGTCGGCCAGGTCACGATCCGCTCCCTCTATGAGGTGGCGCCCTTTGACAACACCATCGTCACGGTCAAGCTGACCGGCCAGCAGCTGCGCGAGCTGATGGAGTTCGCCGGGCGCGAGTCGCGCACCTACCTGGAGATCAGCGGCGGGGCGCTGACCTACGACCTCCAGCGCCCCGAGGGGGACCGGATCACGGCCTTCAAGGTCGGCGGCAAGAACCTCGATCCGAAGAAGACCTACCTCGTGGCGACCAACTCCTTCCTGGCCGAGGGCGGCGACGGCCACGCGACCTTCACCCAGGGCGAGCGCTCGGACACGGGCGTCCTGCAGCGCGACGCGCTGATCGAGTGGCTCCGAAAGGAGAAGACCTGCCCGCCGCTCAAGGACGTTAAAGACGCGCGGATCAACAAGAAGTAGCCTGCCTCAGTCGCCCAGGAGCTTGTAGAGCGCGTCGCGATCCGCGTCGCTCAAGGCGCTGGGCTTCTTCTCCGCCTTGTCATCCCCGCCCTTGGCGCCCCCCAGCTTCTCCAGCGCAGCGGCGAGGTCGTCGTCGCTCATCGCCGAGGCGGCGTTGTCGGCGCCGTCGTCGTCGCCGAGATCCAGGCTCTCGTCGTTGAAGACCGGCAGCGAGGGCGGCGCGTCGATGTCCAGCGAGGCGACCCGCGCCGCCGGGGACTCGGGCAGCCCTGGCGTCTGCCCGCCGGGATCTTTCACGGGCGCCCCCGTCTGCGCGGCTCCCTTGGAGGCGGCGGCCTCCTTGGGCGCGGCTCCCTTGGCGGCGGCCTCCTTGGGCGCGTCCGCCTTCTGGGCGGGTTTCTGGGCGGGGGGCTCGTCGGGCGCGGGCTTCTTCGAGGGCTTGTCCGGGGCCGGGGGCGCGGCGCCGCTGGCCCCCTGGGCGTCGGGCGACAGGGGGGCGTCGCCGGTGCGCCAGAGCTTGACGAGGAAGACGCAGGCGATGAGGGCGACGATCAGCATCGAGGGGATCATGATGAAGTGGGGCGTCAGGATGAAGATGGTCGTGACGAGGGCGACGTTGGCCACCGCGATGACGCCGATGGCCAGGCCGATCCACTTGGACCACTTCTTGATGAGCTGCCGCGAGGCGAGCTGCCCCTCGGCGTCGATCCGCCCCGTCATGACGATGGCCACGGTCATGAAGTAGGGCCCGAAGGCCAGAAAGAGGCCGTCGAGGCTGAAGAGGGGGCCTGCGCTGTCGGTGACCATCAACAGGAGCACGGCCAGCGCCTCGAAGACCATCAGGAGCGTGGCGACGGCCAGGGTGCGGTTGGCGAAGCGGGCGTATCGGGGGCTGCGGCGGCGCTTGAGCGCGGCCATGATCCCGATCAGGATCCACGGCACCAGCAGGAGCGCGGCGGCGACGCCCAGGCGGATCTTGTCGGCCAGCCCGAGGCCCTGCCCGGCGTCGCCGGGCTTCGTAGCCTTCGCCGCGTCGGACTCGCCCTCCTTCTCCTTGGCTTCGGGTGATTCTGCTTTCTTTTCAACAGCTTGCGCGTTGTCGGCGGGCTTCGTGGGGTCCTGGGGGGCCTTGGCGACCTTCTCGGCGGGGGTGTTGGCGGGCGGGTTGGCGTTGGCCTGGGCCGGCGGGTCCTTCTGGGCGACCTGGGCGGGGGGATCGGGCGCCTTGGCCTGGGCGGGGGGCGTGGCGGTCGCGGCGCTGAAGAGGGCCTTGAGGTCGGGGGCGGGCAGGCCGGAGGGCTTGAAGAGGGCCTCCAGCGCGGGCTCGTGGGCCGCGAGGCCCTTGATGAAGGGGTTGACGGGGGCGGCGTCGGCGGCGTGGGCGGTCAGCAGGGTGCGCTGCGCGCGGCCCCAGACGAGCCCGAAGGCGTCGACGGCCTCGCTGGAGGCGGCCAGCCTTTCGAAGACCAGGGGGTGCTTCTGCTGGGCGTGGGTCAGCCACGCGGCGGCGGTGAGCATGACGGTGGCCAGCTCCGAGGCGTCGGCGCGGTCGAGCAGCCCGGCGGCCTTGAGGGCGCTCAGGGCGCTCAGGGCGTGGGTCTCGGCGTTGAGGTCGGCCATCAGGGCGGCCCAGGATCTCTGCCCGGCGCCGGGTCCCAGGAGCACGGCGGCGTGGGCGCGGGCCTCGGGCAGGGCGTTGACGCGGCTGATGACCTCGCTGCGCGGGAAGGCGCCCTCGGGGTCGGAGACGAAGACGCTCTGGGAGGGCGAGATGTAGAGGGAGAGGGCGCCGGGGCGGCCCGGGGGGGGCGCGGCGTCGAGGGCGCGGACGGCCTGCTCGGTGACGGCGGCCAGGCCGAGGTGTCTGGAGGTGCAGTCAGCCCAGCCCAGCGCGGTGGCGCGTTGATCGGGGTCGAGGCGGTCGAGGACGACCTTGAGGGCGACGCCGCGCTCGCTGGCCATCGTGGTCAGGGCGGCGGCGCAGTCGGGCGCCTGGGCGTGCGCGGCGCCGCCGATCAGGGTGGCGGTGGTGAGGATCAGGGCCGCGGCGGCGCGGTGCGATCCCGTCATGTGCCTGCTGGTCTTCATTACACTGTCTCCTGGGCGGGTCGCCCATCGCGCGATGGCCTCCTTCTTGTGGGCCATCCGAAGAGACAACGCAAGCGGGGGGGGATCTTCCCGAGGAGAGCCAGGGTGTGCCCGATTGCCCCCGTCGAGGGCTTGGGGGAGGCTGGAGCCCTCAGGGCGTCGGCCGGTCAAAGGGGCGGAGGGGAGGTCATTCGGCGTACATGGCCTCGATCTGGTCGGCGAAGTGCTCGTTGACCTTGGCCCTCTTGACCTTGAGGGTGGGGGTCAGCTCGCCGTCGTCGATGGTGAGCTGGCGGTGCAGGACGGTGAACTTCTTGACGGTCTCGACCTGGGCGAGGTGCTTGTTGATCTCGTTGACGACCTCCTGGAGCTCGTCGCGGATGACCTTGCTGGTGTGGAGGTCGCCGGAGCTGACCCTCTTGCGGGCGGCCTCCTCGTCGAGGGTGATGAGGGCGGTGAGGAACTTGCGGCGGTCACCGATGACGACGGCCTCGCTGACGAGATCGTGGTTCTTGAGGGAGGCCTCGATGTTCTTGGGGGCGATGTTCTTGCCGCCGGCGGTGATGATGATGTCCTTCTTCCGGCCTGTAATATAGAGGAAGCCGTCGCGGAACTCGCCGAGGTCGCCGGAGTAGAGCCAGCCGTCGATGAGGGCCTCGTCGGTAGCGGCCTGCTCCTTGTAGTAGCCCAGGAAGATGTTGGGGCCCTTGGCGAGGATCTCGCCGTCCTCGGCGATCTTGACCTCGACGCCGGGCAGCGCGGGGCCGACGGAGCCGAAGCGGGTCCTGCCGGGGAGGTTGAAGGAGGTGGGGCCGGAGCCCTCGGACTGGCCGTAGACCTCAAGGACGTTGATGTCGAGGCTGGAGAAGAACTCGAGGATCTCCTTGGAGATGGGGGCGGCGCCGGAGACGCAGACCCTGGCGCGGCCTAGCCCGATGGCGGGCTTGAGCTTTGAAAAGATGAGCTTGTTCGCCAGCTTGTAAGACAGGCCGTCGGCGGCCTCGCCCTTGTTCTTCAGATCGCTGTTGGCGGTGCCGGTCTTGCGGGCCCAGGCGACGAGGCGGGCCTTGACGCCGGTGGCGGCCTTGAGCTTGCCGGTGATGCCGGCGTAGAACTTCTCCCAGATCCGCGGGACGGCGAAGAAGACCGTCGGCTGGACCTCCTTGAGGTTGTCGGGGACCTTGTCGATGGACTCGGCGAAGTAGACCTGGCTGCCGCCGGTGATGGGGGCGTGGATGGAGAACATCTGCTCGGCGATGTGGGACAGGGGCAGGTAGGAGAGGCTGACGTCGTCGGGGGTCAGGTCCGTGATCGACAGGGAGGTGTGGGCGGTCCAGGCGAGGTTGTCGTGCGAGAGCATGACGCCCTTGGGCGGCCCGGAGGTGCCGGAGGTGTAGATGAAGGTGGCGAGCTGATCGGCCTTGAGGTCGGCGACCCGCTTGTCGACCTCGGCCTCATCGACCCCGGCCCCTCGGCCCATGAAGTCCTCCCAGCTCATCACGATCGGGTCGTCGATGGCGCCGGCGCCCTTCATCATGACGACGTGCTTGAGCAGGGGCAGGTTGGCGCGCTCGGCCTTGACCTTCTCCCACTGGGACTTGTCCTCCAGCAGCGCGATCGAGGACTCGGCGTGGTTGATGATGTACTGGACCTCGGTCGGCGAGCAGGTCGTGTAGATGCCGGCCGGGGCGCCGCCAGCGCACATGCAGGCGATGTCGAAGATCACCCACTCGGGGCGGTTGAAGCCCAGGATCGACACCGTGCCCCCCGGCTCAAGGCCCAGCGCGATCATCGCCCTGGTCGCCTTGCGGACCTGGGCGACGTACTCGCCCCAGGTCGTGCCCTTCCAGGCGCCAGACTCCTTGACGAAGTAGGCGTTGGCGCTCGGGCGCACCTTGGCCTGGTTCATGAATCGCGCTGGGATCGTGTCGATGGCCATGAGTTGTCGTCCTCCTGAGGATCCACGGTGAGCGGATCATTTCTTGTCGCTTCTGACTTGCGGCGGGAGCTTAATCTGCGAGCGTCGATCACGTCAATGAGGCGGCGCTTGAGGGGCGGGGTCGGGGACGCTGGAGGTGCGCTGCTTCTGGCAGCGGGGGGAGGCGACGGTGGAGTCGCAGAGCGCCCGGGTCACCTTTCAGTGATGGGGCGCGTCGGGCTCCCTGGCTGGCTGCGCGGAGGCGCTCGCGGGCGGGGTTTCGTTGCGCTGTGGAGGCCGCTGCTGTAGAATCCACACCCCGAAGGGGCTGTCCTGGTCAAGGTCGTGTGGCGCGGTCCCATGGATCGCTCAAGTCAGGTCCGAGCGTTGGCGAGGTGTGGCGTTGAAGCAAGAAACCCTCTCTCCTGTAAACGGTCGAGGTGTTCGAAGCGGCGCGAGGGCGCTTGCGTGGTGTGCGGTCAGCGCCCTGGCGATCTCGGGCCTCCAGGGCTGCCTCTTTGACCCCGCGCCGCTGACGGCGCGTCAGTGCGGCTCAGAGCTCGACTGCGACCAGGGGCAGGAGTGCGTCGAGGGCTTCTGCAGGAGCGCCGGGGTGTGCGCCTCGGACGCCGAGTGCGACGACGGCCAGTTCTGCACTGGCGTCGAGGTCTGCGATCCGGCCGCGCCCGGCGCAGGCGAGGACGGCTGCGCCTCCGGGGCCGCGCCCTCGGTGGACGACGGGATCGTCTGCACCCAGGACATCTGCGACGAGAGCGCCGACCAAGTCGTCCACATCGCCGCCGCCTGCGAGTGCCCCAACGGCACGAAGGAGGAGTGTCAGATCCTCCTGGCCGCCGAGCGCAATGTCACCTTGCCCGAGCTCGAAGGGCTCTGCGTCGACACCGAATGCAATGCCCAGCTCCAGTGCGACGGGATCAACAAGCGCGTGGGCGCGACCTGCGACGACGGCGTGTCGTGCACCCGCGGCGACGCCTGCGACGGGGGCGGCGAGTGCGTCGCCGGAGCCCCCGACGACGCGGCCTGCGAGGACGGCCAGTTCTGCAATGGCGCCGAGGTCTGCGACGCCGGCCGCGGCTGCCTCCCCGGCGATCCGCTCCAGATCGATGATGGGGTCTTGTGCACCGCGGACTCTTGCGACGAGCAGCGGGACGTCATCGTCAACGACGACGGCCCCTGCGGCTGCGAGGAGGACCAGGATTGTGAACCGGAGCAGGGCGCCAACACCTGCCTGCGCTACTTCTGCCTGGACCGCGTCTGCGGCAGCGAGCCCCTGCCTCGCGCCGCGGTCTGCAATGACGGCCTGAGCTGCACCAACGGAGACACCTGCGACGGCGAAGGCACCTGCTCGGGCGCGCCGGTCGATCGCCTTTGTGACGACGGCGCCTTCTGCAACGGGGTCGAGTTCTGCGATCCCGAGAGCGAGCGCCGCGACGCCAACGGCTGCATCGCGGGCACGCCGCCGCCGGTGAACGACGGGGTGGAGTGCACCGACGACTCCTGCAATGAGCAGCAGGACAGAGTGATCAACGACCCGAGCAGCTGCCCCTGCCTGCAGGACCGCGACTGCGTCCCCGAGCAGAACCCCAACCCCTGCCTGGAGTACACCTGTACGCCTGCCCAGCTGTGCATGATCGCCACACGCCCCAACGGCAGCGCATGCGACGACGGGATCGCCTGCACCGGTCAGGACGAATGCCAGACGGGCAGCTGCAATGGCGTCTCGAACGACAGCCTCTGCCTCGACGACCTCTTCTGCAATGGCACCGAGATCTGCCAGCCGGGCCACCCCGAGGCGAACGCCGAAGGGTGCAGAGCCCAGAACGTGCCGGTGCTCGACGACGAGATCGCCTGCACGGTCGACGCCTGCGACGAGCAGGGCCAGCGCGTCACCCACACCGCGAACAACGCCGCCTGCGCCGATCAGTCCTTCTGCGACGGCGACGAGATCTGCGATCTGGGGCTGGGCTGCGTCGAGGGGACCCCCCGCGTGCTGAGCGACGAGATCGCCTGCACGCAGGATCGGTGCGACGAGCAGAACGACCGCGTCATCAACGAGCCGCTCAACGCCAACTGCGACGACGGCCTCTTCTGCACCGGCGCGGAGACGTGCGTGCCGGACGACGACAACGCCGACGCCGACGGCTGCGTGGCGGGCCTGGATCCCCAGATCAACGACGATATCCCCTGCACCGACGACGTCTGCGATGAGGACGCCAACGTCGTGCGCAACACGCCCAACAACGCTCCCTGCGCCGACAGCCTCTTCTGCAACGGGGTCGAGCTGTGCGACCCGCTCAACGACAACGCCGACGCCAACGGCTGCGTCGCCGGCCCGCCAGCCGACCCCAACGACGACGTCAACTGCACCACCGACGACTGCAACGAGGCGACCGACAGCTTCGTCAACGTCCCGGTCAACGCGCTGTGCTCCGACCGCCTCTTCTGCAACGGGGAGGAGACCTGCGAGCCGAACAACCCCGATCGCGACGCCGACGGCTGCTTCCGAGGCCCCGATCCCATCGAGCGCCACCCCGACCAGCGCGAGTGCGTCGTTCACGCCTGCAACGAGGGCAATGACACCGTCTCGGCCAACACCTCGGCCTGCGCCCCGGTCTGCCAGAACGACGCCGAGTGCACGGCGAGGCTCACGCCCGCCGACGTCTGCCGCACGACCGCCTGCAACCCCGCCGGTCAGGGCGCCGACGACTTCGGCTGCATCGTCAGCGCCCGCCCCGACACCACGGCCTGCGCTCTGACCTGCCCAGGCGCCAACCCCTCCGGGCAATGCCTCGCCGGCGCCTGCATCGTCCCTGCCGAGGGGCCGACGGGCAACAGCGGCTGCGCCGACGCCCTGGACAACGACTGCGACGGCGCCGCCGACGGCGTCGACTCGGACTGCCGCACCCCCGACCTGCTGGAGATCAGCGCCCCGGCCACGGGCTCCGGCGGACTCGCCGGCACAGGCGCCGTCCTCCAGGTCACCCCCCGCGACGGCGGCGACCCGGTCACCAGCCAGACCGCCAACCTGTACTGCACCAGCCGCATCGTCGCCCAGGAGAGCACCTTCAACGAGGCGCGCGCGGCCTTCGCGGCTCGATCCGACGTCCAGATCCTCAACGCGGCCGGGCAGCTCGCCCCCCAGTCCACCTCGGTGGACACCAACGTCGCCTTCGAGGGCGACGGCGACACCCGAGGGCTGGAGATCTGCGACGGCCACAGCGTCATCCTCGGCCCCTACAACCTTCCCTCCCTCAACACGCCTGCGATCTACGGCGTGGTGCTGGTCGTCGACATGGGCTTCGAGGCCAACGGCCTGGGCCTGGGCCAGTACCTCGTGGCCTCCTACCGCAACGGCGGCACCCAGAACAAGTACGTCCCCCTGGTGGCCTCGGGCGGCGGCGAGGTCAGCGGGCTGACGACCTTCCGCTTCTCGCTCTACAACGCGAGCAACTTCCAGCCCATCTTCCTGCGCTTTGATCTGGTCGGGGCGGATCTCGATGGCGCCTGCGGCTTTGTCAACGAGGCCAGGCTGGAGGAATCCCCCCGCATCGAGTTCGGCAGCACCGACCGCGTCATCCCCCTGTGGACCTTCGGCAGCACCACCGAGGCCGCCGTACAGCGCTTCCAGGGCAGCTTCCAGGCGTCGACCTTCTTCACCACGCTGACGCTCGGCCTCGGCGACCACGTCATCGAGACGACGACGGCGTCCAACAACAACGGCAACCCGAACGGGGCCGAGTGGGGCTTCACCGGCCTGGGGGTCGGCGGCCTCCAGCTGCCGCCGGTCGAGAGCTTCGACCCCTCCACGGCCAACCGCGCCAACCCGGTGGTGCTCGACTTCAGGGCCACCTCCGAGGGGACCACCCTCGCGCTCAACGAGGTCGCCCACGCGGCCATGCTGATCGGCGACGATCTGCTCACGACGCGCAAGGTGGCCTCGATCTTCCCGCGCGGCACCAACGGCCCCGCGCACTTCATCTCACACTACGATCTGGGGGCGACGACGACCCACAACCGCTACACGGTCCTTTTGCCCGAGGAGGCCAAGCCCCTGCTCGGCCGCACCTTCGGCTTTGTCACGTCCGGCATGATCGGGGGAACCAAGCGCATCTGGCTCGACGACCTCAACATCTACTTCCACACCCGAGCCACGCTGGTGGACATGAACCAGACCGGCCTCGGCCCCGTGGCGGCCAACTCGCCCACCCACCAGATCCGGCTGCGGCACGCCGAGCGCGCCAGCCGCCAGGCCAACGTGCAGTGCTTCTGGCAGATCCCTGGCGATCCCGACGCGCCGACGATCTCCTCTGACCCCGTCCGGATCACCTTCGATTGATCAAGGAGTCATCCATGTCCTTGAGGACACTCAGGATCTCGCGAGCCGCGGCGCTGCTGCCCTTCGCGATCACGCTCTTGGTGCTGGTCGGCTGCGTCTTCGAAGACAAGAAGCTGGAGGACAAGCGCTGCATCAACGACGCGGCCTGCGTCGATCGCTTCGGGGCCGGCTTCGTCTGCCGCCAGGTCCTCAACGACGAGGAGGGCGGCTTCTGCGAGCGCGGCGGCTGTGAGCGCGACGTGGACTGCGACGACGGGGTCTTCTGCACCGTCGACATCTGCTGCAATGCCGACGGGGCCGAGTGCGGCGCCGACGACGCGATCGCCTTCGGCTGCCTGATCCAGGCCCGCGACCCCGACGACGGGATCGCCTGCACGGTCGACACCTGCGACGAGGCGGGCGGCGTCCTGGTCAACGACCCGACCGCCTGCGGCTGCACCGGCGCCAACGATCGCCGCTGCGACGACAACAACCCCTGCACCAGCGACGCCTGCGACGTGGCCTCCTTCTCCTGCACCAACACGCCTCTGGAGGAGGGCGGGACCTGCGACGACGGGATCCCCTGCACCGTCAACACCGCCTGCGACGCCGAAGGCCTCTGCGTGGGCGAGGGCAATGACGGCGTCTGCGACGACGGCGAGTTCTGCAACGGGGAGGAGATCTGCGACCCGGCAAACTCACAGGCCAACAACGAGGGTTGCAGGCTGGGCACCCCCCCTTCGGCCGACGACGGGATCGCCTGCACGCAGAGCCGCTGCGACGAGGGGAGCGACCAGATCGAGCACGTCCCCACCGAGGCCTGCGCCTGCGTGGCCCCCGAGGACTGCCGCCCGGCCGAGGTCGCGCTGGGCTGCGCGATCTTCACCTGCCAGGACAACGCCTGCGCGCAGGTCCTCCCGGCGGACTTCGCCGATGAGGGCGCGACCTGCGACGACGGCGCCTCCTGCACCCAGCAGGACACCTGCCAGGGCGACGGGCGATGCCTGGGCACGCCCATCGACGCGCTCTGCCCCCAGGGTCAGCGCTGCGATCCCGCCGCTCCCGGCGCGGACGCCGAGGGCTGTCGGCCCTGAGCTGATCTTCAAGTTGTTGATTTAATTATTGTTTCGGATCGTGCGCGGCTTGCTGCGGCGCGCGCCAGACCCAGCCCGTCGAGGTGGTGTCTCGCGGGGCGCGGAGGCGCATCTTGAAAGGGCCGGGCGGTGTCTCGCGGGGCGCGGAGGCGCGCCTTCGAAGAGTCGGGCGGGATCGGCGCGGGGTTCAGGGCGCGCCGGGCGCGCCTGGGGCCGTCTCGATGAAGTAGTCGCGGGCGCGGCGGCCGATGTAGCGGGTCAGCTTCTTGTTGCTGGTGTAGCTCAGGGCGACGCCGACGCCGAGGGGGATGGCCTTGAGGATGCCGCGCTCGGTGAGCTTGAGGCCGAGCTTCTTGAAGAGGTCAAAGAGCCAGCGCTTCGCGCGGGTCTTGAGCAGGCGCTTTGCGGCCTCCTTGAGGCTCTGGACGGTGAACTTCTGGAAGGAGAGCATGCCGGCCTGGGTGGCGACGCCGAGTCCGGCGACGGCGTAGCAGAGCCGCTGCTCCTCTTCGACGGCGATGTCGCGGCCGAAGAGGTGGGCCAGGGCCATCGTCATCTCGATCTGGTACTTCATGGTGATGGCGAGATCGGCGGCGGCGGCGCCGACGAGGCTCACGACGGTGCCCAGGCCGGGCACGGCGCCGGCCATGGCGGTCAGCGAGCCGACGCGCCCGCAGGTGCGGGCGTAGCGCTCGATGATGGCGTCGGCGGTCTTGACGCGCAGGTCCTCGGGGGAGAGGTCGCGGCTGCGGGGTCTGGCGCGGACCTCGGCGTCGCACTCGTGGACGATGGCTCGGATGTCATCGGGGCCGGCGACGATGGCCTCGACGGCGCGCAGCAGCAGGGGTTTGTCCTTGTCTTCGTCGGAGTGGCCAAGAAACATGTCGGGCTCCTGTGTTCTTCGGCGGCCGCGTTCTCCTTTGACGGGGCCAGGTTCAGGGGATAGAACGCCTGGAAGTCGGGATTGATTCACGGCAGGGCAGAGGGCGTTCATGAAGAAGATCTGCATCGTCGGCGGCGGCTTCGGGGGGTTGGAGGCGCTCAAGCACCTCAAGGAGGGGCTGTCGGGCCGCCGCAATGTCCGCGTGACGCTGATCAACGAGCGCTCCCACTTCCTCTTCACCCCGGTGCTGCCGGACGTGGCCTCGGGGTCGGTGTCGTCGAGGTCGGCGCAGCTTCGGCTCGCGCAGCTGCTGGACGACGGGCGCTTTGAGCTGATCTGCGGTCGCGCCGAGCGCTTTGATCTGGAGCGCCGCCAGGTCAGCGTCGGGGAGCGTCGGGTCGACTTCGATCACCTGATCGTGGCGGTGGGCTCGGAGATCGACTGGCGAGGGCTGGAGGACCCGGACAAGCTGGCGATGGGTTGGAAGGGGGCCGAGGACGCGCAGCGGATCTACCGGGCGGTGGTGTCGGCCTTTGACGGGGCGGGGAAGGTCGAGGACGAGGCGGCGCTGCGTCGGCGGCTGACCTTCGTGGTGGCCGGTGCGGGCGCCTCGGGCGTGGAGTTGACGGCGGAGCTGGTCAGCGGCGTGCGGCGGGCCTTGCTGCCGCGCGCGGGCGCGCAGGCGGCGCGGGCCTTCCGGGTGGTGCTGGTCGAGCCGCGCGGGGCGGCGCTGCCGGACTTCGCCGCGCCCTTGCAGGCGCGGGCCGCCGGGGCGCTGGGGCGGCTCGGGGTGGAGATGATCTTCGGCGATCGGGTCGAGGCGGTCAGCGCAGGCGAGGTGAGGCTGGGCAGCGGGGACCGCATCGAGGCCGATCACCTGATCTGGGCCGGCGGCGTCAAGGCGCCGTCGTGGCTGTCGGGCTCGGGCCTGCCGCTGACGGGCGAGGGCTGGATCGAGGTCGACGACCGCCTGTGCGCGGTGGACGGGGTCTTTGCGATCGGCGACGCGGCGCGGCGGCGGCGCGGGGAGCCGTGGCCGATGACGGCGCAGTGCGCGGTCCAGCAGGGGCCGGTGGCGGCCAACAACGTCCTGATGGACATGGTGGGCGCCTCGCTGGATCCCTTTGAGTACGCCCACTTCGGGGATCTGATCCGGCTGGGCGAGCGGGACGGGATCTTCCAGCTCGGCGGGCTGAGGCTGACGGGGCCGACGGCCTGGGGGCTGATCCGGCTGGCGCAGGTGATGCTGGCGCCGACGATGACCAAGAAGATGGCGCTGCTGGGGGAGTGGATGGAGAACGTCGTGCGGGGGCACGAGTGGACGCGTCTGCCGATCGAGGGCTGATACCCGACCACAGCCGAGAGACTCACGTTGTGGCCTGTCCAGGCGGCGCCCTGATCCTGGGCCATCACTGGGCGGTGCGGTGCACCAGCCTCGCTCAGGCCCAGGCCATCCCCCTGTCCTCGCCCGCAATGCAAGCCCTTCGTCTGTGGTCTGGTATGAGTTCGGAAGCTGTCTGGGGAGGGGAGGGCGAGTCTGCGGGCTGCTGCTCAGTCCGGCTTCTTCCAGAGCGAGACGTGGGAGCGCATCAGGACGGCGTGGGTGTCGTGGGTGCGCAGCGCCCACTGGATCGGGTCCATGATCGCGACGGGGTGGAGCTTGAAGTCAAAGCCGGTCTTGATCTGGCCGGTCAGGATCTCCTGGAGGATGACGTTGTCGGCCAGGCGGGCGTGAGGCACGACGCTGGACAGGCGCTTGTCGCGCGGCGTCAGGCCGCTCTCCCAGGCGAAGGGGCTCGACAGGAGGATGTGGCCGCCGGGGCGCGTCATGGCCTGGAGCTGGCCGAGCAGGCGCAGGGGCTCGGCGACGCGGTCGAGGAGGTTGAGGGCGACGGTCAGGTCAAAGGAGTTGGCCTCGAAGGGGGGGTCGAGGATGTCGGCGCAGACCGGGTGGACGATGTCGATGGCGGGTCTGAGGGAGCGGGGCAGCTCGATGACCTCGGGGGTGTGCCAGCGGTCGATGGAGGCGCGCAGCAGGATCTCGATCTTGCGCCGCTCGATGAGCTGGTGAAAGGTCTGCAGCAAGGCCGTGTCGTGGTCCAGCGCGATGACCTCGGGGAAGGCCATGTTGGCGGTGGTGTCGACGCCCGGGCGACCGAGGGGGTCGCGCTGGTGGCTGTTGGCGCGGTGCAGGCGCGCGGCCAGCTCCAGCGCCTCTCGCCCGGGTCCGCAGCCGGCCACCAGGGCGCGGGCGCCGGGCTTGATGGTCAGGGCGTCGAGCATGCCCAGCGCCCGGACGCCGAAGGGGGCCGGGTGGATGCCCTCGGGGCGGAAGGTCTCGGGCAGGAAGTCGTGGTACTGGCCCCAGACGGCCGTGGAGCGGTCGCAGAGCGCCCCGAAGAGGGCGCTGGACTCGGACAGGTGCCGCAGCATCATCCCCAGCGCGGGGATCGAGACGCCCTCGGGCACGTCGAGCATCCGCTCCAGGGCGCGGGCCGGGTTGGGCATGACGATGGGGTAGGGGGCGGTGACGAAGCGGCCCTCGCAGACCGGGTTGCTGCATCGGAGCAGGCCCGGGCGCTTCTTGAGCCGCCAGAATCGGAAGGTTCCGTCGTAGAGGCCTCGACACAGCGGGCAGACGAGGTTCACGGGGCGATCAATTCAGGTTGATCGTGGCGCCCTTCTGGGTGATGTTCCCCGTGGCGGTCAGATCCATGTTGGCGTTGGTCTTCAAGCTCATGTTCTGGCCCGCGGTCAGCTCCGTCGTCGTGCCCGAGTTGACCTTGATGGTCTTCTGGGCCTTGATGACCAGATCTTTGCAGTCCAGAGTGATGGTCTTCTTGGCCTTGATCAGGATGTCGCCCGTGTCCGTCTGGAGCGTGATGACCTTGTTGGGCACGTCGATCTCAAGCCACTGCTTGTTGTCCTTGTCGTAGAGCTGGATCTTCTCCTTGCCGTCGGTGTCGTCAAGGACGAGCTCATTCTTGGCCTGGGAGCGCAGGCTGACGCGCAGCTTGCCCTTCTCGTCGCTGAACATCAGCACGTGGCCCTCGCGGGACTGGAAGAAGCGGTAGTTGTTGTCTCCGCCCTGGTCCACGTTCGGGATCTTGTACTCGGTGTCGTCCGGCGTCACCTTGACCTTCTTCGGGAAGACGTCCTTGCCGTTCCAGAGCATCCCGACGAGCACGGGCTGGTTCGGGTCGCCGTTGAGGAAGGCCACCAGCACCTCGTCGTCGACCTCGGGCAGGACGTAGAGGCCGCGCCCCTTGCCGGCCATCGGCGAGATGATCCGGCACCACCAGGACTCGTCCTTGCTGGGGTCGAAGAAGTAGGGCAGGCGCACCTTGACCATGTACTCGCCGTCCGGATGGACGTTGTTGGTCACGACGCCGATGTGAACGCCAAAGAGGCGCTCAGGGGCCAGCTTGGCCTCGGAGTTGTGGGCCGAGCCCCCGAGGCCGAAGATGGAGCGATTGATCCTTGTCATGCCTGTGACCGCGTTGAAGAATTCGCAAGAGCGCACCAGCCTCGTCACGCCATGCAGGGTAACGCCCCCCCCGATTTTGTGCAACTGCCGCCGCCGCCCCGCTCACACACCCTCCGGGCCGCTCCCGGACACCCCGCGCGACACGAGCCAGGCCGCCCGAGCCCATCGAGCGCTCGCCGGTGACTCGCCGGTCATCGAGCGCCCCCATCGCCTTGACAGCCCACGGCGGCCCGCTACCCTTGATCGACAGAGCGCGCCTTGTCGCGGACGATCGCTCGAAGAAGCCCGATGACGGGGGTGAGGTCGGCTCCAGGCCCATCCCGATGTTCGATCTCGGCAGGTGAAGATGTCTACCTTTTGCCCTAAGTCTTTGTTTTTAAATGACTCTGGCGAGGTCGCGGCGCTGGCGCGGGGGCACCTGATCGCGGCGCTGGCGCTGTCTGCGGCGCTGTGCGGCTGCGCGGGCGACGCCGACGGCGCCAACATCGTCGACGAGCTGCTCGGCGACGCGGGCTTTGACCCGGGCGCCGCCGACGTCGGCCTGGGAGACGCGGCGGTGGCCTCCCCGGACGCCCTCGATCCCGAGCCTTCTCCCGAGCCGAGCCCCGAGCCCGAGCCCCAGCCGGAACCCCAGCCAGAGCCCCAGCCCGAACCGGAGCCGGAGCCGGAGGGGTCGGTGCCCAACGAGGGCTGGATCGGCGGCCCCTGCCAGCGCGCGGGGGACTGCGACTACGAGGGGGCGATCTGCCTGGGCGACGATCAGGGCTACGAGGGGGGCCAGTGCACGATGGCCTGCGATCGCTTCTGCCCCGACCGGGACGGGGAGAACAGCGTCACCTTCTGCATCGAGGGTCAGGGCGGCCAGGGCCAGTGCGTCTCTCGCTGTGACCACGATCTCTACCCCGATGCGGGCTGCCGCCAGGGCTACCGCTGCCGGATCCAGCCTCGCTTCAATGAGCCCGCCGTCCAGCAGAGCGTCTGCGTCCCCGAGGGCGGCGCCGATCCGCTGCCCGACTCCCTCTGCCTCCAGGAGCTCGACGCCGCCGGGGTCACCTGGACCCCCTGGGCGCCCAACCCCCAGCGGGCGCAGGGCTCGACCGCGACCTGCGTCGTCGAGGACCCCGTGCGCATCTCGGGCCCCATCGGCGGGGTCACCTACCGATACTACTCCAACGAGGAATCGACGCCGATGCCCGTGTCCTGCCCGCTGGCGCTGGCGCTGGTGCGCCTGGGGCCGGTGCTGCGCGAGTTCGGCATCCGCGAGGCGCTGCACATCGGCACCTACAACTGCCGGGTGGTCAGCGGCACCAACACTCTGTCCCAGCACGGCCTGGCCCAGGCGATCGACTTCTATGGCTTCGTCGGTGAGAACGGGCGCAACTACATCCTGGAGCGCCACTGGGAGCACGACACGACGAGGCCCTCGACGGAGGCCGGCCGGCTCCTCTACGATCTGGCCCAGCGCATGTACGCCGAGCGCATCTTCAACATCATCCTGACGCCGAACTACAACGCCGCCCACGACAACCACTTCCACGTCGATCTGACCGACGGCGCCCGCTTCATCGGCCGCAGCGACACCCCCCGCAGCTTCACCATCGGGCCGAACCACGGGCACTGAGCGCCCGTTGACAGGGCGCGCGCCGCTGGGCTAGGTTGGCCGCTGATCTGGGGATTCAGGCCCGTCGTCATCGCGCTCAAGGCCGCCTTGGGCGCCCGGCGCGCTGGCGCCCCGGTCGCTCGACGGCGCCGCGGTCGACCGGCGACCCCATGAGGCAACCATGTCCAGGAACCTCACCGCCCAGGTGGCCATCGGGCTGCTCCTCGCGGCGCTGCTCGTCTCGATCATCATCAACATCGTCCAGTTCGACCACATCGAGCGGACGGTGCTCGAGACCCGGACGATGATCGAGCGCCAGGAGACGCTGCTGGGGGGCCTCCAGCGCACCCTCGACAAGCAGGGCGCCGTGGTCGTGACCGCGCCCGCCGCCGTCGACGCGCCGGCCACGCCGCCGACGCTCAACGAGCTGTTGACCGTCGACCCGACCCCCTTGTCGCCGGCCGGGGCCAAGGAGGGCGGCGAGCTGCACCTGGCCAGCACGACCGACTTCAAGGGCTTCAACCTGCTGGTCGAGGGCAGCGCCGACGTCCAGGAGCTCCACCTGACCCTCGTGGGCAACAGGATCGCAAGGCGGCACTACGGCGACCCCGAGGCCTGGCACGGGGAGCTGGCCACCAGCGTCACCCACTCCGACGACGACCTCGTCTACCACGTCAAGCTGCGCCCGGGCGTCAAGTGGCACCGCCCCGCCGTCGACCTGTCCAACCCCCGGATGAAGTGGCTCGACGTCGAACGCGAGGTGGTCGCCGACGACTTCGTCTTCGCCCTCGAGATGATCCGCGACGAGAAGGTCTCCGGGGCCGCCCCCCAGCGCAGCTTCTTTGAGTTCCTCGACCGCGTCGAGGCGATCAACGACCGCGAGTTCAAGGTCTACTGGAAGAAGCGCGTCTACACGTCCAGATCCACCACCCTGGGCCTGTACCCCGCGCCGCGCTGGCTCTACGGCGCCGACGAGGACGGCAACCTCTACCCGAAGGAGACGGTCGGCCTCAAGCTCGACACCCACTGGTACAACGACCGCGCCATCGGCACGGGCCCCTTCCGCTTCGTCGAGAGCAAGCCGGGCGAGTTCGTGCGCCTGACCCGCAACGAGGACTACTTCGCCACCCGGCCGCCCCTCAAGGGCATCACCTACCAGATCATCCGGGATCCCGGCGCCCAGCTCCTGCGCTTCAAGAACGGGGAGCTGGATCTGATGACCCTGTCGGCGACCCAGTACCGCAAGGAGATCCAGGAGGCCGCGGCCGACAGCCCCTTCAAGACCGGGCGCTTCAAGCACGACGTCATCCCGCGCCTGGCCTACCGCTACCTGGGCTGGAACGCCCGCAACCCCCTCTTCGAAGACAAGAGGGTGCGCCGCGCCATGACCCACGCCTTTGACCGCGAGAAGATCGTCAAGGACGTCTTCGTCGGCCTCGGCAGGGTCATCACCGGCGGCTTCTACGTCGACGCGCCCTGGTACGACAAGTCCATCGCGCCCTTCCCCTTTGATCTGGCCGAGGCCGCGCGCCTGCTGGACGAGGCCGGCTGGCGGGACTCGGACGGCGACGGCGTCCGCGACCGCCTCGTCGAGGGCCGCAAGCTCGACTTCGAGTTCACCCTGTTGATCTACAACAACTTTCCCGAGATCAAGTCCGCCGCCGACATCTTCAAGGAGGACCTGATCAAGGTCGGCGTCAAGCTCACCGTCTCCCCCGTCGACTGGCCCGCGATGCAGAAGAAGATGGAGGACAAGGAGTTCGAGGCCTACACCGGCGGCTGGGGCCTGCTCTGGGAGGAGGACCCCAACCAGCTGTGGCACTCCAGCCAGGCCGACAAGCCCAAGGGCTCGAACTTCGTCAACTTCCGCAATGCCGAGGCCGACCGGATCATCGAGGAGGCCCAGGTCACCTTCGACTTCGAAGGCCGCAAGCGCCTCTTGAACCGCTTCCACGCCATCGTCCACGAGGAGCAGCCCTACACCTTCTTCTTCGCCCCCGACACCGTCGTGACCTACCACGCCTCGCTCAAGAACGTCACCTACCAGAAGCCCCGCCCCCAGATCCTCTACCACCTGATGTGGAAGGACCAGTAGTCTCGGCGGCGGCCCCCCCTCATGGATCGGAGGTGATCTGCGATGCTCCAATACATCCTCAAGCGCCTCCTGCTGATGATCCCGACCTTCTTCGTCGTCTCGCTCGTCATCTTCCTCGTCCTCAACCTCGCCCCGGGCCGGCCGGGGCAGGCCGGCCAGCAGGGCATCCAGCAGGCCGACGAGTCCCAGGGGCAGAGCGAGGCCTACCGGATCTTCAAGGAGCAGTTCAACCTCGACAAGCCCGTCTTCATCAACACCCGCTTCAGCGTCGATCAAGGCGAGGTCGAGGAGCTCGTCACCCTCATCGTCGACCACCGCCTGCGCGACCTGCCCGACGACCGCCGCCCCCCCGTCGCCCAGGCCATCGAGGCCCAGGAGCGCGTCGAGGACCTGGGCAATTATATCGTCCCGCACCTCTACCGCCTGGCCCGCGACCACCAGGACCCCGACGTGCGCTGGTTCGCCACCGCCAGGCTGGCCGTCAACGCCCGCCGCAAGCTCATCAACGAGTTCTCCAGCGCCCAGCAGCCCCCCTCGGTGCGCGCCCAGAACCTCGCCATCGACCTCGAGAACACCCAGATCGCCCAGTGGCGCTACCCACGGGGCGCCGACGCGGCCACCCAGCGGGCCGTCATGGACAAGTGGGGCGCGTGGATGGTCGAGCACCAGGGCCGCTTCGAATACAGCGCCTCGGACAAGGCCGCGATCCTGCTGACCGACACCCGCTTCGCCCGCTACTGGGCCAACCTCATCCGCCTCGATCTGGGCGTCAGCAACCTCGACCGACGCCCCGTCCTGGACAAGATCGTCGAGAAGCTGCGCTACTCCGTCACCCTCTCCTTCGGCTCGATCATCCTGATCTACATCATCGCGGTCCCCCTCGGGATCTTCTCGGCGGTCAAGCGCGACAGTAAGGCCGACAAACTCCTGACCGTCATCCTCTTCATGCTCTACAGCCTGCCGACCTTCTTCGTCGGCCTCCTGTTGCTCAAGCTCCTGTCCGTCGGCCCGGCCTTCCACCTCTGGCCTCGGATGCCCACCCCCGACGAGCAGACCCTCCTGTCCGGCCTGCCCTCCGAGCAGGCCGTCCAGCTCGGCGGGCTGGCCGCCGCCGCCCTCACCCTGCTCTACGTCGCCCACAGCGCCCGCAAGCTCTTCTCCGACCCCGCCGAGCGCACCCCCGCTCGCCTCTTGATTCGTATATCGTTGATCGCGTTGATCTTTATCGGTTCTTCGGCCCTGGCGCAGATCGTCCTCTTCGGCGGCGTCTCCATCTTCCCCACCGGCAACTTTGAATCCGTCGACGCCCGCAACATGACCGTCCTGGAGCACCTGGCCGACATCGCCGTCCACCTCGTCCTGCCGATGATCTGCCTGACCTACGGGGGCCTGGCCGTCATCAGCCGCTACGCGCGCAGCGGCCTGCTCGACGTCATCCACGCCGACTACATCCGCCCCGCGCGGGCCAAGGGCCTCAGCGAGCCCGTCGTCATCCTCAAGCACGCCGTCCGCAATGGGATGATCCCCATCCTGACGCTACTCGGCGCCCTGCTGCCCACGCTCGTCGGCGGCTCCGTGGTCATCGAGATCATCTACAACATCCCGGGCCTGGGCCTCTTCCTCTTCACCTCGATCACCCTGCGCGACTACAACGCCGTCATGGGGGTCCTCTTGATCTCCAGCGCGCTGACCCTCTTCGGGATCCTGCTCAGCGACATCTCCTACGCGCTGGTCGACCCGCGCATCAGCTTCAAGTGAGGGAGGCGAGCCGATGACCGACGCGGGACCGCAGCCCGAGGCCGCCGAGCGCCCCCGGAGCGCCGACCCCAGCCCGCCCGAGGCCGCGGGGCCAGACCTGGAGGTCACCTACGGCGCCATCGTCTGGGAGCAGTTCAAGGCCAACAGGATCGCCTGGGCGGGGCTCTGGGCCATCGTCGCCATGGTCCTGCTGGCCGTCTTCGCCCCCGTGCTGTGCCTGGAGCGCCCCTTCGTCATCACGCACCTCGACCCCTCCAGCGGCCAGCGCGCCGTCGAGTGGCCCTGGTTCGTCGCGCTGCTCGGCGACCGCAACCTCTTCGAGAACGGCGTCGACGTCTTCTTCAACCTCCTGCTCGTCCTCTCGCCGGCCATCGCCGCCTCCTGCCTGCTGCTGATCCGGAGGCTTCGGGGCCGCCGCCGCGCCGAGCGCGCGGCAGGCTGGCAGCGGCTGGTGGTCGGCTGGTCCGCCCTCGTCCTCGTCGGCATGATCGCCCTGAGCGTCTGGCGGCCCGGCCAGCCCTACAAGGATTACATCGGCCTCCACGCCGAGGGCGTCGCCGAGGTCGAGCACGAGATCGCCCGCCAGCGCCTCGACGCGCTCTCGCAGGGCGCTCGCCTGGACGCCGCCTCCGCCCTGAAGCTGCGCGCCCAGGCCCCCTGGGCGCTCTTCCCGCCCATCGCCCAGTCCTTCCGCGCCACGCACCCCGACGAGGTGCTGGCGCCGATGTCCCTGCGGCACCCCTTCGGCACCGACGACCGCGGTCGGGACGTCTTCGCCAGGGTGCTCTACGGCGCGCGGACGGGCCTGACGATCGGCGTCGTCTCCGTCAGCATCTACATCCTGCTCGGCGTCCTGCTCGGCGCCCTGGCTGGCTTCTTCGGAGGCCGCATCGACATGATCATCCTGCGCGTGATCGAGATCATGATCTGCTTCCCCGTCCTGATCCTGATCATGACGCTGGCCGCCTTCATCGACGACCGCAACATCTTCCACATCATGCTGCTCATCGGCCTGACCCGCTGGACCGGCCCGGCTCGCCTGACCCGCGGCGAGTTCCTCAAGCTCAAGGATCAGGACTTCGTCCAGGCCGCCATCGCCAGCGGCGTCCCGCTTCGGCAGGTCATCTTCCGCCACGTCCTGCCCAACGCCCTGAGCCCCGTCCTCGTCACCGCCTCCTTCGGCGTCGCCTCGGCCATCCTCATCGAGTCCACCCTCTCCTTCCTCGGCCTCGGCGACGCCTCGGCCCCAAGCTGGGGAGAGCTGATCAACATCGGCCGCCAGACCGACACCATGCGCCTCATCCTCCTGCCCGGGCTCGCCATTTTTCTCACCGTGAGCCTCTTCAACCTCGTCGGAGAGGGCCTCCAGGACGCCCTCGACCCCAAGCGACGGCGTTGATCCTCCGCGCGCTTGCCCTACAATGGCTCATGAGCCACAGGAGGCGATCATGCTCCCGATCGACAAGCCCTCGACCCTCGAAGCCGATCCCGACCCTGCCCTGCGGCGCCCCCGGCACGCCGCGCCACCTCATCGGTCTGCGGCCAAAGTTGTTTTAAACCAACATCTTACAGACAAACGGCCGGGGCGGTCGGGCGCGCGTCGGGCTTGGGGGGCGGGGCTCCTGGTGCTGGCGGCGCTGACCTGGGCGGGGTCGGGGTGCGTGCGCGATCTGGATCCTGGCGAGCTGCCGGAGGTGCGCTATACGGCGCCGATCAACGCCTACGTCGGGCAGACGATCCGCTTTGACGCCTCGTCGTCCTTTGACCCGGAGGGGTCCATCGCGTGGTTCACCTTCGACTTCGGGGACGGGACGGCCGGGGTGCGGGGTCGGTCGCCGGAGGTGGAGCACGCCTACGAGCAGGCGGGCTCCTTCGTGACGCGGGTCACGGTCGTCGACGACGCGAACAACAAGTTCACGGAGCTGCGCGAGATCGTGATCGTGGAGCGGGGGGTGGTGCCGCACCTCGTGTGCCAGCGCCAGCGGCCCTACTGCCCGCCCTTCTTTGTGTGCACGGAGGAACTGCGCTGCGTCGCGGACGTGGACGGGGACGGCGTCGCTGGCCCGGAGGACGAGGACGAGCCGGCGTGCGACTCGGACGCGTCCTGTCCGCCGCAGTGGCGGTGTCGGGATGCGCTGTGCGTGTTTTGAGTGGACACACGGTCCCTCCGACGACCAACGGTCGTGGGGCAAGACGATCGCGACGGGTTGCCTTCGATGGGTGGACACACGGTCCCTCCGATGACCAACGGTCGTGGGGCAAGACGATCGCGACGGGTTGCCTCCGATGGGTGGACACACGGTCCCTCCTGCGACCGACGGGTTTGCCGGACCCTGAGCGGGTCCGGCTGCACCGCGCGGCTACGATCATGCCGACGGCGTCTCGCCCCTGCCGGGGCTCTCAAGTGCGTATCCCGTCTTGGTGAAATCGGAAGGCCAGGGTGGTTTGCGGCCCCGAGGCGCCAGAGAACGACCGACCGAAAGGGGTTGTCGGTGCGTTGTCCCATCCCCTCCCGCCCCATCGGGGCGGCTCGGTAGATAGAGCCCTGGAGGGGCGAAACAGAGTAGCCGCGGGTGCAGCCGCGACAGCGGCAAACCCGTCGGTCTTCTCGCGGGTGCAGCCGCGACAGCGGCAAACCCGTCGAGCTTCTGGGCCGCCGCTTACTTGAAGAGGTGGAAGACCTTCTTGCTCTGGTCCTTGGGGACCGAGACGCGGAAGAGCTTCTTGTCCTTCTTGTCGGGGTTGGACAGGATGACGGTGTGGTTTCCGGCGTTGACGGAGATCGTGACGGGGGTGCGGCCGCGGCGTCGGCCGTCGACGGTGACGTCGGCGTAGGGGACGGCGTTGATGACGAGGGTGCCGGTGCCCTTGGTGGCCTCCTGGCGCTTGCGGGCCTCCTCCTGGCGCTTTCGCCGCTCTTCGATCTCCTCGGCGCTGAGCACCTTGGGCTTGTCGCCGGGCGGGTCTTTCTCGACGACGTCCTTGACGTCCTTGTCGCCGTCCTCGGGGGGGGCGTTGTCGGCGACGACGTCCTTGTCGCCGTCCTCGGGGGGGGCGTTGTCGTCCTGGGCGGCGTCCTGGTCGTCGTCCTCGGCGACGGGTTGATCGCCGGCGTCTTCGGAGGCGGCGGCGTTGTCGTCGCCCTGTGCGGCGTCCGCGCTGGCGAGCCCGGCGTCCGCGTCGGCGGGGGGGGCGTCGTCGGCCTCGGCGGCGTTGTCGTCATCGCCGCCGGCCTCTTGTCCCTCGGCGGCCTCGTCGACGCTGCCGTCGGCCTCGACAAGGCCGCTGTCGGTTTCAACGACGGCGGCGCTGCCTTGTTTGAGGAGGTCGGTCTGGGTGAAGACGAAGAAGCCGGCGCCGCCGACGATGAGGAGGAGGAAGAAGCCAAGGACGCCGAGGATGAGGACGATGCCGACGACGCCGAGCCCCTTCTTCTTCTGGGGAGGAGGGTTGGGGGCTGGTGGTCGTGGTGCGTTTTGGCGAGGGGTGGGGGTCATGGGCTGAGAGACCGAGGGTGGAGGTGTTTCGGTGCGCTTGGGAGGGGGCGCGCCGGCATCGGTGAACTGGGAGATGTCGAGGGCCTGGGTCTTCTCGTCGTGGATGGAGGCGCCGCTGGCGCCGCCGACGGCGGGGACGACGAGGCGGGGCTGCATCTCGAGGGTGGAGGGTTCGTCGTCGGGGGAGACGGGTCCGGCCTGGATGGTGTCGCGCTGGAAGGGTGCGGTGTTGATCGCCTCGGTGCGGCCGGCCATGAAGAGGGCGTTGGGGGCGGCGCCTGGGATGGGGGTGTTGGGCGAGGCGAAGTCCTCGCGGTTGAACATGGCGGTCTTCATCTCGGCCATGGAGGCCATCTCGTCGGAGACGGCGGGGCTGCCGGGGCTGGGCTTGGGCAGGGGGTCGCCGCTGAGGCCGAAGAGGGCCTTGAGGAAGCGGTCGAGGCCGGCGTTCCTGGCGGGGCCGACCTGGCGCTTGATCCAGGCTTCGGCGTCGCGGTCGAGTGCGGCGCAGGAGCCGTATCGCAGGTCGCGGTCGCGCTCGAGGGCCTTCATGCAGATCCGGTCTATCTCGGGGTCGAGGCCGGGAAGGATCTGGGAGGGGGGAGTGATGGGCTCCTTGAGGACCTTGGTGAGGATGTCGAAGTCGGACTCGCCGGTGAAGAGGCGCTGTCCGGTGAGCATCTCGTACATGAGGATGCCGACGGAGAAGATGTCGCTGCGGCCGTCGAGGGTCTTGCCGCGGGCCTGCTCGGGGGACATGTAGGCGCACTTGCCCTTGACGGTGCCGGCGCGTGTGGTGGTCAGTCGAGAGGCGGCCTTGGCGATGCCGAAGTCGGTCAGCTTGATGTCGCCCTCGAAGCTCAGCATCACGTTGTGAGGCGAGACGTCGCGGTGGACGATGTTGAGGGGTTCGCCGTTGACCTCCTTGGTGTGGGCGTACTGGAGGGATCGGGCGAGGCCCTGGGTGATGACCATGACGACGGGCGGGGGGATGATGGTCTGGCGCTCGGCGCACATCTCAAGGGTCTGCTTGAGGTCGCGGCCGTTGATGAGCTCCATGGCGATGTAGTAGCAGCCCTCGACGGTGTCGAAGTCGTAGATCTGGACGATGTTCTCGTGCTGGAGCTTGGCGGCGATGGAGGCCTCGTCGATGAACATGTTGACGAAGGCGTCGTCCTCGCTGTAATGGGGCAGGATCCGCTTGATGCAGATGTCCTCCGCGCCGCCGCTGCGCAACCTGGCGCGGAAGATCTCTGCCATGCCACCGATGGCGATCCTCTCCATGAGGACGTATTTGCCAAAGGGTTCGGGTCCACTGTTCATTTCAGTCCCTCCAGACGCCGCGAGCTTAACACACTGAGGTCCGCGGTTCCATCCCCGAACGCTCACCTCGGGTCGCGTCGCTGCAGTCTTGATGGGCGCCTTGGCGCCGCCGCTTTGAGAGGGCGTCGCGCCCAGCCGGTTGGAGGTCGAGCCGATGACAGAAGCGCCCAAGCCCCCCCCCGAGGCCTCGGAGCCCCGGCTGCTCCAGGGTCGTTATCGGCTCGAGCGCGTGCTGGGGCAGGGGGGCTCCTCGCGGACCTGGCTGGCGGTGGACGTCGCGCGGGAGCTGGAGCTGTTGACGGCCCCCGAGCCCCCTGAGGACCTCGACGACGACGGCATCCCGGACGCGGCGCGGGTGGCGGTCAAGGAGCTGCCGCTCTCTCGCCTGCGGGAGTGGAAGGATCTGGATCGCTTCGAGCGCGAGGCCGAGATGCTCGGCGGCCTCGATCACCCCGGCATCCCCTGCTCCATCGATCATTTCTTGATCGACGAAGCCGAGGGGCCGACCTTCTACCTCGTCCAGCAGTGGATCGACGGCCAGGATCTGGCCGTCGCGCTGGACAAGGGGGAGCGCTGGGGCGAGCCGCGGGCCAGGGAGCTGCTGGCGCAGCTCCTGCCGATCCTCCATTACCTGCACACCCGCCGTCCAGCCTTGATCCACCGCGACATCAAGCCCTCGAACATCATCGTCCGGCGCAATGGGGCGGTGGCGCTGATCGACTTCGGGGCGGTGCGCTCGGGGGCCGAGGGCAGCGGATCGACGGTGGCCGGGACCTTCGGCTACATGGCCCCTGAGCAGCTTCAGGGCAGGGCGAGCGCGGCTTCGGATGTCTACGCGCTGGCGGCGACCCTCTGCCACCTGCTCTGTCGTCGGAAGCCGGGCGACATGCCGGCGCGGGAGGAGGCCTTCGGGATCGACTTCCGGCCCTGGTGCGAGGTCTCCGAGGGCTTCGCGCGGCTGCTGGACGACATGCTCGCGCCGACGGAGGCCCGCCGCATCGCGTCGGCGGCCGAGGTGATGGCGCGCCTGGACGAGCTCGACAGCCGGCCATCGGGCGCCGAGGCGCTGGCGCTGCGGTCGAGCGGGGCCGGCCTGGGGCTTGATCGCCCGCGCTCGGGGCCTCGCCAGCTTCAAGGGGCCGATTACGCCTACGCGTGGCTGGGCCTGCCGGGCGCGGCGGGCTACCTGGCGCTCTTGAGCGTTTTCTTGATGCCGCTCATACCGATAGGGCCCTTGCTGGCCTTCCTGGGGCTGTTCATGGTCGCCCGTCGCGTCCGCGAGGGCTACCACAACGCCGAGATCATGGGCCGCGGCACCCTGGTCGTCGGGCAGGTCATGAGCTTGAGCCGGGCAGGCCGCCGCGTCGAGGTGGAGTACGCCTACACGTTCAACCGCCGCGCCATCCGCGCCAGCGTCAAGGTGCCGATGGCCGTCGTGGCCGGGCTCTCCGAGGGTCAGGCCATCCCCGTCGCGATAGACCCCTACGCCCCCGAGGACTCGGTGCCGCTCTTCGGCAAGGCAGGTCGCCGCCTGGCGCCGCCCGAAGGGGAGGGGGGGTGATGGCGGCGCGGGAATCGCGGCCGCTCAAGCCGGCGTTCAAGCCGACGACCGCGCTTGACAGGCCCCCGCGGCGCGGATAGCACCTCGGAGGAGCGGTCGGTCGTCCTGGGTCGGGTGGTTTGGGGATGTGCCTTGAGGTGACGGTGAAGAGATGGGCAGAGATCGCGGCGACGCTGTTGATCGTCCTGGCGACCAGCGGCGTCGAGGCTCAACAGGTCGAGCACCTCGACTGCCCTGACGCCGTGGCGCGGGTCTGCGCGGTGAGCGCCGTGAGGCCGCCGGAGCCCCTCAAGGAGGGGCCCTCGGAGCACCTCCGGGCGCGGCTGGCGGGCCTGATGCAGGTCTACTCGGTGGACGTCAACCCGAGGGACTTCCAGATCGCGAACTTCGACGCGGTCACGGGGCAGCTGGCGCTGACCTTGAGCGCGAGCTACCCGCTCTTCGGGGGCGGCTATGAGGTGGAGCTGGTCAACGCGCCGCTGATCGTCTTCGAGGTGTCCCGCGAGGTCGGCGAGCAGCTCGACATGGAGCGCTCCATGGGCCGCGTGATGTTGCGGCTCTTCTTCCTGCTCGACGGCCTGAGCCAGCCCGAGGTCGACACCTGCGCCGAGGTCGGCGCGCTGAGGATCCGCGCCCACTTGATGCGCGCCCGGCTCTGGCGGGCGGCGGTGGCGGGGGACGGCGGCCAGCGCCCCCCGGGCCCCGAGGACATCCTCGGGTCCTTCGAGGTCCCCGCCGTCGGCGAGCTGGCCGCCGCCCTTGGCCTCTCGCTCGACGCCGCCCCCGGCCCTCGCCCGACCGTCAGCGCGGTGCTGCCGGGCAAGCTGCTCGGCGCGCTGGGCGAGGCCGAGCGCGCGGAGCTGGCCCAGGAGGCGGAGCTTCGGCTGGCGCCCTGCTTTCTGGCGGCGCTGGGGCAGGGGATGCAGCCGCGCGGGACGCTGACCTTCGAACTGCGGGTCGAGCGGGGCGCGGTCATGTCGGCGGCCGTCAACACCGATCAGGCCGGCTTTCCGCCGCTGGGGAGGTGCGCCGAGCGCGCCCTCGTGGGCCTCTCGCTGCCGCCCTCGGCGCCCGCTCGGGCGCGCCTGACGGTCTACTTCAACGGGCCCTGAGGGCGGCGGGCGCTGGCCGGCTTGCGTCGGCGTCGGCTCCATCGCTATAACCGATGCTGCCTCGTATCTGGGCGTCACCGGCCGCTGGATGGATGGAGACACCTTGGCGCAGATCCGGATCTCTGCAGGGCAGATGGTGAACGCGGCGCTGGTGATCCTGTCGGTGGTGGTGCTTGGCTTCGTCCTGGTGCGCTACTTCCTGTTGATGGAGGTCTCGGTGCTGGATGAGGGCATGCGGCCGACGCTCCAGAAGGGGGACAGGGTGCTTGTCAACCGCATGGTCGACGAATACGAGGTGGGGGATCTGATCGTCTTCGCCCGGGGCGACGCCTACTTCGTGCGCCGGGTCGTGGCGGTCGAGGGCGACAGCGTCGCGATCCAGGGTGGCGTCGTGGCGCTCAACACCTTCCTGGCCGAGACACAGGAGCGGGGCGTGGAGACCTACACCGGCTACGATCGCGTCGACCCCGAGGCCCGCGGGGTCCAGGCCGAGGGTCCGCCGCAGGAGCGCGCGGCGGTCGAGCGCAGCTGCGCGCGGGCGCTGGAGTCGATCGGCTTTGAGTCCCACCTGATCTGCCTGGGCGCAGGCCCCGACGACCGCGCGATGGACGTCGAGGCCCGCCCGATCTTCGAGGGTCAGTTCTTCGCGCTGTGCGACAACCGCTTTGACTGCCCCGCCGACAGCCGCGATCTGGGCCCAGTGGGCAAGGGCGCGATCCGGGGGAGGGTGACCCACCTGATGTCGCGCGAGGCGCCGCTGGTGGCGCCCTCGTGGTCGCAGCAGCTGCTGGGCCTGTGGGAGGCGCTCTAGGTGGCCGTTGAAGCCAAGGCCGAGACCCCCAGCGGGCCCAAGGGCGGCGAGGCGCCGAGGCGGGGCGCGGCGGTGATGGAGCACTCCCGGACGGCGATAGAGTCCGTGGGGCAGAGCGCGCTCGATCTGGTCGATCACATCGGCCGGCTGACCTTGATGATCTTTGAGACGGCCAAGGTGGCGGCGCTGCCGCCCTACCGCTTCCGGCTGCTCTTCGAGTCGATGGAGGACGTCGGGGTCGGCTCGCTCTTCATCGTGCTGCTCACGGGGCTCTTTACCGGGATGGTCATGTCGCTGCAGGGGGTGCTCGCCTTCAGCGCCTTCAACGCCGAGACGCTGGTGGGCGGTTCGGTGGCCGTTGCGTTGACGCGGGAGCTCTCGCCGGTGCTGGCGGGCCTGATGGTCAGCGGCCGCTCGGGCTCGGCGATGGCGACGACGCTGGGCACGATGCGGGTCACCGAGCAGATCGACGCGATGGAGGTCATGGCGGTCAGCTCTCTGCAGTACCTGCTGGTGCCCCGCATCCTGGCGTCGATCTTCATGTTGCCGCTGCTGACCTTGCTCTTTGACTTCATCGGGATGCTCGGCGCCTACATGGTGGCGGTCGAGGCGATGGGGGTCGACGGCGGCCTCTTCGTGGCGAAGATCAAGGAGTTCGTCGCGCCGATGGATTTGCTCAAGGGGGCCTCGAAGGGGGCCTTCTTTGGGGCGAGCATCGCGATCCTGTCCTGCTACCGGGGTTATTACGCCGCCGGGGGGGCCAAGGGCGTCGGCGAGGCGACCACCTCGGCCGTCGTGCTCAGCTCCATCTCCATCCTGATCATCAATTACTTCCTGGATCTGATCCTGTGGTAGTCGGCGGGGGTCTGGCCGCGGGCGGTTGGCCGACGCCGTCCGAGAGGGCGTCGGCAGGTTCGGCGAGGTGTTCGAGGGCGTCGGGGCCTTGCGGCCCTCGGGGGCCTGTGACACAGTGAGTCGGCGCAGGAGTCGAGACGACAACCCCGGCAGCGTCGGGGTCCGAGGTGAGGACAGGGCTTGAAGAACAGCATCATGACGCCCTTCAAGGTGGGGCTGGTCGTCCTGGGCTCGATTGTGTCCTTCGTGATCATGTACTCCGTCGTCAACCAGGAGCTTGATCAGGGCGAGGGTCTCTACGACGTCCACGCGGTCTTCAACGACGTGACGGGGCTGGCGCCCAAGAGCAAGGTGCAGCTGGCGGGGATCCGGGTGGGGGAGATCGACAAGATCGAGCTCTTCGGCGACCGGGCCAAGGTGACGGTCAAGCTGCAGACGAGGGTGAAGCTGCTCAAGGGCATCCCGGAGAGTGAGAAGAGCACATTCTTCAAGAACGGCGCGACGTTGAGCAAGAAGTCCGCCTCGCTGCTGGGCGACTACTACCTGGAGTTGACGCCGGGCTTGCAGGGCGAGGAGATCAAGGCCGGCGAGCGGATCATGAACGTGCCGGAGGCGCTGGGCCCGGATCGGCTCTTTGAGCAGCTCGACAAGATCGCCTCGGACATTTCGAAGGTGACGGAGTCGCTGGCCAACACCTTCGGGAGCCCGGAGGGTCAGCAGTCGCTCAAGGACATCCTGGCGCGCCTGCAGGAGATCTCGGCGACGCTCGGGGACTTCATGGCCAAGAACTCGGGCAACTTCGATCGGATCGTGTCCAACGCCGACGCGATCACCGAGGACGTGCGGGGGATGACGAGCAACACGCGGGCGGATCTGAAGACGATCCTGGCCGACGCCAAGCAGATCACGCGCGAGGTGAACTTCATCGTCGGCCAGTCGGGTGCGGACTTTCAGGACGGCCTCGGGACGCTCAAGCACACGCTGGCGCGCTTCTCGGCGACGCTGGATCAGCTCAACTACTCGCTGCAGAACGTCGGTGAGATTACCGACAAGATTAATGAGGGTGAGGGGACGCTGGGGGTGCTGGTCAACGATCCGGCCATTGCGCTTCAGACCGAGGAGGTGATCTCGGACGTGGGGCAGCTGGTCGACAGGGTCGTCGAGCTCAAGACGATCGTCGAGCTGCGCTCGGAGTATCTGGTGAGCCAGTCGGCGCTCAAGAATTACATCGGGGTGAGGCTGCAGCCGACCGAGGACAAGTACTACCTCATCGAGCTGATCGACGATCCGCGCGGCCGCACGCGGCTGCTGCAGACGACGACGCTGGCCACGGACCCGAACCTGCCGCCGGTCGTGCGCGAGGAGCAGGTCATCACCACGGACGACTTCAAGTTCTCGGTCCAGATCGCCAAGCGGTGGACGGTCTTCACGGGCCGCTTTGGCCTGATCGAGTCCTCCGGGGGTGTCGGCGGGGATCTCCACCTGCTCAACGACGATCTGGAGATCAAGCTGGACTTCTTCGACTTCGGCGAGGACGTCTTCCCGCGGGTGCGGACCACCTTCGCCTATACGTTCTTTCAGTATCTCTACTTCGTCACCGGGGCCGACGACATCCTCAACGACGAGACGCGCGACTTCTTCATCGGCGCCTCGCTGCGCTTCAACGACGAGGACCTCAAGACCATCTTGAGCGCGGCGCCCTCGCCCTCCTTCAACTGACATCGCCTTGTGCTGGCCCCTGGCCGGTCGGGTTGGGCCGGGCTATACAGGGCGGCCTTGTCGAAGAGGCGCCTTCCGAGTTGACAGGCCGGGGGGTCAACTATATGTTCGCGTGCCGCTCCGGGGCTCAAAAGACGAGCCGCGGGCGAGGGCCGCGCGGGTCGACGTCGCGGCGGCGAAGGATCGGGCGTGAAGGTTCAGCTCTCCGACATCGGTGAGAAGGGGATTGAGGTCAGCTTCGAGTTGGACAAGGACCAACTCAACGGGCTGATCATGGACCCTCAAGAGGAGTACCGCGGCGCGGGTCAGGGGCTCAAGGTCCACCTGCGCCTGGATCGGGCCGACGACGTGATCCTGGTCAAGGGTCGCTTCGTGGCCGAGGTCGGGTACGACTGCTCGCGATGCGCCGCCGAGCTGTCCAGCCACCTCGACGCGCCGCTGGAGGCGGTGTTGATGCCGGCTCCCGTGGCGGCCCGTGGCGGGGACGAGGAGGAGATCGAGCTGGTGGCCGAGGATCTCGACGTGACCTTCTACGAGGGTGTCGAGGTGGATTTGCACCAGATCGTCCGCGAGGCGATTTTTCTGGAGGTGCCCTCCTACCCCTCCTGCGGCATCGAGCCGCAAGAGGACTGCGAGCGCTGGCAGGCCAACATCGGCCAGAGCGTCCGCGAGATGGAGGCGCAGCGCCACGATCTGCGCTGGGACGCGCTGGCGACCATCAAGGCAAAGATGGTCAACGGCCAGTCCAGCGAGGACTGAGCAGAAGTGATGTCAACCGGCCCGCTGTATTGATGAGCAGCGGGCCAATGAGATGGAGTACGATCAATGGCTGTCCCCAAGAAGAGAAAGTCGAAGGCCAAGACCCGCTCGCGCCGCGCCCAGCACGACAAGACCTTCGCCACGACGCTGGGCTGGTGCGGCAACTGCGGTGAGCCGAAGCAGCCCCACCGGATCTGCCTCTCGTGCGGCTTCTACAACGGCCGCGCGGTCCTGCCCGTGGTCGCTGTCTGAGCTTGAGTCCGCCGCCGACCGCAGGGCCGGCGGCTCCACAACCTGGCTGTTGAGGGCGCGCCGCTTGAGGTGGCGCGCGAGCGATGTCCTCTGAGATATCCACCCGAATCCTGGCGCTGATCGCGGACGTCCTGGAGATGAAGGTCTCTGACGTGCGCCCGGAGCGCCACCTCTTCAGCGATCTCGGCGCCAGCTCTCTGGACATCGCCGAGATGGTCTGGCGCATCGAGGACGACCTGGCCTTTGGCCTGGGCGAGATCCCCGATGACGTGCTGGAGCATATCCGCACTGTCGGTGACATCGTCGACTTCATCGAGAAGCGCTCCCGAGGCGGGAAGGCGGCCCCGGTCGAGGGCGCCGAGGCCGCCGTCGCCATTGGCGCCGATCACCGCGGGCAGGCGCTGGCCGTGGCTCTGGAGCACCTCCTGGAGCGCCAGGGCCTCAGGGTGCGGCTGATTGGCCCCGAGGGCATCACCCCGACCCCCATCGACTTCCCCGAGATCGCCGAGGCGATCGCCCACCTCGTCGCGCGCGGCGAGGTCTCCCGAGGGGTCCTGGTCGGCCGCGACGGCGTCGGCATGTCCATCGCGGCCAACAAGGTCGAGGGGATACGCGCGGCGGCGGCCCACGACCCCTACACCGCGCGCCTGGCCCGCGCGCGCCACGACGCCAACGTCCTGTGCCTGGGGGCCGGTCAGATCGGGGAGGACCTCGCGCGCGAGTGCCTGGCCGCCTTCCTGGCGGTGGAGTTCGACCCCGGAGACGACGGCCGGAACCTGCGGCGCGTCGGCCGCATCCACGAGATCGAGCGGCGCAGGGGATCTTGACGCTCGGCGTCAACTCAACTAGCAAGATGGACCGATCGCGCCTCTCCTGGCGCCCGCTGGATTGACGACCTGCCCCGCGCGCCTCGAAGACCGCAGGACACCATGATCTCGCCCTCCGAGCCCCCCCTTGACCTGACCGCGATCCTCGCCCCCGAGCGGGCCGAGGACGCTCACTTCATGGGGATGGCGCTGGACGAGGCCCGCATGGCCTGGGGGCGCACCAGCCCCAACCCCATGGTCGGGGCGGTCCTGGTGCGCGATGGCCGCGCCGTCGCCCGCGGCCACCACGTCCGCGCCGGGCTCGACCACGGCGAGGTCGCCGCCCTCAAGGACGCCCGCGAGCGGGGGGTCGATCCGCGCGGCTGCGTCCTCTACGTCAACCTGGAGCCCTGCTGCGTCTTTGGCCGCACGCCGCCCTGCACCGACGCGCTGCTCGACGCCGGACTCTCTCGCGTCGTGGCCGCGATGATCGACCCCTCCCCGCGCGTCCAGGGGCGGGGGCTGGCGCTGCTGCACGCCGCGGGCGTCGAGGTCACCTGCGGCGTGCTTGAGGGCGCCGCGCGCGCCTTCAACGCCCCCTTCGTCACGCTGACGACCCTCGGCCGCCCGCACGTCACGGCCAAGGTCGCCATGAGCCTCGACGGCAAGATCGCCACCCGCACGGGCGACTCCTTCCCGATGACCGGCGAGGAGGCCCGGCGCTCGGTCCACAAGCTGCGCGACCGCGTCGACGCCATCCTCGTCGGCCGCGTCACGGCCCAGCGGGACGACCCGCGCCTGACCTGCCGGCTGTCGCCCGGCGAGGCCGGCCCCGGCGGCCCCCGCGATCCCACGCGGGTCCTGATCGACCCCGAGCTGAGGCTCTCGCCCGAGGCGGCCCTGCTTCGCCTCCACGCCAGCGGCCTGTCCACCGCCCAGACCTGGGTGATCGCCGCGTCCGACGTGGTCGAGCGCGGCCACACCCTCGACGCCGCCGGGGTCGAGGTGATACCCTGCCCGCGCCAGGAGGGGAGCCCGGCGCTGGACCTCGGGATCTTGATGGAGATCCTGGCCCGACGGGAGATATGCAGCCTCCTGGTCGAGGGCGGCGGCGAGACGCTGGCCGGCTTCGCCCGCGCGGGGCTGATCGACGCCTGGATCGCGCACATAGCGCCGATCCTCGTCGGCGGCAGGCAGGCCCAGAGCCCGCTGGCGGGCCTCGGCGTCGCCGGGCTCGGCGAGGCGATCAAGGCACGGGGGCCCCTGCGCGTCCGGCGCCTGGGCGATGACATTGAGATCGCGGCGGCGGTGGCGGGCGATGTTTACGGGCTTGATTGAGGACATCGGGACGATCCAGCGGGTCGACAGCGGCGCGGACAACACGCGCGTCGCCGTCGCCTGCAACCTCGACACCCGCACGCTGACGCTGGGCGAGTCCGTCGCCGTCGACGGCGCCTGCTTCACCGTCGTGGACTTCAAGACCGGCGCCTTCGACTTCGAGGCCAGCCGCGAGAGCCTGGCGCGGACCACGCTGGCCGACAAGGGCGCCGGCGACAAGGTCCACCTCGAGCGCGCCATGGTCCTGGGCGGCCGCCTCGGCGGGCACCTGGTCCAGGGCCACGTCGACGCCACCGGCCTCGTCGAGGCGCTGCGCCGCGAGGGCAATGCCGTCCGGATCGAGGTCCGCGCCCCGGCCTCGGTGGCCGCCCTGCTCGTCCCCAAGGGCTCGATCGCGATCAACGGCGTCAGCCTGACGGTCAACGGCGTCACGGACGCAGGCGAGGGCGCCGTCTTTGACGTCGCGATCATCCCCTTTACGGGCCAGAAGACGCTGCTGACCGCCCTTGAGCCGGGGCAGCGCGTCAACCTTGAGGCCGATATCATCGGGAAGTACGTCCAGCGCCTCCTCGGGCGAGGCCAGCGAGCGCTGGGCGACCTCGAAGGCGGCCTCGAAGACAAGGGCGGGCTGACGCTGGACGTCCTGCGCCGCCACGGCTACACGTGAGGACCATGCAAGAGCGCGCGATCGACAGCAACCAGACCTCCATCGAGCGGGTCCAGCACGCCATCCACGCCATTCGAAAGGGCGAGATGGCGAGGATCGCGTGCAACTTGGTGGCGAGTAAACCGGTGACGGAGAGACGGCGGTCGCTCACGAATGGCGACAGCATCGCCAGGACGAAGATCGAAACGTCGATGCCGTCGAAC
>SXGS01040081.1_pt1 | contig 36913 bp, 32 predicted proteins | sample 3174681 | NCBI WGS metagenome assembly SXGS01 (sample SAMN11356861, study PRJNA531348) | freshwater metagenome | isolation source: freshwater sample F1-80 | place: China: Fuxian Lake, Yuxi | collected 2017-12-25
AACCCCCGGTACAGGTTTAAGCCCGTACGACGGTTTAGCAAACCGCTGCTTTCGACCACTCAGCCACCTCTCCGCGGCGAATGACGGTCTTCCCCGATCTTAGCACGGCGTCACCAGGCCGTCAGCGCGTCCTCGAAGATCGCCGCCAGGTCGTCCGCCTCCGCGGGCCGCGGCGACAGTTTGGTGACGCGATGCTGTGGCAGAGTCCCTTTCACCAGCGCCGGAATATCCGCGCTGTCGTAGCCCGCCGCGTGGAGCCCGTTCGGCACGCCGGTCCGCCGCATGAACCACTTGATGCGATCGGCCATGACCTTGCCGGCGTCCGCGGCGCTCACTCCAGCGACATCCGCGCCCAGCGCGCGCGCCGCCTCGAGGTGACGCGCCGGGTTCGCCGCCGCCGATCCGGGCGATCAACACCGGACGGCGACATGATATCGCTCCGGAGCGAAAGCACTTGATCCCGATTGCCGACATTATCGAATGCAGGTTGCACATTCAGATTGACAATGTCAGGTTCTTGGAATAGAGTTGTGGATAGGAGGCAGGAATGCCAGACGGCGACAAGTTCTATTGGGGAGTCCGCGGCACCGGTTCTCGCAAACTGTTTAACCTCGTGCGCAGCGGAGCTGGACTTGATCTCGCGGCTGACCAGGGCGCGAAGGTGGTGACGGAGCAACTCGAGAATGCGTCCGTCCAGAGGGTATTGCGTGAAGGCTTTGATATCCTCGTTGGTGCTCTGCCGCGGGTCGAGTCGGACCCGCTCGCACCGGGCAAACCCCTTTCCGTTGTGCAGCGAGAGCTCCGTGATTTGCGTTGTAGCGTGGGAAGTGATGATGCTGCCGCAGTGGTCCACCGAGCCCTGGAGAATACGTTTGAGCGCTTGCGCTCTTCTGGCCGTAGTTTTACGAGGGTGGAGGACAAACCTGAACTCGCTGGCTCGTGCACGGCAGCGCTGTTGGGGCGAGGGGTTTTTGACGGTACCCGGTCGGAGTTGATGCGGGAGATGGGACGACCAGCGGGAGAGCAGTTGGCGTATGAACGCGCGTTGGCAAGTGTGGTCGCTGGTCGTACGGCGCCTAATTTCGACAAGGTAATCGAGAAGGGGAGTGGAGTTGCATTGCGCTCCCCCCGGCGGCAATCACAACCACGATCAAACAGCCTGGAGGAGTTGCATGCCCCACTTGCGCCGCTGTCATGAAGCGCAGCAGTTCGCGTTTGATTTCGGTGAGCCAGGCTCGTACGCAACCGCGTCTAAGGATGAGGACGGTCTTGTGATGCGCTATGGACTAGACGATGGGGAGATCAACGAGCGCCTTGGGGTGCTTCTGCCGGGCATTCTTGCCGACCTGCTCGACATCGCTGTCGCGGTGTACATGAGTGACCGGCTTGCTGTTCGTGGCGGTCCATCGCAGCCGGACTGGCGTCGGGCGCTCGCGATCCAGATTCCGGTACGGCACATCGAGCTGTGGCGACGGCATGACGTACAAGACGCGCTGCACGACGTCCTTTCATTCTTGACGCAGGACGACTGGGAAATATGCTTTTGCCAACGTCCCACGCAGATTCGCCGCCTCGCCGAATCCCAGCAGCATCTCTTCAGCAACTATGTCTTGGGAGAGCCTGTGCACGTCGGTTTGCTTAGCGGCGGACTTGATTCGTTTGTCGGCACTGCTGCCGCCATCGGCCGGGAACCAGCGCAGGACTACGTTTGCGTGTCTGGCGTAGCGAACCATCGGCAAGGCGACCGCCAAAAAGAGCAAGTGAAAAGCCTTCGGTCGCTCTCGCCGCGCTCCCTCACGCACGTCCGCATCGGGTGCTGGCTTCAACATGCCAGTGAGGTGCGACAGGAACCGACCCGACGCACGAGGGGATTTTTGTTTCTTGCACTGGGCTCCGCCGCGGCACTAACGGCGGGTACGGATACCTTGTGGCTGTACGAGAACGGTGTCGGTGCGCTCAACCTGCCGTTCGCTGACGGGGAACTCGGTGTCTCGACCTCACGCTCCGTGCACCCGAGGACGTTGAAGCGAATGGGCGCACTCGTCTCATTGATCGCCGGTGAGGCGTTCACCATTCGGAACGGCGCGGTACTGCGGACCAAGGCGCAGATGTGCGCGGACCCGCGTCTCGCTTCTGTCCACAATGGCATCCCGCTTACGTTCTCCTGTGACGCGTTTCCCCTGCGTCAGCGCGGCGCTTCGCAATGCGGGGTGTGCACGTCGTGCCTGCTGCGTCGCATGGCGCTCTGGAGCGCTGGTTTATCCGAGTATGACGCTGTCGGTTATCGGTACGATGTGTGTTCACCGACGCGCGCGCTTGGGGTCCGTCAGGCTCGGGGCATCAGTGAGATGGATTGGCAGGTAGCGCGACTCGCTTCGGCAGTAGGTCAGTCTGATCCTTGGCGAGGACTAGTGAATGAGTTTCCCTCGCTCGTCGAAGTGCAGCAGTCGCTTGCGGGTCAGCTGGACCTTTCGGATGCCGCGGTGGCTCTGCACCTCGTGGAACTGTATCGCCGGCATTGCGAGGAATGGCGTCGCTTTCCCGGCGCGCCGCTCGCTATGGTTCGAAGAGAGGCAGCGTAAGAAACCATGGATCGTCCCGTTTTGGACCAGATTGATCCGCGTGTCCTCGGCGCGCGCCTGCAGGACGCCCGCAAGGTTGCTGGACTGACGCAGCAGGCAGTCGCCGGGCAAATGGGGATGGCGCGTACGACGATTGTGGCTATCGAGAAGGGCGAACGCCGAGTCACGGTTGACGAGTTGCTATCTCTCGCTAAGCTGTATGGCCGGCAGGTCTCGGAGTTCGTGAGCCGCCGGGCGGTGACTGAGAGTTTCGTGCCGCAGTTCCGGGCAACGGAACGAGATATTCTCGACGAGCACGCTGATTTTGAGCAGGCAGCGATCGAACTGCAACGTCTCGCGGAAGACTACGCGGAACTGGAGCGTATCACTAGTGTTCCCGCGGCCCGCTCGTACCCGCCACCGTATGAGGTGAGCGGTGCGCAAATCGAGCAGACGGCCGCCTACGTTGCGTCGGCGGAACGCAATCGCCTCGGCCTCGGAGATGGCCCAATCGGGAATCTGCGCGAGCGGCTTGAAACGGACCTCGGCCTGCGCATCTTCTACTATCCGATGCCCTCACGGATTGCAGGTGTGTTCGCCTACAACGATCCCCTCGGTGCGTGTATCGGCCTCAATGTCTCGCATCCGAGAGACCGGCGTCAGTGGTCACTCGCGCACGAGTTCGGCCACTTCCTCATGCATCGGTATCGAGCGGAGATCACCGTTCTAGAGTTCCGTCGACGGGGCTCCGCAACTGAACGATTGGCGGACGAATTCGCCGGCCAGTTCTTGATGCCCGCGAGTGGATTGGAACGCCGCATGACCGAACTTACCATGGGCAGGTCAACGGGCGTGACGCTGGCGGATATCGTAAGCCTCGCTGACCTCTATAAGGTCTCGGTACAGGCGATGATTCTGCGCCTCGAGGCCCTGCGCCGGCTCCCGCCGGGGACGTGGGATCGCCTCAAGGTTGAAGGATTCAAACCGCAACACGCGCAGCGGCTCTTGGGCATCGAAGCCAATCCCGCGGTGGGGGAGACCCTACCGCAACGGTATGTTGCACTTGCCGTCGAAGCCTTCCGGCGAGGCGAACTGAGCGAAGGGCAACTGGCGCGTTATCTCCGCACTGACCGCGTTACGGCCCGCGCGCTGGTCGAAGAAGCGCGGCAACAAATCTACTCAGAGCAAGACGGGTTTGCCAATCTCGCTGATCTCGATCTGGCACGGTCCCTCGACGCTCGATAAGCACTCTACGCGATGGTCAACCAATTCGCACTCCTCGACAGCTCGGTGCTCATCAACATCCTAGCGAGTAACCAGGTCGAGGCAGTGCTCGAGACACTCACCGCCGGTGCTGGCGTGTGCTCCGCTGTCGTCGCTGAAGCGCTCTACCTGCGCGGGGAGCGACCAGTCGACCCGCGCACCAGAATCAGCCTGGAGCCGCTGATCGAACGAGGCCTGCTCCAGAAGCATACGGTCCAGACCGAGCAAGAACGCGCGCTCTACGTCGATCTCGCGGCGGACCTCGACGACGGTGAGGCAATGACGCTCGCTATAGCATACGAGCGGAGGATCATCACCGCGACGGATGACAAGAAGGCGATGCGAATCGCCAGAGCACGATTCGGGAATGACGTACAACTCCTCGGGACTGCCGGCATCATGAACTGTTGGGCACAAGAGCAGGACCAAACGAGCGTACGCGTCATACTCCGAAGGATAGAAACCGTCGCACAATTCCGCCCCCCAAACGACGACCCACTCCTCCACTGGTGGCTCAACGCCAGTGCGCAGCCGTGAGTCCATTCGCGGACTATCGGCGAAGACGGTATTGATTCTATTGGACTTCTAGTCGCCTCAGGAAACGCCATGACGCTCAACAGACGATCTCTGAGCGTTTTCCTAAGCTGGATCATGGGCGACAATTAGAACGCCCTGCCGATCTTAGTTAGTTAGCACGGCGTCACCAGGCCGTCAGCGCGTCCTCGAAGATCGCCGCCAGGTCGTCGGCCTCCGCGGGCCGCGGCGACAGTTTGGTGACGCGATGCTGTGGCAGAGTCCCTTTCACCAGCGCCGGAATATCCGCGCTGTCGTAGCCCGCCGCGTGGAGCCCGTTCGGCACGCCGGTCCGCCGCATGAACCACGTGATGCGATCGGCCAGGACCTTGCCGGCGTCCGCGGCGCTCACTCCCGTGACATCCGCGCCCAGCGCGCGCGCCGCCTCGAGATGACGCGCCGGGTTCGCCGCCGCCGTAAAGCGGAACACCGCCGGCGAGTTCAGGATCACCGAAATCCCGTGGGGAATCAGCGGGCGCTCCACCGGGTAGCCGGGCATCCGGAAGCTCTTCACCATCCCGCTCACCGGATACGACATCCCGTGTGGCAGGTGGCAACCCGCGTTGCCGAAGCCGATCCCGGCGTAGGAAGAGGCGAGGATCATTGCGGCGCGCGCCTCGCGGTCGCGCGGATCGTCATAGACCCGCGGCAGGAACTCGGCGACCATTCGCAACGCCTGCAGCGACCAGATGTCGCTGATCGGGTTCGACCCCTGATACGCCGGCCGCAGCATCGGACGCCCGGGCAGGGGACGGGCGCTGTACGGGATCGCCGTGTAGGATTCGATCGCGTGGCTCAGCACATCCAGTCCAGCCGCCGCCGCCACCTGGGGCGGGAGCGTCTCCGTGTTGTCCGGATCCAGATATCCCAACGTGGGACGCAGGCGGCGGTTTGCTATGCCCGTCTTGGCATGCATCGACGACAGATCGAAGATGGCTACTCCGGTGGTCTCGCTGCCGGTGCCCGCCGTCGTCGGAACGGCATAGAGCGGCTTCAGCGGACCGGGGACGGGTTTGCCGCGTCCGATCGGCGGATTGACGTAATCGAGGAAGTCCTCCGGCGGATACGCCGTGTACAGGTTGACGGCCTTCGCGGTGTCGATCGCCGATCCACCACCCACCGCCACGATCGCGTCGAACTCGCGACTGTTCGCGAACGCGATCGCGTCTTTCCACGACTGGTCGTCGGGTTCGACTCGAACGCGATCATAGAGGTGGAAGGCGATGCCGTTGTCCTCGAGCGATTCGAGCACTTTCGCCAGGGGAGGCAAGCGCGCGACCCACGGATCGGTGATCACCAGCGCGCGCCGCGAACCGGCGTCGGCGAGATCCATGCCGATCTCGCGCGTGACGCCTTCGCCGAAGCGCACGCTGGAAGAGGCCATCTCGAACGCGAAATCGTTGGGCATCAGTCGCAGTGTACCGCTTAGTTATGACACTGCTTACAGGCCACGTCCTTCTGCTTCCTCAGATGTCCCGCTGCGGTCGATCCGTGCGGATCGTGGCAGATCTGGCAGTCGGCTAGAATGCCCATCTCGTGCGTGTGCTTGGCGGGGAACTTCTCCTTCGCGTGACACTGGCCGCATGTGGTGACCAGCGACGGGCGTTGGAAAGCCCACACGCCGTTCTTCACGGCATGGCAGGAGGTGCAACTCGCCATCGCCGGATGGAAACGGAACGGCTTGAACTCCGTGGGCGCGCCCTCGCCCACGAAGACTTTCGCCGATTCCTTTCCGAACCCGACGACATGCGCGCCCGGTTCGAGCTTCAGGTTCGCGGTGGCCACGCCGTCCACCGGGGATTCCAGCGCGATGGGCTTGCCATCGACGGTGATTTCGGGCTTGCCCTCGGCGCGCGCGATGACGCGCACCGGTCCGGACGCGAACGACGCGCCGTTCGGCGGCGAGAGCAGATTCGGCTCGTCCTGGGCGAATAGCAACGCCGCGCAGAGTACCAGCGATCGCGAACGATGCGGCACGCCTGTCAGCCCTTGTGCTCGTGCCGCCAGCGGACCAGCGACCGGTCGATCGCGGCGATGTTGGGAACGCCCGCCAGCCCCATGTTCAGAGCCAACTCCGTTTGCATCAGTTCCAGCACGCGCGACACGCCGCGCTGTCCGAAGCACGCCAATCCGTACAGATACGGCCGCGCGATGCAGACCGCTTTCGCGCCCAGCGCCAGAGCCTTCAAAACGTCGGTGCCGCGCCGGAAACCGCCGTCCACCAGCACGGGAATCTTGCCGTTCACCGCCTTGACGCATTCGGGCAGCGCCTCGATGGTGGCGCCGACATGATCCATCTGCCGCGCGCCATGGCTCGAAACGATGATCCCCGACGCACCATGCTTCACCGCCCGCTCGGCGTCCTCAGCGATCATTATGCCCTTCAGCACGATGGGTAGCTTGGTCAGCGAACGCAGTTCCTCCACCGTTTGCCAGGTCGGCAGCGGGCTGGGACGCGACGGATAGATGCCCGCCCGCCAGGGAGTTTTCGCCTTGGGCACCTGCCCGTTGGCGTCGCGCGGTGGGATGCCGGATTCGCACCACGACCGTTCCAGCTTGTTGTGCATGTCGCGCTCGCGGTGCGAGACGTGCATGATGTCGACGGTAAAGCAGATTCCCTGGCAGCCCTGCGCCTCGAGCCTTTTCACGAACGCGCGCATGGTCTGGCGGTTCTGCAACTGGCCGCCGGTGGTCAACTGCCACCATTGCGGACCCTTGCCGGACTCGACCAATTCGTCGATGCCGCCATTGGTGATCTGCAGCGCCTTGGCCGCCGCCGCGCCCTTGGCCACCTCGAGTTCGCCGCCCTTGAAGAAGCAGTTCTTGCCGCCGGCGGGATCGAGGAGGATCGGGTAGTCGAGTTTGGCTCCCAGCACTTCGGTTTTCAGGTCGATCTTGTGGGTGTCGACGAGCATGCGCGGACGGATGATGAGGTTCTTGAACGCCTCGCGGCTGTCGCGGAGAGCCTGCTCGTCCTCGCTGCCGCCGTCCAGGTAGTCCCAGGCGAGCGGGTCGAGCTTCTTCTTGGCGAGGTCGCGGAAATCGAAAACGTTGATGGGGCCGAGGACGGGGTCGTTGTCCCAATCCTGGGAGTCGAGCCAAGGGGCGGCGCCAAACATGCCCACGAGGCCGCGGAAGGCAGCGCGACGGGAGATCATTCAGGGGTAATAGAACACAGGAGGGCGGTCGAGCGCAAGCGGCCGGGTGGGTTTCGGCCAAGAGCGGGTCGCGATGGCGTAGGAACTGAACGCCGCCCTGGCGCAAGCCTCTTCCACGCCGCCCTCGCGAATCCACTTGCCGCGCGGGGGTTGCCGGGCCAATTCGACGGTCATCATCTTCGAGGACTTCGCTTCGTCACGAGGCTCGTAGAGCCGGTCGAGCAGGCGCTCGGCGGCATCCAGATCCAGACCGGCGGGGGAGGAGGTCCCGGCCAGGAGCGGGTATCGATGGCGCAGGAACTTCTCGATGGAATGGATCGTCGCTTCTACTAGACCCTCCACGCGGCCCTGGCGCAAGCCCTCTTCCACGCCGCCCTCGCGAATCCACTTGCCGAGCGGAGTCTGGCCAGCCAATTCGACGGTCATCATTTTCGAGGACTTCCGGCCTCGAGCGCTCGCCGCGCCTCCGCTTCGTCACGAGCCTCGTAGAGCCGGTCGAGCAGGCGCTCGGCGGCATCCAGATCCAGACCGGCGGGCGAGAAGGTCTCGGCCAGGAGCGGGTATCGATGGCGCAGGAACTTCTCGATGGAATGGATCGTCGCTTCTACTAGACCCTCCACTCGGCCCTCTACTAGACCCTCCACGCGGCCCTGGCGCAAGCCCTCTTCCACGCCGCCCTCGCGAATCCACTTGCCGAGCGGGGTTTGCCGGGCCAATTCGACGGTCATCATTTTCGAGAACCTCCCGAGCAGATCGTCGATCCACTCCCTCTCATATTTTATGCTGCCCAGAAGCGCGAAGTGCGCCACCAGTTCCTCATCGTGCGCAACGGCCCGCGCTGCCTGCTCCAACACTTCCGGCGTGGCGCGGTCCATCAACGTTACCCAAGGGAAGAGCGCCGGCCGGCCCAGTGCCATCACCGCAACCGGATCGAGCTCCCACATCCGGACGAAGGCGGGAAACGCCAGGATCACTCCGGCCTCGCGATCGATCTTCAGTGACGGCGCCGGGACCGCGGGGCACGCCTTGCGATCCAGCAGTGCGACCGTCACTTTCAATGGCCGGGGTTTGTAAGCGGGAATCAGCATGGCCGCGGCCACGCGCTCCGCGATGCGATCCGATTCGCGATCGTCCCAGTACGCCAGCGCCTCCAGGATCTCGAGCGAGTGGTGCTCGCCGTGGTCCACCACGTACATCAAATCGGTCAGTTTGGGCGGAACCACCAGTTCCGGGTTCACTTCGGCGACCGTCGCGTCCGCCGAGCAATCCAGCCGGCCCAACATGTGAAGCAGACCGCGAGGATCCACCGCGAAGGCCCGCTTGTAGGTCACGTCCTTTGTCCCCACACATAAGCAGTGCGCGGCGGCGGCTATTCCTCTCATCCGTCCGGCGGATCTTCTGGGGGGCGCGACGGGGCATTTGGAGGGTGTAAGATTTTGCTTGACTGTACTAGTAAACTAGTGCACTATATAACCATATGGCAGGCACACCGCTTCGAGCCGCCGCGCTGCTAGCGTTCCTGACTGCCGCAGCCGCCGCGCCCCGCATCCAATTCGTGGACGTTGGCGATGGCGTGAAGGTGGAGGCCGGCGACCGGGGAGGTGCGGGCAGGCCTCTCACTCGGCTTGCGGGCTCCTGCGCCGATCCGATGGCTTCCCCTTGGAGCAACGCCCAGTATCGAGAGGACGCCTATCGGGAATCTCAGAAGCGAAATGGTGGATCGGTGGGGCGGTACCCGGGGTCGATCCAGAGGGACCATCGCGGGACCGCCGTTCCGGTGTTGGCCATCATCGCGGTACCACGTGCGCCGGCCGCTTTCCTCGACGGGTTGGAGTAGGGCGGTGTCGAACGCGACTTTCCAACCCAGGCTCGACCTCCGGTCGGGAATTCCGGTCTACCGGCAGTTGATCGATCAGGTGCTCGGAGCCATCGCCACCGGCGTTCTTAGCACCGGCGACAGGCTTCCCACCGTACGCCAAGTCGCCGTCGATCTGGCGATCAACCCGAACACCGTGATGCGCGCCTACAAAGAACTCGAAATCAGAGGAGTCCTGGTCACGCAGCAGGGGACGGGCACCTTCATCGCGCCCGCGCAGGTGAAGCGCGACGAGGTGGAGCGCCAACGGCGCCTCTCGGCCATCGCCGGCGAGTTCGTGGCGCGCGCCGGCTCGGAAGGATTCACGTTGGACGACCTGCTCGGCGCTTTGAAGGATCTGAAACAGTAAGGGGGGACCATGCAACTCATTCCAAGAAAACTCACCGAAGAACCCACGCCCGCCACGGGCTCGCTCACGCTCAGCCCGATCGGCGTCCTTGCGTTCGTGGTGCTGTCGGTGCTGGGCGCTGTCACCACGGCGATGCTCCGTAACCCGGCGCCGGTCATCATCGGCGTGATCGGCGGCGTGTATTTGATGTTCGCGATTCGCCAGGCCGATCCCTGGGAAAAGGCGATTGTCTTGCGCCTGGGCAATTTCATGGGATTGCGCGGCCCCGGGCTGTTCTGGATCGTGCCGGTGATCGACTCGGTGCGGCGCGTGGTGGATCAGCGCGTGCGAGTCACCGACGTCACCGCCGAGTCCGCGCTTACTCGCGACACGGTGCCCGTCAATGTCGACGCGATCGTGTACTGGGTCGTGTGGGACGCCGAAAAGTGCGTGCTCGAAGTGCAGGACTACTTCGCCGCGATCACGCTCGGCGCGCAGACCGCGTTGCGCGAAACGATCGGTGTGCACGAACTCGCCGACATGATCACCGGCCGCGAGCACATGGGCAAGGAACTGCAGCGGATTCTCGACGAGAAGACCAATCCTTGGGGAATCACCGTGCAGTCGGTCGAGATCAAGCAGGTGAACATTCCGCCCGGGCTGGAAGACGCGATGTCGCGCAAGGCGCAGGCCGAACGCGAGCGCCAGGCCCGCATCATCCTCGGCACGGCGGAGACGGAGATCTCGGAGAAGTTCGCGCAGGCGGCCGAGGTTTATCGCGACAATCCGATCGCCCTGAATCTCCGCGCGATGAACATGCTCTACGAGGCGATCAAGGAGAAGGGCTCGATGGTGATCGTGCCCTCCACGGCGGTGGAATCCCTGGGAATCGGCGGGGTGATGGGGATGGCGGCGGCCGCGGGAACCAAGCCTTCCGGAGCTCCTCCCGTCTCCCCGGTGTGACGCGCTACTTGCCGTAGTTGACGAAGAAGGGGCTGGACCAGGCGATCATGCCGTCGTCCTGCAGCACGCGGACGTAGTAGTAGTGCCGCTGGCCGTTGACCGCGGTCTCCGCGAACTCGAAGCGCGCCTCTTGCGTTTTGGGCTCCTTGGTGTAAACGATCTCGCTGTCCTTGATCACTTCCACCTTGGCGATCTGCCTGGTGCCGCGAACGTAGATCTTGATGGGCAGCGATTTCGCCGAACGGAACTCTTCGCCCATGAAGTAGTTGCCCATGCGAACGTCGAGCACGATATTGTCGGTGGCGCCATAGGTGTGACGCTTGCGGATGCCGTTCAACACGCCGTCCCGGGAAAAGTCGTCGGTGTACACCATCGCGTAGGAGATGTGCGTCGAACCGTGATCGGACGACGTGATGATGCCCAGCTTGTATCCTTTCGCCCAAGCGTTGTTCAGCATGCCTTCCGGCTGATAGCCGGCCGTGTTCATGTGCTCGTCGTCGGACCCCTTGATCACCACGTGCGGAGCGCCGAGCTTTTCGTAGTTGGTGCGGGCGCCTTGGAAGATCTCCACCACCGGCTCGAGATCGGGATCGTTGTCGCGCCAGTCGGTGCCCATGCGCGTGCCGGACGTATGAGAGATCGCCAGACCGCCCAGGCGCCGCACATCCTCGTACAGCATCTTGGTGTCGTTGGCGACCAGATCGCCCGACCCGATGCCCGGCTCGTCGCCCATCGGGCTTTGTCCCAGCGCGAACGCCGGCACGCCCGCCCGCATGTGGAACGGCGTGACGCGCGCGTTGGACCGCTTGGCGAAGAACATGTTGCGATGCCCGTTGGGGAATGTCGCCGACCGTTCATAGCCAAAGATCGCGGCGTACGTTCCCGGCACGTGATGCATGTCGGTCATCTTCTGCGTGTACCACCACCAGTACGGCCACGCGCCGCCCTGGTGATCGGTGGACGCGCCGAAATCCATCGACGCGGAGTCGATCATGTAGCGGTAGAAGTCCTGCAGCGAACCGTCCGCCGCGCCACCGCCGTCCCAACTCAGTTCGGTGTGGCGGTGGAAGTCGCCGCGAACGATGTTGTGGTTCTTGTTGCCGAGCTTGACGGTGTAGCCGCGGATCGCCTTCAGGTCGGCTGCCTCGTCGGAATGGCCGTTCATCGGCGCCACGCTGTCCAGCACCTGCTGTCCCCACGTGACGTTGGACGCGGTGGGCGGAGCCATGCGGCCCGCGTGGATCTGCTGGCGCACCGGGCGATGCCAGAACTTCGCCGAGCGTCCGTCGCCATCCCACGCCATCCACAGCGATCCGTCGGGAGTGGTCACCGCGCCCATCCGCGTGGAGGACCGGCCGGCGCTGTTCGGCAGCGTCACCGAGTCCGACCACTTCGATCCATCCAGATGCGTGACGCGATACTCCCACCAGCCGCGGTTGCCGCGAACGCCGGGCGTCGCGCGCGCGTTCATCCTGGTCTTGGCCACCACCCAAACCGATCCAGCGTTGTCGGAAAAGACGTGCGGCTGATAGGTATTGAGAGTCCGGGGGAAGGCGCTCATCACGGGAGCGGTGTCGCGCCACTGGCCGTTATCGTAGACGCGGAGGCGCGGCGACCGGACGCCGCCCAACTGCACGCCCTTGGGATCCTTGCGCAGGATGTAGCCCTGGTCCTTGCCCCAGCCCGCGTTGCCGGCTTCCCAGGCCACCCAGATGCGATTGGCGGAATCCACGGCGACCGTGGGGCGAGCTTCGAACCGTTGGGAGGCGGCCACTTCGATCTCCGGTCCCGGCGTTCCTCCCGCCACCTTTACCATGGCCACGTCGTAGTTGCCGGCCTTGTAGGTGTCGTAGGCGACCCAGGCGGCGCCAGCGGAATCGAGCCCCACGGCCGGCTCCCAGTCGTTGGCGGCGCGATTGGTGACGCGCACCTCGGGCCCCCACTTGCCGCCCTCGAGCGTGCGCAGAAAGATGTTCGAGTTCTTGCCGCGGAAGCCCTGCCAAACGACAGCCAGCTTGCCCTTGCCGTCCGTGCCGAGCCGCGGGTTGATATCCGGGAGAGGATCGCCGCTCAGCTTTTCCAGGGGCCCCCACGACTGGCTGGCCGGATCGAACGAACGGGCGTATACGTCCCAGTTGCCGTCGAGCATCTGCGTCCACACCAGCCAGACCCGGTTCGATGCGTCGACGCCGATCTGCGGCATCCAGTTGTCGCCGCTGGTGGCGGGGACCCACTGGATATTGCTCCACTCGCCATCCTTGTAATGGCGGAGACCGATGTCGTCCTTGGTTCCATCCCAACTGAGCCAGGAGACCCAGAGGCTTCCGTCCGGGGCCGAGGCGATCGACGCGAGATCGTCCTGGCGGTATTCATGGCCCACCATCGTGACGCCGACCTGGGCGAACGCGGCGGCGGCGCAGACCACGAGGCTGGAAAAGAGGCGTTTCATCGTACCGATTATCCTCGCTCCCGAGGCGCGTGGCAAACGCCCCGTTTTAGGGGACCCGCTCGAACCGCTATAATCCCGGTATCGGTATGTTCAGGCGAGCCGCAGCCGCATTCCTTACTTTCGCCGCTTTCCAGTGCCGCGCCGATTTCGCGAGCGCGATGCGGGCCTACGAGAACGGCGACTATTCCACCGCGATTCGCGAACTGATGCGCGAGGCCGAGCGAGGGCACGACGCTTCGGCGTTCACGCTGGGATTCATCTACTCCGCCGGCCGCGGCGCGGCGGTGAATCGCGAAGAGGCGATCCGATGGTATCGTGTCGCCGCCGAAAAAGGGCACATGGACGCGCAGTACGCGCTGGGGCTGCTGCTCACGCAACAGGTTCCCCCCGAGGAGACCGAGGCCGCCCGCTGGCTGAAGCCGGCCGCCGATCGCGGTCACGCGCCCGCGCAGTACACGCTCGCCAATCTTTACGCCCATGGCGCGAAGCTCCAGCACGACGAAGCGCAGGCGGTGAAGTACTATCTCGCCGCGTCCGACAAAGGCCATCCCGGCGCGCTGTACGAGGCAGGCGTTTTGTTCCTGGCGGGCCAGGGCGTGGCGGCGGACGTCAAGCGAGGACTCGGCTTCATCCAGGAAGCGGCCGGGTCGGGCGTCGCGGCGGCGCAGTTGACCATGGGCAAGCTCACCACTGAAGGCAAGCACATCAAACGCGACGATTCGATCGCCTACGAATGGGTCCGGAAAGCGGCGGACCAGGGCTTGGCGGAAGCGCAGTTCCTCACCGGATCGATGCTGGCCAATGGGCGCGGCGCGGTGGCCAACGACGGCGACGCGCTGCAATGGTATCGCAAGGCCGCCGAGCAAAACCACGTCGAGTCGCAATACAGCCTGGGTTTCCACTACGCCAATGGCAAAGGCATTCCGCGCGATGACGCGGAGGCCGCCCGATGGTACAAGCTGGCGGCTCTGAGCGGTCACGCCGGCGCGCTGTTCAACCTGCGCCTCATGCAGACCACCAATCGCGCTCCCGCGCCGCAGGGGCAGGAAGCGGTGGCGCTGCTGAAGGCCCCGGCCGAACAAGGCAATGCCGATGCCGCATTCGAACTGGGCCAGGTGTACGCGGAAGGACGCGGCGTGCCCCGCGATATCAAGGAAGCGGCGCGGCTGTTCCGGCTGGCCGCCGAGCAGGATCACATGGACGCGCAGCGAAGGCTGGCCGATGTGTTGGGATCCGGCTTGGCCGGACAGGTGAGTTCCGCCGAGGTCTCCAAGTGGTACCTCAAGGCCGCCGAACAGGGACACGCGGATTCGCAATTGCGCACCGCGCAGAACTACGAAACCGGCAACGGCTTCCCCAAAAGCGACACGGACGCCGCGGCGTGGTACCGGCGCGCGTCGGAAGCGGGCATCGTGCCCGCCCAGTTCGCCTACGGAGTGGCTTGCCTGAAGGGGAAGGGAGTTCAGGCGAATCCGCGGGAAGCGGTCCGTTGGCTGACCTCGGCGGCGGACGCCGGGTTCGTCAAGGCGCAGTCCCAGTTGGGATCGCTATTCGCGGCCGGCACGGGAGTGCCCCAGGATTTCATTCGCGCGCACACGTGGTTGAACCTGGCCGCGATCGAAGGCGACTCCGACGCGGTGAAGGCCAGGGACGCCCTCGCGGCGCAAATGAGCAAGGAACAGATCGCGCAGGCGCAGGCGGAGGCGGCCAAGTGGACGCCCAAGCAGCCCAAGTGAGGCGCGGCTAGCGGGCTAGTTCGACCGGTACGCCGCGTGGAAGCACGGCGGCGCGGGCGACCTCTGCCGCAGCACCGCCACCGGACCCGCCGCCACGCGATCCGGATCGAACAGCCCGAACGCGCTGGTAACGCGATCCGCGTCGAAGATCTGGCAGATCACGACGCCTTCGGCCGGATTCGACGGGTTCGGCAGGAACACGGGTTCGCCGCCCAGGTATGTCTCGGGCGGAGCCTGATAGATGTCGTCGACGTTGCCGCGGTCCCAATTGCCGTGCACGAGTTGGTCGAAGAACTTGCGTCCCGGCTTCCCGGTCGCCGAGATGCCGAGCAGCCAGAAATCGGGCGCCTCGCCGAGGAACAGCCCCGGCTTCACCGTCGCGAAGTCGGGCGCCAGCCGGTAGCCGAGTTCGCGACGGTCCAGTATCGCGCCGTTGTCGAGATCCACGGTCAGCCGCACCGGGTAGCCCTCGGCGACATCCGTGAACAGATCGGGGATTGTCTGGTACTGGTCGTAAACCGGGCGGTCGAGCTCCAGCAGATCGACGATCAGCCGGCCCTCTTGCTCGAAGCAGTTGATCAGGTGCAGGCAATACTTACCGGGCATCGCTATGCTGGCGGCGATCTCTCCCGTGGCGCGAGAGGCCACCAGCAGCCTGCTGCCGCGCTCCGGCGTCCAGTGGAGCGAGTCCTGCAGGGTCTTGCCTTGGCGCATCAGCTCCGTCATGTCGAGCAGGTACGGCGACAGGTAGAACACCGTGAAGCGCGGGCTCAAGCCGAAATCGTGCACCGAGCAGGGATACTCCAGCTTGTGGCGATGCCTTGAAATCAGCCCGCCACCCGCGTCGCACCGGTACACGTTGAGCTGAGGCTCGGCCGTGGCGTAGGCGATGCCGAAGTTGAACATCTCGCCCGTGCGCGGATCGAACTTGGGGTGCGCGGAGAACGGCGTGATCGCGGTGAGGCGCCCGCCCAAATTGTACTCGGACTTCGTCTCGAGCGTCACCGGGTCCAGTTCGTACGGCAGCCCCTGTTCGCCGAACGCGAGCAGCTTGCCGTCGTAGGGGAACACGCTCACGTTCACCGGAGATTCCAGCCCCAGTCCGCGCTTCAGCTTCTGGTATCCGGTGCCGAACGCTCGATACAGGTAATGGCCCGCGGCCTCTTCCTCGTTGAACTTGGTTCCGCGCACGAAGCGGTTGGCGTGGTGCGCCGCGCCGCCGTGGAATCGCAGCGACGTCACCATGCCGTCGCCGTCGAGCCAGTGCTTGTAGGATTCGCCGCCGCGCTGGAACCGGCACGGTCCGTTCAGGTAGTAGACGCCGGAGAGCCAGCGCGGAACAGCGCCCTCGATCTCCGAAATCTCGTAGGCGCCTTCCTCGGGGACGAGTTGGAAGGCCCGTTCGATGTAAGGCGAATGATCGATCATTATCAGTCTCCCGCGGCGAGCATCGTCTCCGGCCGCGCCGCCGTGTGGAACCGCTGGAACACGCTCGGGCAGACGGACCACTGCATGGGATCGCCGTCCTTGGCGCAGTCCGCGTACCGCGTCCGCATCTGGCGCGGATGGAACTTCAGATTCGCGAAATCGATCGACTCGGCGAAGGCGCGATTCCGGTAGACGCTCTCGTCGTCCAGCACCTGGGCCGTGATGTGGATCACGATGAACCGCGAGTATTCCATCACCACCGCCAGTTGCCGTTCGAGCAGTTCGGCGGTCTCGGCCTCCGACAGGCCGACGCGGTAGAACAGCGTCTCCGCCATCTTCAGGCAGGGGATCTCGTAGAAGTCGAAGAACGTGGTTTCGGCCGAGGGCTCGCGGTGAGCCTTCTTCCAATGGTGGTAGTCGTTGATGAACGGCTGCAGCGCCTTGTTTACCGGGCCCAGCCTGCCGAACAGCGGCAGGAATCGCGACAGGAACTTCAGCCGCGTGAACATGTCGTTGATGAACGGCAGCACGTAGAAGGAGAAGTAGACCGTCAGCTCCCACGTGTACTTCATGACGAAGCACTCCTGGTCGCCGAGCATGTCGTAGCCGTCGGAAAAGCTGGGCACGTACGCTTCGTAGAAGGCGCGCATCATGCCCTCGTAGAAGCGGCACTTCAAACGCAACTGAACCGGATCGTCCGTCAGGATCGCGTCGCCGATCATCGTGTTGTAGAGCGCGATCAGATCGCCGCCGGGGCTGTACAAGGGATCGGAGAAGCGGCCCGACTCGCCCGACATCGCCCACCGCTTGGTGCTGATTGTCTGCGCGCAGTCGTGGGAATAGTCGCGCAGATAGCCCCAGTCGAGCACTTTGCGCTTCGGCAGGTCGCGCTCGAACAGGGGGAACTCGCGGCAGATCCACTTCATCAGCTTTTCGGGTGTGTTGACGTCGTTCTCGTTCACCCGCGACCGGTCGTACACCAGGCCGAGGCTCGTCTTGTGGCGAATCGGAATCACCCAGAACCAGAAGCCTTCGCCCACGAAGTGATTGGTCGCCAGCCAGAACGGCGAGCTTCCGATGGATTGCCGTTCGCGGCGCAGGCGGCGGTCGCGATGCGCCATCTCCGTCAGCCGTTCGATGTTCACCAGCCCGTCCACCCACAGGAACGAAGATCCGTGATCGATGGCGTTCTCGCGCTTCAGGCCGCTGTTGCGCGCGATGAAACGGGCGCGTCCGGTCGTGTCCACCACCCAACGCGCGGTGACGGACTCCGCCGCTTCGCCGTTCCTGAAAGCGACTTCGTGCGTGTCCTCGTCCGTCGTGGCGAGCCTGGTTTCGAGCTCCGTCGCCGGGCCCACGAACCGGAATCGCTCGCACTCGAGGTTCATTTTCATCAGCGCGGCTTCGAGTGTGTTGCGGTCCAACTGGTAGGTGGGGATGTTGGAATACGTGCGGATGTAGGAGACGCTGTAGTCCTCGAAATTCTCGTTGGCGTCGTCCGCCTTCTTGTAGTGGAAGCGCAGGTTGTACTTGAGGAGCTGTTCGTGGACGAGGTACTCCTCGAGGTCGAGCACCTTGCCGAGATAATACCCGCTCACCTGCACCGACGATTCGCCGACCTTCTGGCGCTTGGGGGGAATCTCCCCGCGGCGGTCCAGCATGAGGACCGTTTTTTCCGACTGCAGGATCAACTGCCGCGCCAGACAAAGACCGGCCATGCCGGCCCCGAGGATCACGACGTCGTAGTGGCGGGCTTCGGTCATTTCATGACCTCTCCTTGAAAGATGGTTCCGAAGAAAACATGCTTGCGTTCGGCGAGCAGACGGTCCATCGCCTCTTGCATCTGGGCGCGGACCTTGATGCCGATCGCCTTGACGGCAGCCGGATCTTCGGCCGCCTCCGCCGGGTATTCCCGCTCGAGGTGGATCGCGGGCAGGAACTCCATGTGCCATTTCGAGGGCAGCGGAATGGGCGCCAGCGGCCACGGCGGCGCGATGGGGCAGAACGGCCACTCGGTCCAGCGCTTGAACCAGCCGATGTCGAGGCGCGCCAGGATCGGGAAGATCTCCGCGTGGCCCACGGTGACGAACGGCACGATCGGCGCGCGATTGCGAAGCGCGATCTTCACGTATTCGTCCCGGCCGAACCTGTGGAGTCTGTACGCTTCCTTGTAGAAGGTGAAGGCTCCGCGAATGCCCTCTGGATAGATGCCCACGACCCCTTCGTTGTCGAGGACCCAGTCCGCGTTCTCCTGGTTCGCGATCAGTCCGCCCCATCGCGTCATCGCGTTGTTGAGGGGCGGCATTTTCACCAGGCAGGGATGGATGAGGAACCGCGGCACGCGTCCGATGCCTTTCACCAAAACGTCCAGCACCATCGTCGCGTCGAACGGCATGAATCCGCGATGCACGCCGGTGAGCACCACCTTGCCTTCCTTGGGGATGTTCGCCAAGCCTCGCGATTCGATCCGCCAGTAGTACTTGTGCAGGAACTTGAATCCGCCGCGGCCCCACTTGTCGATGTAGGCGCGGTCCATGCCGAAATCGTCGAACTGCGCCTTGGAGTCGCGCTGTAGCGCCTGCGCGCTGGTGAACTTCGGCTCGAACAGCAGTTCGCGCCGCGCCAGTTCGCCGGACACCGTCCAGTTGTAGCGGATGTATTCGATCTGGTCCGCGGGCCAGACCTTGCCTTTTCGCAGATCCCGGATCGCGTTTTGCAGCAGGCGCGAAACCGGGATGCGCTTCACCTCGGCCAGCCGCAGCGCCGCGTCCAGCGGAATCACGCCGGCTGGTGCGATGTTGTAGGTGCCGGTCTCTGGCTCCGTGACCGCCGCCTCGATCGCGGCGGCGAAATCGTCGGGGGTCAGCAGTTGCAGAGTGCTCACCGATCCGGGCAACGCGTAGGCGGCCGCGTGCCGGAACAGATCGCTGTAGAAGTCGCGGCCGTCTCTGGTGATCACAGGAGCGGTGCGGAGCACGGTCAACTTCGGTCCGTGGAACAACTCCCGCACCAGCGTTTCATACTTGGCCCAGGCTTGCTGAATCGAGTTGGACGACTGCGGCAGGACGCGGTCTTCGCGGATCATGCCGGGGTTGTTGTGGCTGGCCCCGTAGATTTCGGCGCTGGAGATCACCACCGCGCGTTCGATCGCGTTCGAGTTCAGCCGCCGTAGCGTCTGCGCCGTGTCCAGCATGTCCGGGCCGGGCGAGCCAGGCCCGCCGATTCGCGGCAGGTACACAACGGTCGACGCCGCTCCCTCCGCCACGATCTCGACTTCGCCCGACTGCCGCAAGTGCTCGGTGACGCGCGCGGCAAGCGTGCCGCCGCCGGTAACGGCGACCTTCTTCATGCGATCGCCTCCACCTGGACCCTGGGCTTGACTCCGGTGGTGATGAGCTTGGCGGCCTGCATCGCCGAGACGATGACCGGCGTGATGCCTCCGCCGGGCCGAGTCCAATGGCCCACGAAGTAGAGATCGCGAATCGCGCCCGCGACGCCGGGACGCCGCTCCCCCAGTTGATCCGGCGACATCTCCCATCCGAGCATGGAGCCGCGATGGTTGCGTGTGTACCGGTACGACGTGTGCGCCGACGCGCTGAGACATACCACTATCTTTTGCGCGAAACCGGGGAAGATCCGCTCGAGGTTCGAGACGATGTGCCGTTCGACGGCCAATTTGTGTTGAGTCCAGTTGTCCACTAGCGGATAGTCTACAGCGGTCAGCTTCTGAACGATGACGATGTGGCCTCCGGGCGGGGCCATCCGCGGCTCGTGTAGCGTTGGCACGAAGATCTTGAACGCGCTGGTCGCGACGCGATCCGAATCCCAGCAGTCCCAATGGTACCCGTCGTTGCGCTGGAGCTCCTCCGTCGACATGCCCTTCAAGCCGATGTGCGTCAGGAAACATGGATGCGATGCGCGCATCTTTCGCAGGCTGTCCACTTCTTCCCTGGGAGCCACTTCCGGGCCGAGCAGTTTGTCGAGCGTCAGCATCAGGTCCGCGTTGGAGATCACCACTCCAGCGTGTACGCGCACCGGATATTGCGACCGGGGCGGCCCCGCCATCATGTCGATGCCGGTGGCGCGGCCGTGCTCGACATGGATGCGCGTGACCGAGGAACTCATGGCGATCTCGCCGCCCAGTTCGACGAAGCGGCGCGCCAGATCGTCGGCGAATACCTGCGATCCGCCCACCGGGTAGTAGTTGCCGAGGAAGTACGACAACCGCAGCATCGAGTCGAACACGAACGATGTGCGCGAAGGCGGCGAGCCCCAATGGCCGACATCGGCGGAAAGCAGCAGCTTCAGCTTGGGATCGCGGAACTGGCGGTCGAGTACTTCCCGCAGCGTGAGCTTCCGGTAGGGATCCAGCTTTTCGGTGGAGACGCCGCGAAAATACTCGAGCAGTCCCAGCATGTAGGTGGTTCGCACCAGCTTGAAAAACTCGTCGAGCGCCGCCGCCTCCTCCGGGAAGCGAGCCTTCACGCTGGCCATGTACGCGTCGAACTCGGCCGGCACCTGGAAGCTGGATCCGTCGGGAAAGTGGAAATGATCCACCGGATCCATCTTCACCCATTTCGTTTCGACGCCCAGATCGGAGAGCAGTCGCCCGGTGATGCTCGACGTATTTCCGAGCAGCGGATAGAAGTGCGTGGCGGCGTCGAAGGTGTAACCCTTCCGGCGGAACGTGCTGCAGTAGCCGCCGGCCATGTAGTGCTGCTCCACCAAGAGCACCTTCAGGCCTTCCTTCGCGAGCATCAGCCCACAGGTGAGGCCGCCGACCCCGGCGCCGGCGATCACCGCGTCGTAATGACGCTTCGGTTCGCCGCGAAGCGCCTGGTAGGGCCGTCCCATGAATCGCGAGTCCTAGGCGTGGAAGCCAAGGCTGACCGGCGGCCCCAGCGGCGCCATCAAAACCACGTCGGCGATCGTTCCCCGGCAGCTCCGGCACAAGATCAGGTGCGCTTCGAGCTCCGCACGCTCGAAACCGTCGACCGCGCCGTCGGCGTAGGCGGCCAAGGCTTCCGCTTCGGGGCATGAGGTGTACGCCGTGGCTCTGGGCATGGCTTCGTGGGAGGGCATGTCGCGCGCGAATTCCATCGCCGCGTGCATCGCGTGAAACGGAATCCTCAGGGGGATTCCCAACAGGCTGACCATCGCATGAGCCTGGGTGGCGCCCATGTCCACCAGTGTTTCGACCGTGGTGGCGGCGGCCTGGGTGCCGAACTGAAACGCGTAGCCGATCATTGGCCCTCTATCGGCATTGACAGGCCACCTGCTGAAACTCGCGGTCAGTTCACCCGCTGAGGCGAATGTTCGGGGGTGGACTCGCGAAGAAAACCGAGCAGCGAAATGGAATGCGCGGGATCGGAGAACGTGGTGAGCGCCTCGTCGATCGCCTCCTCGGTCAATTGGTACTTAGAGGCTAGTATTCCCACTACGTCCGATCTAAGGCGCCGGAGCATCCGCTCCATTTGGCGCGTCACGGTCGACTGATGCACCCCGATCAACTTGGCGATCTGCCCGAGTTGCAAGCCTTTTTCGAAGCGCCACAACAAGATGAGGCGGTCCTGATTGGTGAGATCCAGGCACGCCGACTGCAGCGAGTCGCTGAGCACCTTCTCGTACCGGCTCGTGACCAGGGTGGTATCGAGCGTTTCCACCGCCGTGCCATCTGGGATTTCCACCTCGGGTTCGACGCGGCGGACCCGGTTGCAGGCGCGTTGCCGCTCGTTGATCGAGCGGTTGGTCACGATCACGCGTAGCCACGTCGCCAGCGAACTCCGGCCGTCGTACGACGCGATCCGGCTCTGTCCGGACCGGTCCGGCAGAAACATGTCGATCAGCGTCTGGTCGCCGAGGTCCGACGCGGCCTCCATGCCGGGCGAGATGAACTGGTGCAGGTCCCGCAGCACGCGCCGGTAGAGGAACGCGAACCGCTGCCACGCTGCCTCGCCGCGGGCTCCGCAGGCCGAGGCCAGATACAGGTCGATGGTGTTCAACTTGCGCGCGAAGTCGCGGATGGCCCACCAGGCCGCGTCTGGCCGTAGGTGCTTGTGCGCGATCGCCAGGATTCGACCGCGAAACGTCTCGAATGGCAAATGCAAGTCGCCGTGGGCCAGCCGCGCTTCTTCGAACGCTTCCGCGACCCAAGTCTCGAACACGGTACGGTCGGAGCTTTCCCTACTCCGCGCCGTCTTTCCGTTGTCGTTCATCTCCGAATCCCCTGTTTTCGACCGCTTCTTTCGGCCGGTTTCTTCCGTAGCTTTCGTGCGCCGACACGAATTCGCCGCTCATGATCGCGGCGCCCATCGATAGTTCTCCGGCGAGCACCGCCGCCGCGAAAATCTCGGCGAGCTTGCCTGCCCTTCCTTGGCCTGCGCAGCCCATCGTCTCCAGGCATTCGCGGCCTGTTCCGAGCCCTGTACCGCCTCCAACCGTGGCCACCGTCAGCGCGGGAAGCGTGACGGAGGCGTACAACTCACCGTCTCCGGTCGTCTCGAAGCCGGTAATTCCCATCGCGGAGTTTACCACATTCGCTACGTCCTGCCCGCAAGCGATGAACATGGCGGTGAGTCCGTTGGCGAAATGCCCGTTGTAGCCCTGGGCTCCGGCGTGCACGTGGCCGGTTACGGTGTGGCGCCACAGCGCGGTGAAATCCTCCGGGGCCGCGCGGAGATAGGCCTTGCACAAATGTGCCGGGATCCTGGCGCCGGCCACCACCTTCTTGCCCTTGCCGCCCGGAAACAAAAAACCGCTCGCGTGTTTTTCCGATTCCAGGCCGCTGAATACCAGATAATGCCGCGCGCGGCTGTTCGCCATGATCCATTTGCAGGCCTTGTCGGCCGCTTTCACGATCATGTTCATCCCGTGCGCGTCGGCGGTGAAAAAACGGAAGTTCACCATTACGTCGCGGCCGGCGGGATAGGTCTCGATCTTCTCGAGCCGGCCGTGACGGGTGGTGGAACCGGCCTCGGCCCGGATCGCTTCCCATTGCGAAGGCAGCCACCGCGCGAATTCGTACGCCGACACAACGTCGTCGAATGCGAAGACGGGCGCCACGCGGTTCTCGTCGCCATATACGCGGACCTGGACGCCGCCCGCTCGCGTCAGCAGCGCCATTCCCCGTTCGTAGGATCTTACCAGCGCGCCCTCGGTGGTCGCGAGCGGAACGTAGAACGTTCCCTGGGCGTGCTGCCCGCGCACCAGCAGCGGACCAGCTACTCCAATGGGAATCTGCGCCGCGCCGATCGGATTTTCGATGTTGCCGCGCATCTCGCGCGGGTCCACCGAGCACGCGCCGACGTGATGCAACTTCGCCCCGGTGATCTCTTCCAGCCATTGCCGGCGTTGCGCCACCTGATCGGGCTCGTAGCCCTGATCCTTCATTCGCGGAACGAGCGGAGCCGTCTCCGCCGTCATTTTCCCACCACCACCGCGCACGCGTTGCCGTCGAGCCCGATGGAGGTGATCAGCGCGTTGGCGCCGGAGATCTCGCGCCGCGCCGCGGCGGCCGCCAACCCGAATCCTTCTTCCATCTCGCCGAGCCCGGCGATTCCAGGAGCCACGCCCGCTCGCAACGCCTCCAGCGCGGCGATGGTCTGCAGCGCTCCGCCAGCGCCTACCGGTTCGCCGAGCATCGCCTTGATCGCCATCACAGGCAAAGACGAGGTCCGGCCGTTGAACACAGCCTTCACGGCGGCCGCTTCGGCGCGATCCGCCGCCACGCTGCCGTTTGCCGACGCGCTCAGCAGATCCACGGCCGCCGGCTCCAGGCCCGCTTCGCCGAGCGCTTCCCGGATGCATCGCTCCAGAGCGTTGGCGGCCGACGCGGGGTCCTTGCCGCGCGAAGGATCGAAGCCGATTGCCTGTCCCTTGATCTCCCCGAGCGCCGTGGCTCCGCGCGCGGCCGCGGCATCGGCCTCCTCGAGGACCAGGAGCGCCGCGCCTTCGCCAAGGATCAGTCCGTTGCGGCGCCGGTCGTAGGGAATCGCGAACTCCTCTGGCATCGCCAGCCATCCGGCTCGCGAAAAGCCGGCCAGCGCCTCATAGCAGAACTCCTCGCCGCCTCCGGCGAGCAACATCTTCGATCTCCCCAGCCGGATCATGTCGAACCCGAACGCCAGCGCCTGCAGGCCGGATGTGAGCCCGCCGCATATGGTCGCGTTCAGGCCGGTCAGCCCGTGCCAGATCGCCGTCTGGCCCGCCGCCGCGTTGATCACCGAATTGGCGAAGTCCATGACGGACGCGTATTCGACGCCGGCGGTAATCGCCCGGCGGTCGAACTCGGCGATCGTGCGGACGCTGCAGAACATGGTGCCGAGCGCGAGACCGGCTTCGTTGGCGCGCAGAGACTGGATGTTCAGACCCGCGTCGTCGGCTGCCAGCTTGGCGGCCGCAACCACCAGCCTCGCCGTGCGGTCGAGCGGACGCAGGTTTTTGATGCCCAGATACGTCTTCTCGACGAAGCCGGCCACGGGCGCGCCCACGCGCACGCCGAGCCCAGCGGTATCGAAACCCTCGATCGGGCGGATGGCGGAGCGACCCTCGAGGAGGGCGTCGACAAGGGAGGCCGGACGGTCTCCGAGGGCGGAGACGAGACCGGCGCCTGTGATGACAACGCGTCGATTCATGGGAGTGGTAGAGGTCAGGCCGCGAACTTCTTCAGGAGGACCGTGGAATTGTTGCCTCCGAAAGCATAAGCGTTATTCATGGCGACAATCACTCGAGCCTCCCGCGAAAAATTCGGGACGCAGTCGAGGTCGCATTCGGGATCGGGCTCCTGGAAGTTGATCGTCGGCGGAATGCGATCCTTATAGACCGCGAGCGAACATACCGCCGATTCGATGGCGGACGCCGCGCCCATGGTGTGGCCGAGCATCGATTTCACGGAGCTGATCGGGACCGCGTTGGAGCCATCCCCGAAGACGCGCTTGACGGCGATCGTCTCGAGCCGCTCGTTGGTCGGAGTTCCGGTTCCGTGGGCGCTGATGTAGCTGACATCGCCCGGGCCGAGTCCCGCTTCCCGTAGCGCCATCGTCATGGCTCGCGCCGCGCCGTCGCCTTCCGGGTGAGCGGCGGTCATGTGATGCGCGTCGCAGGAGATCCCATACGAGGCCACTTCGGCGTAAATCGTGGCGCCGCGCTTCATTGCCCGTTCCATCGGTTCCAGCACCAGCATCGCCGCGCCCTCGCCGGGAATCATACCCTTACGATTCTTGTCGAACGGCTGTACCTTCTCCGGAGCCACCGCGCCTAGCCGCGAGAAACCCGTATAAGTGATGCGCGAAAACGCGTCGGAGCCGCCGGCGAGCATCACGTCCGCGCGGCCCGCTCGCAGCGCGTCGAACGCGTGGCTCACGGCGTAGTTGCCGGCGGCGCAGGCGCAGGGAATCGTGATGTTGACGCCGCCGAGCCGCAACTCCTCGGCCACGTGTCCGGCGATGACATGACAGGGATACTGGCCCAGAAACTCCGCGCCGACGTCGTCCATTCGTCCCGCCACGAAGCTGTCGTTGAACTTTTCGATCAGGTTTGGCTCACCCGACGTGGTGCCCACCGCGACGCCCACGCGGTGCGGTTCCAACGCGGCCATGTCCAGTCCGGCATCGTCGACGGCGAGCCAGGCGGCGGCAACCGCGAACTGCGACGCGCGTCCCACGCTGTCCGGGCGCAACCGGCGCATGTACGCCGCGGCGTCGAACCCCTTCACCTCGCCGCCGTTGTGGCAGGGGTACTTGGAAGGATCGAACGATTCGATCCTCCCGATACCGCTCTTGCCGGCCAGTAGGTTCGCCCAGAACTCCGGCCATCCAACGCCGATCGAGGTCACCGTGCCGAGGCCCGTGACAACGACCCTTCCGGTCACGCCGCCGCCTTGGCTACCAGGTGCCGCATGATCACGGCCACGGTGTCGTCGATGTTGCGGATGTCCTTCAGTTCCTCCTCGGGAACCTCCACCTTATAGTGGAACTCCACGTTGATCGCCACTTCCAGGATAGACAGGGAATCGAGGCCCAAGTCCTCGCGATAGGCCGCCGAATCAGGGATATCGGCTACGTCGATCCCTGTCACCGTCGAGATGCTCTGCTTGATCTGCTTCTTGATGTCTTCCGCTTGCATGTGTTCATTCCTCCCTCACCTTTGAAATACGCCAAAACTTCCGCAGGGCGCTCAAAGATGCAAAATGCTCCGCCCGTCAGGCACTCTTCTAGACAGTGAGGGCAATGCCATTTTGCAGTTGGCGGGGCGGAGCCCAACGCCGCCGTGATCGGGGTCATCGGAAACCCCATTTTTGGGGCATCCGCCCAACGGGAAGTTCCAAAACTCACGGCGGAGGGCGCTTTTTCCCTTGGCATTTCTATTGGCTCTGTGCGATACTTGCAAAGAAGTGGCCCGCGCCCGCCTGGAGCATCGCTCATTGGCTTGCCTGTGACGCGGAACATGCGTTACAGTATGACAGGCTGTTTCGAATTTCTTGGAGGTTGTGAACCTAGCTATGAATCGGAGAATTCTCGCTTTCGCCTTGGCAACGACTGGTGTATTCGCGGCGCCTGCCACGATCGGCACCCTTACCTCGAAGGGTAAGGTTCGCGTCGACGACGGTCAAGTCCTGGGATCTGCAACGCTTTTCGAAGGATCGACGGTGGAAACCTCGGTCCCGACGCAACTGCATTTGAAGAATGGCGCGCTGGTCGGCATGGATGCCAACAGCCGCAGCCGTGTGTACGCCGACCGCATCGAGATGGAACGGGGGATGGGCGTGTTCGTGGGCGCTACCTCGCGCGTCAACGCCCTCGGAATGCAGCTCGTGCCCGAAGGCGACGCGAAAGCGATCTTCTGGGTCCGCAACGGCGCAGTCGAAGTCGCCCCGTTGAACGGCGCGGTGAAGGTGATGAGCGCAAGTGGCGCATTGCTCGGCCGCGTGGCCGAGGGCGACACCTTGGCGTTTGAAGCCCCCGCCGATCAGGGCGGTGCGGCGCAATCGGACGAAGAGAAGAAGAAGAAGAAGCGCCGGGGAGCCGGTGGGGCTGCTGGCGGCGCTGGCAAGGCTGGCAAGGCTGGCGCGGCGGGCGGCATGTCGGCCGGCACCAAGGCTGCGATCGCGTTGCTCGTCATCGGCGGCGCGGTGGGCGGTACGGTTGCGGCGGTCAAAGCCGGCAGCAACTAAACCTGTCTCCACAATAGTGCTTCGAGCGCCCGGCTTCATCGCCGGGCGTTTCGCTTTGGCGTCCGGTGTGTTGGTAGACCTAACCCGATTGTGGTACCCTAAGGGGGCAAGTCTCCTCCCGCAGCATACCCACCGATGAATCTACGTTCGCTGTTCAGCTTCTTTTCCTCGGATCTGGCGATCGACCTCGGCACCGCGAATACACTGGTCTTCGCCAAGGGCCGTGGAATCGTGTTGAATGAACCATCGATCGTCGCGATCAACAAGACCACCGGCGAAGTCGAGGCCGTCGGACGGGAGGCCAAGGAGATGCTCGGCCGCACTCCCGGCAACATCGTCGCGATCCGTCCGATGAAGGACGGCGTCATCGCCGACTTCAGAGTCACCGAGAAGATGCTGAACTACTTCATTTTGCGGTCGCATGGGCGCAAGATGCTGGTGCATCCGCGAATCGTGATCGGCGTGCCGAGCGAGATCACACAGGTGGAAAAGCGCGCGGTGATCGATTCCGCCTATCGCGCCAAGGCAAGCGAAGTCCACCTAGTGGAGCAGGCGATGGTGGCCGCGATCGGCGCGGGTCTACCGATCACCGAGCCCTCCGGCAACATGGTGGTGGACATCGGCGGCGGCACCACGGACGTGGCGGTCATCTCGCTGTCCGGCATCGTCTATTCTCGATCCGTTCGCGTGGCGGGCAACGAAATCGACGAGTCCATCATTCAGTACCTGAAGCGAAAATACAACCTGCTGGTCGGTGAGCGCACGGCCGAACAGATCAAAATGCAGATTGGCTCGGCGTACCCGCTCGAAAAGCCCCTGACCATGGAAATCAAGGGCCGTAACCTGATCGAAGGCATCCCCAAGACGATCACCGTGGACGACAGCGAGATCCGCGAGGCGATCGCCGAGTGCGTCGCGGCCATCGTGAACGCAATTCGCGTGGCGCTCGAACGTACTCCGCCCGAATTGAGCGCCGACATCAGCGACCGCGGAATCGTACTGACCGGCGGCGGAGCGTTGCTCAAGAACCTCGACATGCGCATCCGCGAGGAGACCGGCCTGCCTGTTTCCATCGCCGAGGACCCGCTGGCCAGCGTCGCGCTGGGAACCGGGAAGATGCTCACCGATTTCAATCTGCTTCGCCGGATCGCGATCGACACGATCTAGCGTCCGGTCCGCGGGAGCGTTCGGCACAGCCCATGGAGTTCACGCTCAGTCGATATCGCAACGTCACGGTGCTGGTTCTCGTTCTGGCGGCGCAGTTGTTTCTGCTCGCCTACCAGATCAAGAGCCGGCAGGATGTGCGTTCCATTCGGGTCTGGGCCGTTACCGGCGTCATGCCGCTCACCCGTTTGCTCGACTTCCTGCACGACAACACCGTGGGGCTGATCAAGGGCTACTCCGGCTTGATGGAGGTCAAGGACAAGAACAAGGACCTCCAGGCAGAGGTCGCCAAACTCAAGATGGAGAACAACTTCCTGCGCACCGAACTGGCAACCGCCGACCGGGCCAAGGTGTTGGCGCTGTTTCCGTCCCGGCTACCGTCGAAGTCCATCGCCGCTCACGTCACCGGACGCGGTTCCGACAGCTCGAAGGTCGTGTTTGTCGATCGCGGCTCCAACGACGGCGTGAGCAAGAACCTTCCCGTGGTGACGCCGGACGGCGTCGTTGGCCGCATCACCGGGGTCTACCCGGACTACTCCCAGGTGGTCCTCATCACCGACATCAATTTCGCGGCCGGGGTCATCTCGCAGAAACACCGCGTCCACGGAACCCTGAAGGGGCAAGGTAACAGCGTCTGCACGGTCGACTACATTCGTAACGAGGAGAAGGTGGAAGTGGGCGAGTGGCTGTTCACTTCAGGCGACGATCGGATTTTCCCCAAAGGGCTACCACTTGGACAGGTGAAGCTGGCGCGCGCCGGGAAGATGTTCTTCCAGGAGGTGCAGTTGGTTCCTAGCGGACTCCAACTAGGCCTGGAGGAGGTGCTCATCCTCCTCGAGGGTGTCCACCAGCCGATTCCGGATCACGCCCCACCGTCGGCTTCGGCCAAGCTTCTGCCGCCCCCCCCCGCCGAGGGCAGCGACGGACCCGATTCGGCCCGGGTCATCCGCGGCGGAGTGGCGACCACCGACGCCGACCAAGTGCTCGACCGCTACCGCCGCATCGGCGCCGCGCAGGGTCATGCCTACGGTTCCGGGGGTGGCACTCCGAACTTCGCCATCGATCCGCCGCCGCCCAGGCCACCGGCCGCCCCGCCGGCTCCTGAAACTCCGCCACAATAAGACATGGCCCTCCCCGTCGCCCGGCGGTCGGACCTCCGGCAAAAGCTACGGCCCTTCCTCTTGATGCTCGCGCCGGTCGCGTCGATCGTGCTGCATATCAAGGTTCCGCTGTTCTCCGACTACTTTTCGTTCCTCGATCCGCCCTTGCTGGTGACGGTGTACTTCGCGTTGCTGCACCGCGACGCCGTGCAGGCGCTGTTCATCGGTTGCGCGATCGGCTTGGCGCAGGACGCACTGTCGTCGAACCCGATCGGGCAGTTCGGGATCGTGAAGACGCTCGTCGGCTACATCGCCGCATCCGCCAGTCAGCACCTGAACGTCGAGAACATGGTTGCCAGGATGGGCTTCGCCTTCGTGTTCTACCTGTTCCATCAGGCGTTGTACGCCGCGTTGGGGGCGAGTCTGCTCGGCCAGCAGGTCTCGTTGAACCCGGCGGAGGCGATCCTGTTCGCGATCATGAACGCGGCCGTGGCGGCGCCGCTGTTCCAACTGTTGGATAGACTATAAGGAGGAAGCGGCGCCATGCCGGATGTAGCAACCCTCCCGGCCGATCAGGAACGCGACAAGGAACACGAGGTCCGAAAGGTCCTCGGCGAGGACCCGAAGGCCGCCGCCAATCGGATCGCCGTGTTCCGCTACATCTGCGTGGCGGTGTTCCTGTACCTGCTCGCCGGCTTCTGGGCGCTCCAGATTCGGGACCCCGACTACTACGCCGAACTGGCTGAGAAGAACTACATCCGGTCGCAGCCGTTACCCGCTCCCCGGGGGAGGATTCTCGACCGCCACGGCCGCATCATCGTCGACAACCACTCGTCGTTTTCCCTCTACCTGTCCCGCGACAATTTGAAGGAAGACCACCTCGACGCGATGTGTTCGGCTCTCGACCTCGACTGCGCCGATCTCCAGGAGCGCCTGCGCCGCTACGACCGCACCCGCGCCAAGTACGAGGCGATCAATATCAAGAGCGACCTCACCTCGGCCGAACTGTCGTTCATCGAGGCCCACGGTGGCCAGGACAACTTCCCGGAGATGGAGGTCATCCAGACTTTCCGGCGGATCTATCCCAGGGGAGGCGCCCTGGCGCATGTGATCGGCTACACCGGGGAGATCAGCGAGGGGGAGCTGGACTCGGCGGACTTCGTCCGCTACAAGCGGGGCGACATCATCGGGAAGACGGGCATCGAACGCCAGTACAACGACGTACTGATGGGCGTCGACGGCCAACGCCGCGTGCTGGTCAACAACCGCAACAAGATCCTCAAGGTGATCGACCACAAGGGCGCCGCCGCCGGCCGCGACGTGCGCCTGACCCTGGATCTCGATCTACAAGCTGTCGCCGAACTGGCGATGACCGATCGCAAGGGCGCCGTCGTCGCGCTCGACCCACGAACCGGCGAGATCCTGGCCATGGTGAGCCGCCCCACGTACGACCCCAACCGCTTCGTCGGCCGCATCCGCGCCAAGGATTGGTCCGAGATCCGCGACAACCTCGACTACCCGATGATGAACCGCGCCATTCAGGCGCAGTTCGCGCCCGGATCCACCTTCAAGCCGATCATCGCCATGGCGGCCCTCGAGGAAGGAATCATCGACGACCGAACCACGGCGACGTGCACCGGTGGTGCAATGTTCTACGACCGCTTCTTCAAGTGCAATCTGCGCAGCGGGCACGGCTATGTCGGCTTGAACCGGGCGCTGGTGCACTCCTGCAACATCTTTTTCCACAACATCGGAATGAAGATATCGATCGATAAGGTCGCCGAGTACGCCGAACTGGCGGGGCTTGGTAAGCGCACCGGCATCGATCTCCCCGCCGAGTCCGAGGGAACCGTGCCGTCCCGGCGCTGGAAAATGCGGACGCAGCGGCAGCGATGGTTCTCCGGCGAGACGGTTTCGGTGGTGATCGGACAGGGAGCGCTGACCGTGACGCCGCTCCAATTGGCGCACTCCATCGGTGGACTGATCCGCGCCGGAGAATGGCACAAGCCGCATTTAATGCTCGATCCGCCTCCCTCGCTCGACCCGCCCCGGAAAGCCAACTGGAGCCCCGAGAATACGTCCAAGGTCGTGAACGGGATGTTCGGCGTCGTGAACCAGGGTGGAACGGCGCGCGGGGCGGCGATCGCCGGTATCGAGTTTTGCGGGAAGACCGGCACCGCGCAGTTGGCTTCGAACGATCTGATCCGGTCGCGGAAGCTGGGCTTGCAGCTTTCCGACAACGCGTGGTTCGTCGGCTTTGCGCCGCGTGTGAACCCCGAGATCGTCGTGGTGGCCCTTTACGAGCACGGCGAACACGGCGATCGCGCCGCGCCGATCGTCCGGGACGTGGTCAAGGCCTACTTCGACAGTAAGCACCGCCGGCCGCAGACGCTGATCGCGGCGGCAGGGGCCGCGCGGTGAGACTCAATGTGCGCGGCCTGCGCGACCTGGATTGGGTGATCGTCACGCTGGCCGTGGTGATCGCCGCTCTGGGCATGATCCAGATCTACACGGCGACGCACGAGACTCGCTGGTACAACGCCTGGTGGCGGCAGGCCGTCTACATCGGGATGGGGATCGGGGGTATGCTGGCGATGTCGAGGGCCGACTACCACTCGCTGATCGGGAAGTCGATGCCGCTGTTCGTGATCGCCAACGTGTTGCTTGTCGTAGTGCTGGTGGTTGGGACGACAGTGTTCGGGTCGCGCCGCTGGATCAACATCGCGGGGTTTCATTTTCAGGTATCGGAATTCGCCAAACTGGTGATAATATTGCTGGTAGCTCGATATTTGACATCCACGAAGAACGACACGCTGCAAGTCCGTGAACTCTTGAAAATAGGCGGTTTGGTGGTGATTCCGATGCTCCTGGTGATGCGGCAGCCCGACCTGGGCACCGCGCTCACCTACCTCCCGATTCTGGGGTCCGGAATCCTTCTTGCGGGGTTGCGTAACCGCCATCTTGCGGTCCTGGCGATCGCCGCGGTCGTGACGCCCGTCCTTGCCTATCATTTCGCTCTCAAGCCTTATCAGCGGTCGAGGGTCGACAGCTTCCTGGATCCGGAGTCCGATCCGCACGGCTCTGGATATCAGGTGATCCAGTCCAAGATCGCGGTGGGTTCGGGACGATTGTTCGGCACCCAGAAGGGAATGCAAACGCAACTGCGGTTCCTACCGGTTCCGCACACCGATTTCATCTTCGCCACCTACGCCGAGGAACACGGGTTTGTTGGAGTGGTCGTGATTCTAGGCCTTTATTTTCTCCTCATCATGCAGATCGTTCACAACGCCCAAACCGCGCCGGACCGGGCGGGGACGCTTGTCTGCATGGGTGTGGCGGCTTTACTACTGTTCCACCTTCTCGTCAACGTAGGAATGGTGGTAGGCCACATGCCGATCACCGGTATTCCTCTACCTTTGATGAGCGCCGGTGGCTCGAGCACGATTTCCATGTTTCTCATGCTGGGGCTGGTGCAAAACGTCCGGCTTCAGCGATTCGTTCACTAAACTGATTTTTTTCATGACATTCAGGAAGCGGCCCCGGGAGGGAACATCGCGCAAGGCGGACGCCCGAGCTGGGCTCGTGCGCCAGCCGGCGCGGCATCACGCCCGTCGAGCCCAAGGGAGGGAGTGCGTCGCACCGATCCCCCTCTCGCGCGTTTTCACCCCCGCCGCTCCCGAACCGGAGATTCTCGATGACCAAAGAGCTGGTGATTTCGTCGAATCGCCACGAGACCAAACTTGCGATCCTGGAAGACGATCAACTCGTCGAAGTTTACTTCCAGCGATCGAACGAATATTCATTGGTGGGCAGCATCCACAAGGGCAAGGTGACGCGCGTCCTGCCCGGCATGCAGTCCGCGTTCGTCGAGATCGGACTCGAGCGGGACGCCTTCCTGTACGTGTCGGACTTCTTCGAGGAGTCGGGCGAGGAGTATGAGCGGATCACGCCATCCACTGGTGGCGGCGAGGACAAGGGACGGCGGGGGAAGCCCTGGGAGTCTCGTCAAGCCGATCGTCCCCAGCAAGCCAAGCCCGTCGAACTCGCGGCCGTAGCCGCGCCAGTCGAAGCCGCCTCATCGGAAGCCGCGGCTTCCGATGCTGCCGCCGCGCCCGAATCGCGCGGCGCCCGCGGCGGCGATCGCGACGGAGGCCAGGGTGGCCGTCGTCGCCGCAGACGCCGGGGCGGGCGCGGATTCCCGGATGCCAAATACGCCGCGCCAGGCGCGAAAGATCCGGTGGGCGACGCCGAAACCGAACTCGAACCCGAAGCGGCGCCGGAGGCTCCCGAAGTCGAGTTGGAGCGGATGGTGCTCCCGGGCGAGTCCATCGCCAAGTATCAGGGCTCGGCTGTCGAGCCCGAACCGTCACCCGGCCCCGAGCCGGCGGTCGAAGAGACCGCCGCCGCGGAGCCGCCGATGGCCGCTGCCGCCGGGGCCGCTTTCGAGGTCGAACCCGCCGGGTCCGACGAGATCGCGCCCGATCCTCTCGACCTTGCCAAGGAGATCTCCGAAGACGAGGTCGCCGATGCCGCCCAGTCCGCCGCGGAAGCGGCTCGCTACGGCCCTGAGGCGACGGCCACCGGCGAGGACGAAGTGACGGACGCCATCGAGGCCGCCGTGGACGAGGCCGGAGCTGGCGAACCGGAGCAGGCCGAGGACGCCGGGATCCAGGCCGACAACCCCGAAGCGACGCTGACCGCCGAGGTTCGCGATCAACCGGACGCGGCCCGTTTCACGCAACAGCGTGGCGGCCGCCGCATGCGCCGCCGGGGAGGCCGCGATCGCGGAGAGCGCCCCGCCGGGGACCGTCCTGCCGGAGACCGTCCCACCGGGGATCGGGACGTTCGTGGTCCCGCGCCTCAGGCGCCGCCGCCCGCCGCCGCGCGCACCGAAAGATCCGAAAGGCCGGAAAGGTCGGACCGCGCCGAAAAGCCGGAACGCCAGGAACGTTCCGACCGGCCGCCGCTGCCCTCCATCGCCGACCTGCTCAAGGAAGGCCAGGAGATCATCGTCCAGATCGCCAAGGAGCCACTCGGACAGAAGGGCGCGCGCATCACCTCGCACATCGCCATGCCCGGCCGTTACGTCGTCTACATGCCGACGCTCGACCACCTGGGCGTGTCGCGCAAGATCTCGACCGACGAGGAGCGTTACCGCCTGAAGAAAGTGATCCAGGCGCAAAGCCAGGGCATGACGGGCGGCTTCATCGTACGCACGGCCGGCGACGGCAAGTCCGAAGCCGATATCGGCGCGGACATGAAGTATCTCTACGAGCAATGGCTCGATATCCGGAAGCGCGCCGAAAAGCGGCCCGCTCCGCTGTTGCTCCACCACGACCTGGAACTGGTGATGCGCACTCTCCGCGACCAGATCAGCGACCAGTACAAGGCGGTCTGGGTCGACAACGAGGAGGTGTACGAGAAGATCGCCGGATTCCTCGAACGCTTCCAGCCCGCGCTGGTGCCGCGCGTGAAGCTTTACACGCGCCCGGCGCCGATCTTCGAGTTCTTCAACATCGCCACCGAACTCGAGAAAGCGCTGCGGCCCAAGGTCTGGCTCAAGTCCGGCGGCTACATCGTGATCAACCAGACCGAGGCGCTGGTGGCCATCGACATCAATACCGGCAAGTACGTCGGCAAGTCGAACCGGCTCGAGGACACGATCGTCAAGACCAATCTCGAGGCGATCAAGGAGATCGTCCGGCAGGTGCGCCTGCGCGATTTGGGCGGCATCATCGTGGTCGACTTCATCGACATGGACGAGCGCAAGAACCGGCAGAAAGTGATGCAGTCGCTAGAGGAAGCGATGCGCGTCGATCGCGCTCCGTACAAGATCCTGCAGTTCAACGATTTCGGATTGGTCGCCATCACGCGGCGCCGGGTGAAGCAGAGCCTCGAGAAGGCGCTCTGCACGCCGTGCCCGACCTGCGAGGGCGGCGGTTACGTGAAGAGCGTGCAGACGGTGGTGGGCGAGATTCTCACCGAGGCGCACAAGATCGCACCGGGCCTCGAGGGGAGGGACGTGCTGTTGCGAGTCCACCCCGGAGTGGCCAAGGAGATCAAGGCGGCCGGAACCAATTACATTCGCGAACTGGAAGACATCGTCAAGCGGACGGTGCTGATCAAGAGCGATCCGCTGTTGCATCCGGAGAAGTTCGACCTCGGGTAGACCCGTGCGACAGGCATTGCTGTTGGGGGCGGCCGCCGCGATCCTACGCGCGCAGACGCCCCCGCCCGTCCATCCGGATCTGCGCTGGTACACCGAGTTCAAGCGTCCGGGGCCGGACGGCGAGCCCGCCGCGCCCGACCGCGCCGGTGGCGCGCGGGAAGTCCTCTCGCCGGCCGTTCCGCGCAATGGCCACGCGACGTTCCACCTTGTGGTAACCGCGCCGCCGGGCAAGCAGTACAACCTCTACTTTGGCGCGAATCCCGAGTTGGTGGTGCGGCACACCGTCTATCGCGAGCACTTCGTCAAAGACGCCGCCGGATGGATTCCGGACCGGATCGAGGAAGTGAAGCTCCCTCTGTCTGGCGTCATTCCCGCTCCGGGCGCCGCGGAGGGGCAGACGGTCGATGTGTTTCTGGTGGATCTCTTCATCCCGGGACAGTCGGCGGTGCGCAGGGTGCGGGTGGAGGCTCAGCTCAACGCCGGGAACGATTGGATCGTTTCGCCGCTCGAGTTGCGCCTGCAGACCGCGGCGATCCCGCTCTTGACGACGACCGCGGGCGCGATCGCCCCGGCGGGCGCCAATTCGGGCGAGACGCCCTACAGCGTCCTGCGCGGCTATTTGTGCGGAAAGAACGAGAAGTACGTGGAGGCCGAGCCCGGCATCCGCGCGTTTCTGCGCCGGAACGCCTCGCAGGACGTGGCGCTGGCGCGGTCGCTCGAGTCGAAGGCGAAAGGCGGAGCGGCGGTGCGGGATTCGCTGGCGGGCGTGTTCGGCGAGCCTGACGTCAAGACGCTCTGCGCCCAGCCTCGTAAGCCGCCGCCCGCGTACAACCCGGAGAACTACATCAAGGTTCGCGACTACCTGTACCGGTTGGCGGCGGAATGAGGCTGGATCGCGTTACAATGAACATTGGCGCTCCGAGCTTCCGCCGCGGCGCCTCCTTAGCGGAGAGATGGCCGAGTGGTTGAAGGCGC